>WNGO01002337.1_pt1 | contig 26907 bp, 27 predicted proteins | sample 5400511 | NCBI WGS metagenome assembly WNGO01 (sample SAMN13153380, study PRJNA577476) | soil metagenome | isolation source: 20 cm soil or saprolite under Garry oak tree replicate 2 | place: USA:California | collected 2016-06-15 | reverse complement strand
ACCTCGCCGAAGTGCTGGACCTGCTCGCGCGGAGCAAATTGCCGCGCGAGGGCGTCGCCGACCATATCGGCAGCGTCATCGTGGCGCGCGAAGGCACTCGGATCATCGGCTGCGTCGGCGTCGAGATCTACGGCACGGCCGGGCTGCTGCGCTCGGTCGCCGTCGATATCGCCCACCGCGGCCTGGGACTCGGTATTCAGTTGACCGCAACCGCCCTCGAGCTGGCGAAGAAGCGCGGCGTGAAAACGCTCTATCTCCTCACGGAGCACTCCGTCGGCTTTTTCTTTCGCTTCGGCTTCAAGAAAATCGCGCGCGCCGACGTCGATGCGGCGGTGAAAGTCTCGGCCGAGTTCACCGGCGCCTGCCCCGACACCGCTACCGTACTGCGCTTCGACCTGCCGCAGTGAAGCAGCTCGTCATCACCCGTCACGGCGGCCCCCAAGTCCTGGAGATCCGTGAGGCGCCCGAGCCGGCGCTCACCCCCGGGGGCGTGCGGATCCGGGTGCGCGCCGCGGGAATCAACTTCTCCGACATCCTCGCCCGGCAGGGCCTCTACCCCGACGCGCCCAAGCCGCCGTGCACGGTGGGCTATGAAGTGGCCGGCGTGGTCGAGGCGGTGGCGCCCGGTCTCGAGGCGCCGCGCGTCGGCGACGCGGTGGTGGCGACGACCCACTTCGGGGGCCAGAGCGAGATCGTGGTGGCGCCGGCCGCGCGGGTGTTCCCCCTTCCTCCCGGCTGGACCTTCGAAGAGGGGGCGGCTCTGCCGGTGGTCTATCTGACGGCGCACCACATGCTGGTTCGCGTCGCGGCGGCGCACGCTGGTGAGAGCGTGCTGGTGCACGCGGCGGCAGGCGGCGTGGGACTGGCGGTGGCGGAGCTGGGGAAGATCCTGCAGCTGCGCGTGATCGGGCTCTGCTCCGCGTCGAAGCACGACGTGCTGCGGCGCTACGGCGTCGAGCCGCTCGATGGCCGCGACCCGCACTGGCCCGCAGCGGTGCGCCGCGTGGCGCCGGGCGGCGTGGACGTGATTCTCGACGCGGTGGGCGGCGATTCGTGGCGCCAGGGCTACCGGCTGCTCGCGCCGGGCGGGCGCCTCATCTGCTTCGGCGCGTCGGCCCTGTCACAACCCGGCGGCCGCCACCTGCTGAGCGCCCTGTGGCACCTGCTGCGGTTCCCGCGATTCGGGCCGCTGGCCTTGATGAGCGACAATCGCGCGGTGGCGGGCGTGAACATCGGACACTTGTGGAACCAGGACGCGATGATGCGGCCGCAGATTGCCGCCCTGCTCCGCTACGCCGCCGAGGGGCGGATCAAACCGCGCGTCGACCGCGCCTTCCCGCTCGCGGAAGCGGCGGCCGCCCATCAGTACATCCAGGAACGGAAGAACGTCGGCAAGGTGGTGCTGGTCAGTACTTGAGACCCTTCTTTTCCGCGAAGGACTTGAGGGCGTTCTCTTCCTCGGGCGACAGTTTCTCCGGAATGTCCACGCGCACTTCCACCAGCTGATCGCCGCGCCGGCCGTTTTTCTCGATGCCCTGTCCCGCGATACGGAACCGCTTGCCGGGCTGGGTGCCGGGCGGAATCCGCAACACCACGCGGCGGCCGTCGAGGCTCCGCACCTTGATCTTGGTCCCCAGCGCCGCCTGCACCACGTTGATGGGCACGACGCAAATCACATCGAGCCCCTCCCGCCGGAAGAAGGTGTCGGGCTCGACCTTGAACTCCACCAGCAGGTCGCCTTTGCCTTTGGCGCCCTGGCCGCGCAGGCGGACCTTGGTGCCGTCCTCGGTGCCGGGCGGCACGGTGATCATGAGCTGTTTCTCGACCCGCACTTCCCCCGAGCCCTGGCACGTGCCGCAGCGCTGCGACGGAATCTTGCCTTTGCCGCGGCACATCGGGCACGGCCGGTTGACCGCGAAGCCGCCCTGCCCGAAGGACACGGTGCCCCGGCCTTTGCATTCGGGACAGGTGGAGATCGTGGCTCCCGGCGCGGCACCGCTGCCGCTGCAGGTGGGGCATACTTCGGCGATCGCCAGCGTGACCGGCAGCTTGCCGCCCAGCGCCGCGACGCGGAACGGCACCGCGAGGGTGGTCTCGACGGTATCGTCCTGGTCCTCCCGCTCGGCGCCCTTGCGCCCAAAGATCGACGAGAACAGATCCCCCAACCCGCCGAACGAGCCGAGGTCGGAGAAATCGAAGTCGGTCGAGAAATTGTCCGACGATCCGCCGCCCGTCGGCCCGCGGGGAGTGCGCCCCGCGCCGGCGTAGGCGCCGTAGCGCCGCAGCGTGTCGTATTTCTTCCGCTTGTCGGGATCGCTCAGCGCGTCGTGCGCCTCGTTGATTTCCTTGAACTTCTCGGCCGCCTGCGGGTTCCCGGGATTGCGGTCGGGATGGTGCTGCTTAGCCAGCCGGCGGAAGGCCTTCTTGATCTCGTCCGTCGTGGCCGTCTCGGCGACGCCGAGGGTCTGGTAGTAATCCTTTTGCGGAGCCATCAGCCGCCTTGCCAGGTCAGCACGATGACGCGCGCGGGACGGATCAAGGTGTCACCGAGTTTGTACCCCGGCTGCAGCACCGCCGCGACCGTGTGATCCTGCGCCGCGTCCGTGGCCGGCTGCATCGTCACCGCTTCGTGCACATGCGGATCGAACGGCACGCCCGTCTGGTCCAACCGGGTGACGCCCAGCGCCTCGAGCTGCTTCCAAATCTTGCGCTCGACCATGTCGACGCCGTCGTGGATCGTCTTGGCGTCGGTCTGCGCGGGATCGACGTGCGCGAAGCGCGCCAGGTCGTCGAGGGCGTCGACCAGGCGCGCGAGCAGATCGGCCTGGGCGCGGGCCCACCCCTCGGTGCGCTCGCGTATGACTCGCTTCTTGAAGTTGTCGAACTCGGCCGCCAGCCGCAGGTGCTTGTCCTTGGCCTCGGCGAGCTCGGCCTCGAACCCGCGCACGGCTTCCGCCGCGGGCTCCACGGGGAGCCCGGCGGTATCCGGCGGCGCATCCGGCGCGACGGCGGGATGCTCGTGGTGGCGGTGTTTCTTTTCGCTCATCGTGGCTCGCTGAAGGTAATACGGGCACCAAGGAACGCGAGAACGTCGTCCAACACCCGCTCGCGCTGCGGGTCGTTCAAGACCTCGTGGTACATCTCGGGATACCACCGCACCTCGACCGGCGTCTTGAGCGCGCCCGCGAACCCGCGCGCCAGATGCGCATCGGTGAGGTGGTCCTCGCCGGCGAGCAGGAACAGCAACGGTGCTTCGATACGACCGGCGTCGGTGGGTACGGCGCGCTGCGCCCACTGGATCTCGCGCCACGCGCTCGCAGTCATGCGCTGATGTACGAGCGGGTCGTGCGCGTAGGTTTCGTTGACCGCGGGATCGCGGCTCACCTGATCGGTCGCGACCCCGGTGGGCAGCGCCAGCGTGGGCCACAAATCCGCCAGCAATCGCCCGGCGGCGAGCTTCCAGGCGGGCGGCTCGAACGCCAGTCCCAAGAACGGACTGGAGATCACGGCCGCGGCGATTGGCTCGAGCGGCTGCGTCTCCAGATAGCGCAGCACCACCAAGCCGCCGAACGAATGCCCCAGCAGCACCTGCGGCGCGGGCGTCCGCTGCCGCACGGCGCGGCGGAACGACTGCAGGTCGCCGAGCAGCTGGCTGAAGCGCGACAGGTGGCCGCGCCGTCCGCCGGACCGCCCGTGGCCGCGCTGGTCCAGCACGAACGTCGCGTAGCCCGCATCGCGCAGGCGCGTGGCGGCCGGCACCCACCGGCCCGCGTGGTCGGACCAGCCGGTGAGGAACAGGATTGCCGCGACGGGCGAGGACGGCTCGTACGCGTCGTAGACGAGCGACGCGCCGTCGGGCGCGGTGAGCTGCGGCATCAGCGGCTCTCGAGCTGGCGGCGCAGCAGGTCGAGCACGGCCTGTGCGCTGCGGCGGCGGATTTCGTCACGGTCGCCCGGAAACACACGCCGTAATGCACGGATGTCTTCGTCGACGCTCGCGGCGAGCCACACCGTCCCCACCGGCTTCTCGGGCGTGCCGCCGGAGGGGCCCGCGATGCCCGTGACGGCGACGATCGCCGCGACGTCGACGCGCCGCCGCGCGCCCGCGGCCATCGCCCGGACCGTCTCTTCCGACACGGCGCCGTGCGCCTGCAGCAGGTCGGCGGGTACGTCGAGCAACGTGTGCTTCACGGCGTCGTCGTAGGCCACGACACCACCCACGAACACGTCGGACGCCCCGGGCACCGCCGTGAGGCGCGCGCCCACGAGGCCGCCGGTGCACGACTCGGCGGCGGCGAGACGGCGGTGCGACGCCCGCAGCGTCTCCAGCACCACGGCCGCGAGGTCCTGACCATCGACGCCGTAGACATGCTCCCCGGCGCGCTCGCGCACCAGGCGTTCGCCGGTATCGAGCCGCGCCACCGCGTCCGCCGGCGACAGCGACCAGGCCGTGAGTCGCAAATCGACGCCGTCTTCTCCCGGCAAATAGGCGAACGTCAACGGCGCGATCTCCTCCTCGATGTCGCCCATGCGCTCGGCCAGCGCGGATTCGGGTACCCCGGTGGTGCGTACCGTTCGTGACTGCACCACGCGCGGCGGCTCGCCGTCCTTGGCCAGGCGGGCGGCGAAGCGCGGCAGCACTTCCTCCACCAGGAGCCCGCGCATCTCGCGCGGTACGCCGGGCAGCAACACCAGCACGCGCCCCTTGGCGTCCTCCAGCCACAAGCCGGGCGCCGTCCCCCGCGGATTGGGCAGCACCGTGGCGCCCTGCGGCACCTGCGCCTGCGAGCGGTTGACGTCGGGCATCGGACGTCCGAAGCGCCGGAAGCGGGCTTCGAGCTGGCGCAGCACGGCCGCGTCGAGCTCGAGCGGTCGGCCGAACAGCTCCGCCGCGACGACCTTGGTCATGTCGTCGCGCGTGGGCCCGAGGCCGCCGGTGGCGATGACGAACCCCGTGCGGTCGAGCGCTTCGGCCATGCCTGCACGAATGGCGGGCGGGCGGTCGGGCACCGACGTGTGCCGCACGACTTCGCCGCCCGCGGCCGCGAGCGCGCGGGCGATGTCCGCCGCATTGGTGTCGAGCGTGTGACCGAGCAGGAGCTCGGTGCCGATGGTGAGAACTTCGAGCTTCACCCGCCGCTCTTCAGCAGCGCGCGGTAGCGATACAAGTAGACGCCGAGGGAGTAGATCGTGAGGAGCACGGCGCCGGCCAGCGTGATGGCCACGAGCCAGCCGTGGAAGTCATCCCAGAAATTGCGAAACCAGCCCGCCCAACGGTGCGTCGCGAGCGCGTCTTTCCAGGCGAACCAGGCGATGGTCGCGCCGATGAAGACGTTCTGCAGGACCGTCTTGGCCTTGCCCGCGCCGGCCGCGGGAATGATCACGCCTTTGCGCCGGGCAAAGAATCGGAACGCGGTGATCAGGATCTCCCGGCCGACGAGAATCAGCAGCGCCCACACGGGCACGCTGCCCCACCAGGGGATGCGGTAGTCGACGAGGATCGTGGGGTGCCGCGTGATCCAGAAGATGGGAATCAGCATCGCGAACAGCATCAACTTGTCCGCGATCGGGTCGAGCAGCTGGCCCAGCTCGCTCACCTCGTTGCGCCGGCGCGCCAGCCAACCGTCCGCCACGTCGCTGAAGGCGGCCGCCAGAAAAATGAAAAACGCGATGACCTTGGGCCAATACCCCGAAATGAAGGGCAGCAGCGCGATCACCGGCGTGAGACCGATGCGGGCCAGCGTGAGGATGTTCGGGAGGGTCCAGCGCATGGAACGGCCGCTCAACTCAACGTCTTGAGCACCAGCTTACTGACCACTTTGAGCGTATCGAACACGCCGTCACCGCGGACCGCGACCGCCTCGAGGTAGGGCGCGCGTCCCACCCATTGGCCGCCCTCGCTCGCGACGAGATTTTCGCCGGGGTGGTTGGGATCGGGCGTCACTTTCTGCTGGGCGGCGTCTTCGATCGGCCAGCCGGGGTTGAGCGCGGCCTGAAGGTCCTTGATGGGCGCGGCGTTGGGCAGATCGCGTTTGTTGTACTGGACGATGAACGGAATCTTGGTGAGGTCGTAGCCGTACTCGGCCATGTTGTCGTACAGGTTCTGCATCGACTCGACGTTGGCTTCCATGCGCTCGAGCTGGCTGTCGGCGACGAAGACGATGCCGTCCACGCCCTTGAGGATCAGCTTGCGGCTGGCGTTGTAATACACCTGGCCCGGCACCGTGTAGAGGTGGAACCGGGTCTTGAAGCCGCGGATCGTGCCGAGGTCGACCGGCAGGAAGTCGAAGAACAGCGTGCGCTCGGTCTCGGTGGCGAGCGAGATCATCTTGCCGCGCGTCTGCGGGGAGACTTTGGCGTACACGTGCTCGAGGTTCGTGGTCTTGCCGCCCAGACCCGGACCGTAGTACACGAGCTTGCAGTTGATCTCGCGGGACGCGTAGTTGATCATCGACATGAGCGCGTCCCCTTATCCGAAGAGCTTGTCAATTTCGTCTTCCGCCCCTTCGAGCAGCCCCTTTTGCTGCGCGCCGCCCGTCCCCACGCGATTGAACATCTCCTCGAACACTTTATTGAGACTCTCGACCACACTGCGCGCCTTGAGCTTGACCAGGCCGAGCGTGGCGCGTTGATCGAACAGCACGACCAGGATGACGCGCTTGGCGATGTCGGCGAGGTACATCGATTCTTTCTCGCCCTGGTGGACCAGCGACGCGAATTCAGGCTCGCCGATCATCTTGGCGAGCTGGTCGTTGGCGCTGAAATCGGCGGCGGTGAGCGAGGCGAAGGCGGTGGGATCGAACTGCGGCGTCTCGCCGACGGTCGCGACGAGCTGGCCCGTGCGGTCCACGAGCAGCGCGCAACGCGCGTTCGAATCGCGCAGGAACGCCTGGAGGTACGTCTGAATCTGCTTGAAGTCGTTTTCGCTGAACGACCAGCTGGCCGCACCCGTCATCCGGCTCCCTCAGTCACTCCGATTCCGCCATGTCGCGGCGCGCGAGCAGGGACTGCGCGATGGTGACTCCGTCCGCGTATTCGAGATCCCCGCCCACCGGCAACCCGCGCGCGATGCGCGTCACGCGAACGCCCGCGGGCTTGAGCACCTGCTGCAGGTACGTCGCGGTGACCTCGCCTTCCATCGACGGGTTGGTCGCGACGATCACTTCCCGCACCCCGGCGCCGTTGCTCACGCGCTCGAGCAACCGCTCGATCCGCAGGGCCTCCGGGCCGATTCCCTCGAGCGGCGACAACCGCCCGCCCAGCACGTGGTAGCGGCCGCGGTATCCCCCCGCCCGCTCGATCGCGCCGACGTCCCCCGCCTCTTCCACCACGCACAGCACGGTCGCGTCACGCCGCGGATCGCTGCAGATCGCGCACGGATCCTCGTCGGAGAGATTGCCGCACACGCCGCAGGCCTCGACCTGCGCGCGCACGCGGCGAATCGCCTCCGCCAGCCGCTCCACGATCTCGGGCGGCTGCTTCAGCAAATGAAACGTCAGCCGCTGCGCCGTCTTGCGTCCGATCCCGGGGAGTCGTGCCAGCTCCGTCACGAGATCATCGATGGCCGACACGACGAACTACAGTGGCAACTGGAACGGAAACGGCAAGCCGGGGGCGAGTTTCTTCACTTCCGCCTGATAGAGCTCGGCGGCCCGCTTCTGCGCCTCGGTCACCGCGGCGAGGACGAGGTCCTCGAGCAGCTCGATGTCTCCCGAGGCCACAACCTGGGGATCGATCTTGATCGAGCGGATCATCCCGCGCCCGTCGGCCGACGCCTGCACCATCCCGCCGCCCGCCGAGACCGTCACCGTCTGTTGCGCCAGTTGGGACTGCATCTCCGACAGCCGTCCCTGCATCTGCTGCCCCAACTGGAGCAGGCTGGATAAATCCGCCATGTGTCGAAAGTTACCCGTGGCTGCAGGGGCCCGCAAGCTACTCCAGCAGCTCGAGATCGAGCGCGTCGGCCGCGGCATTCAACGTCGGATCCTTCTGGCGCAGCGCCTTGAGTCGCTCGGCATTGGCGCTCTCGGCGGTGAGCCGCGGCCCGCGCACCGGCGGTGCCTCTGTGGTCCCCGCGCCCGGGGCTCCGCTCGTGACGACGCGCACGCGCACCGCTTCCGTCACATGCCGGTTGATCACCTGCGCCAGCGCGTCACGCTTGCGATCGACACCTTCGGCGTGATGCGCGTCACGCAACGTGAGCGTGACGACGCCGCCGGCGACCGCCGTGAGCGTCGCCTCGGCCACGAGACTCGCGATCATCGGATTCTCGGCACGCATGTCGGCCACGATGCGGGGCCAGAGGGCACGGAGACGGTCCAGAGAAGCGGGGCCGCGTTCGGGGGCGGACGAGGACGAGACCGAGGCGGACGAGGGCGGGGCAAGGGCGGGCGAGGGCGGACGAGGGGTTGCCTGTGGCGCCACGTCACGCAGCAGCGGCCCCGACAGCCCGGTTCCACCTTGCCCGCCCTCGCCCGACTTCGTCCGACCTTGTCCGAGCGCCGCCAGCACCTCCCCCAGCTCCACCGTCCGATCCATCATCGCCCACCGCAGCAACAACAGCTCGACCGCCAGGCGCATGCTGCCGCCGCGGCGGATCTGCACCTCCATCTCGCCCAGCACGCCCAGCAACCGCACGACGTCGGGAGGCGGCAGCCGGGCGGCCGCGCTCCGCACCACCTGCGCCAGTCCCTCCGTGAGCCCCTCGGGCTGCCCGCCCAGTCCCGCGACGAGCAACGCGCGCAGCGTCTCGCCCGCCCCGTCCACGAACTCGCCGAGGTCGGCGCCGGCCTCGAGCAACCGCTCGACCAGCGGAAACACCGCCGCCGCGTCGCGCTCGCTCACCAGCCGCAGCATCTCGCCGTACAGCTCGTCGGGGATGAGCCCGAGGACCGCGCGCACCCGATCCGCCGTGACGGGGCCGGCGCCGAACGACAGGACCTGATCGAGCACCGACAAGGCATCGCGCATGCCGCCGTCGGCGCTTTTGGCGATCAAGTGCAGCGCGTCGTCCTCGGCGGCGATCTGCTCGGCGCGCACCACCGCCTGCAGCCGCTCCGCGATGGCGTGCGGGCCGATGCGGCGAAAGTCGAAGCGCTGCAGCCGCGACAGCACCGGCGCCGCGGTTTGCGCGATCTTGTGCGGCTCGGTGGTCGCGAACACGAACACCACCCGCGGCGGCGGCTCCTCGAGGATCTTGAGCAGCGCGTTCCAGGCCTCGCGCGTGAGCATGTGGGCTTCATCCACGATGTAGACCTTGTGGTGGCCCTCGGTGCTCGCCGCGTACATCGCCCGCTCGCGCAGATCGCGCGCGTCGTCGACGCCGCGGTTGGATGCCGCGTCGAGCTCCACCACATCGAGCCCCGCCGATCCATTCCACGTGCGCAGGCACGCGTCGCACTCGCCGCAGGGCTCCCCCGCCACTTCGCCTTTGCGCTCGCAGTTCAGCGCCATCGCGAGGATGCGCGCCGCCGTGGTCTTGCCCACGCCGCGCGGCCCCGCGAACAGGTAGCCGTGCGCCGGCCGCCCCTGCGCCACGGCGCCCCGCAACGCCGCGGCCACGTGGTCCTGGGCGATGAGATCGGCGAAGCGTTTGGGGCGGTACTTACGGGCGAGGGCGATCATGGACGCAATCTAACCCGGTTGCTCAGCAGCCGCGGCGGGCCGCTCCCGGAGCGACGGTGACGGTGTAATTCAGCCGCACGCCGAGCCACTGCAGCTGCAGCGCCGTCGAGCCGGGCCCCGCGGGGTCGAGCATCACAGTGGCGGCGGCCGAGTCCGGGCGCACGCCACGCACGCGGAGGATGTGACGATCGCCCGTGGCCGCGCGCAGGCCGCCTGTAACAGCGACGCCGTTGCCGTACGCATCGCGCGCGGTGACGGCCAGCACCGTCGGTGAATCCACGGGCAGTGCCAGGCGGTCCTCCGCCCGCTCTCCGCGACACATGACGACCAGCTCCGCGGGCGGGCCCGGGGCGGGCGTGAAGCTCACGCTCTTGGCGAAGGCTGCCACCGTCGCGGTGACCACCGCCGCGCGCGCCTCGATGCCGAGGGTGACCTCCACCCGCGCCCGCCCGCCGGTGTCCGTCACGGTGGCGGCCGGGTCCACACGCGCGTTGTGCGCGGCAAAGCTGACTGCCTGGCCGCGCACCGGCGCCCCTTGCTCGTCCAGCGCCTGAAACACGAGCGGCAGCGACAGTTTCGTACCCACGATGCCGTGCTGCGACATGCCGGCGACGAAACCGGTGCGGTTGGGCGCGGGGTGAGGCGTTGCCGGAACGGGCGTTGCCGGAAGAGGCGTTGTCGGATGAGGCGCTACCGGAGACGATGTTACGGGCGACGACGTTGCCGGCGCCGCCTTTCTCGGCAACGTCGCTCCCGGCAACGCCGTTGTCTTTCTCCCACACGTATCGATCTCTTTCAACACCGCAGCGCTCGCACCGAGGGCCGTGAAATCGGCGCGATCGCGGCCGCTCGGCGCGAAGCTCAGACAGGTGCGCCGCACCATGCCGGCGATTTCTTCCTGCGAGAACGTCGAGCCGGACAGCAGCCGGATCAGGTCGGACTTGCGAAGCGGGTGCGCCTGCTGCGCGGCGAGCAGCGCCACGATCGCCGCCACGAACGGTCCGATCACGGCCGCGGACAGCGCGAGCGATCGAATTGCGCGTCCACCGTGTCCACCGCCGCGAACAGCGCCTGGTCGCGCTCCACATGCGCGGGGTCGAGCGGTCGCTTCAATGCCTTGCGAGCGGTCCCGTACGCCAGCATCTGGTTTTCCACGGCGGCAAAGCCCCGCGACAGGTCGGTGCAGGTGATCTGACCCGACGCGAACAGCCGTGCCCGGTCGCCGTAGTTGCGCACGACGCTCATCGCGCTGTCGGCGGTCGCCGTGAAGCGGGCCATGCCCGAATCGCTGGGGATCGCAGCGGGTGGCGGCGGCGTCGCGACGTGCCCGGCCAAGGCCGGCCGGAGCTTGAAGTAGTAGTACGCACCGCCGCCGCCCAGCGCGAGGAGCAGGAGCAGACCCCACAGCCAGCCGCGACCGGAGCCCCTGCTCCGGCCCGCCGCGGCGAGCGAGGCGTGCACCACCGGCCGTGACGTCCGGCGCCGCGCCGGATCCGACGGCCGCGGCGTGGGGGCAGGCGCGGGCGCTGCGGTCCGACGCGGCGGCGCGTGTGCGTCCACCGGCCCGCCCGTGTCGAGCATCGGGAGGCCCGTCGTCGAGGGCGACGGCGCGGCCCTCGCGGGCGACGGCGCAGGCGGTGGTGCCGGTGGCGGTGGTGGAGCGGGCGCGGGGCGCATCACCTCGAGCGTCGACCGGGCGGCCGACGCCGCTCCCTTGGTCGACGGACGGGGCGCGGGCATCGCCGCGCTGGCGCCCCGGGTCGCCGCGCGGTCGGCCGTGCGGAAATTGCGCCACGGCAGGTGCGACACCTTGCCGCCGGGGGCGGAGGCTTCTTTCTCCTCGATCACTTCGTAGAACGGCAGCGCCACGAGCGCCGTCGACTCGCCGCCGGGCACGCGGAACAGCGCGGCCGCCGGCTGGTCGGCCGTGCCGCCCAGCACCAGCGCCACGTGCCACGCTTTCCCGAAGAAGGTCACGTGAGTTTCGAGGTCGCCCGCGGCGAGCGACAGACCAAGCGGCGGATGGCTGTGATACCAGCCGATCACGTGCCCGTTGGTCTTGGCGAGCTCCTTGTGTACGCGGTCCATCACGCGGCTCACCACCACGGTCGTCTTGTCGCCGTAAATCGGTTGCGTGAGGCGGACGGTGGAGTCGACCACCACGTAGCGCGCGTGCAAGACCGCGTCCTCGCACAGGTCGCCGGTGAGGAAGCCGAGCAGGCCGCTCTCGGCGGAGGCGCGGAAGTGCTCGTTGATCGCGCGCAGCGCCGACGGGGCAAAAAACACCGGGAACTGCATCGTCGCCGGCACCGCGCCACCCTGCGGCACCCACAGAATGGCGTGCGACGTGGGAATCGGCGCCTGGCGCACGGTCAGACCGCCGGGTGTGGTCACGTGAGCGTCGTGGTGATGATGGACGCCGCGCGGCTTCGTTCCGAACGGCACGACCAGCACGCCGGCCGCCGCCAGCCGCGGAATGACCGTCTCAGCCGTGTCGCCGGGACGGACCAGATCGATCATCACGATGTTGGTCTCGGGCGCGAGCGGCCGCACGGCCGGACATTGCGCCAAACGCTCGGCCAGGAGCTTGGCGTTGACGTGGTCGTCGGCGATGCGCGGCAGGTTGTGCTCCAACGCGTACAGTCCGGCCGCCGCCAGAATCCCCGACTGTCGCATGCCACCGCCCAGGCGCTTGCGGATCTCCCACGCGCGCTCGCGCTGTGCTTTGGGGAAGGCGAGGCACGATCCCACCGGGCAGCCCAGGCCCTTCGAGAGGCTCACCATCACGCTCGCCACGCCCTGGGTGAGCCGCGCGGGCGGGACGCCGAGGGCAGCCGCCGCGTTCCACAGCCGCGCGCCGTCGAGGTGCACCGGCAGCCCAGCGGCTGCGGCGACCGCGACGTTGGCCGCGAGCACGGCGGCGGCCATCACTTTCCCGCCCGCGGCGTTGTGCGTGTTCTCGAGCGCCACGGCGGATGCGCGCGGCACGTGGGGCGACGGCGGCCGTAACGCGCCGCGCAGCAGGTCGGCCGTGAGCAATCCGTCGGGCGTGGTCACCGGGCGGATCTGCACGCCGGCGAGCGCCGCGACCCCCGCGAGCTCGTAGTGCACCAGATGGGCGTTGGCCTCGATCAGCAGCTCGGTGCCCGGGCGCGTGGCGAGCGCGATGCCCGTCTGGTTCGCCTGGGTGCCCGACGGGAAGAACAGCGCCTCGTCCATCCCCAGCAGCTCCGCCACGCGCCGTTCGAGCCGCCGCGTGGTGGGGTCGCCGTCCAGCACGTCGTCGCCGACCTCGGCTTCGGCCATAGCGCGGCGCATGGCCGGCGACGGGCGCGTCACCGTGTCGGAGCGCAGATCGATCGCCGCGGTCATCCCAGACCCACCTTCTGAGCGCGCCGCAGACGGATGAGATCGACCACCTCCGCCACCTCGCAGCTCAGCAGGAAGGCATACGCCATACCGTACACCCACAGCAGGAAGAGAAACAGCGCGACCAAGTTGGCGTCCGACGCCACGCGATCGAGCGTGACGAAGCGCGTGAGGTAGAGCGCATAGAGCCGCTTCCCCACTTCGAACGCCATCGCGCAGAACAACGCGGACACGAGCGCGGAGCGCCACGGCAGCCGGCGGCTCGGCAGGATCTCGAAGATCAGGAAGAACAAGCCGGTGCTGAACGCGAACGCCACCAGCTCGAGGCTGAAGCGGTACAGCCACCCCACGAACCCCTCGACCAGCCCCGGCGACTGCGCGTTGAGCGCGGGGAGGGCGGCGCTGGCCACGAGCAGCGCAGCCGTGAGGAACACCATCGAAAGATCGGTCGCCTTGGCAACCGGCCAGGGCCGGATCTCGTCGGAGTCGAACACTTCATTCAACGCGACGCGCAAGCCGCCAAAAAAGCGCGACGAAAACCACAGGAACAGCGGCACGCCGAGTGCCGTGAGCCGGCCGCGCGCGTGCACCAGCGCGGTGAGGGCACCCTCGGCGCGGCGGAACATCTCGGGGCTGTCCGTCCCGCCGAGCGGCAGGATTCGCTCGAGCACCTCGTGCACGTCGATCTGATGGGTGGTGATCTGGTGCTGCACCAGGTAACCGACGGCGGCGAGCAACAGGACGACGAACGGCAGCGCGGTGAGCAGCAGGTCGAAGGACAGGGCGCTCGCCAGGAACGGGATGTTGTCTTCGTAAGCGGCCTCGAAAGTGCGGCGGATCACGCCGAGTGGCGAGCGATGCCACCCTCCGTCGCTCTTCACGCGAGCGTCTCGTCCTCCTCGTCGGCGACTTCGGCGCCCCCGGTCATGTGGCCGGCGCCGCGGCGCCGCCGGCGCGCGGCTTCGAGCCGCCGCCGCACCTCTTCGCGCGCGGTGCGCCGCGCGGACTGGCCCGCGCCGTGCGCGGCCGCCACCAGGTCGCCCACCGCGCCGGCTTTTTCGGACGCGAGCTCCCGCAGTCCTTGCAGCTTGCCGGACAACTTGCGGCGCGACGCGCCGCCCTCCTCCGGCGCGAACAGCACGCCCAGCACCGCGCCCACGGCGATCCCCAGCAAGAACGCGCCGATCGAGCCGCCCCCGCCGCCCCCGCCGCCCTCACGTTCGCTCATTCGCCCGCCTCCATGTCATCCGGGGCCGCCACCGCCACCGGCCGCGGCGCCGCGTGCGACGCCAACGGCGGCCGCACGTACTTGTCGGTGATCTGCCGCGTGCCCCGCACCCGCAGCTGCTCGAACAGGAAAGAGAACGTCTCTTCGAGCGTCGTCCCGATCCGCGCCCGCACGTCCGCCGGCAGGTCCCACAACTTCCGTTTGAACGGCCCGATCGCCTTCTTGCGGCTCTTGTAGAGGAATTGCTCCTCGGTGTCGCCCTTCTTCCATTCGTCCTTGCACTCGACCTTCACCCAGTCGGCGATCTCTTTCTTCAAGGCAGCGGGCAGCGCCGGGTGGTCGAGCACGATGGTCTGGAAGTTGGTCGCCAGGTGGATCTCGATCGCCTCGCACTTGGGGAAGTTGCCGAAGGCATCGTGGGGGAGCGTCGAGGCGCCATGCTGCACCGCGCCGCCCAGACCGTACTTGGCGCGCGCCTCCTGCGACAGCGCCTTCAGGGCGTCGAGGTCGATCTGCACTTTCGCGATGGTCCCGTCGGGCAGCACCACGCCGCCGTGGCTCGTCCCGGTCTGCACCGAGATCTTCGAGATGCCGACCTTCGTGCCCAAGCGCTGGAGCGTGCGGGTGTAGCCCTCCATGAAGGCCTGCAGCTCGTGCACGTCGGAGTTCTTACCGCCGACTTCGCCGATTTCCGCCCCCACCGAGACCGTCACACCCGCCGGCTCCTTGGAGCGGATGTAGGTCGTGAGCTCCGCCGCGCGCTCGTAGTTGGTGCGCTGCTGCTCGTCGAGGTTGGGCTGCGAGAGATCCACCAGCGTCGAGGTGTCGACGTCGATGTTGTAGAATCCGGCCGCGATCTCCTCGTCGATCAGCGCCCGGATGGCCGCCAGCTCGGCAGCGGCGTCCACCGCGTACTTCTTGGCGTTGACCTGCACGTGGTCGCCCTGGATGAACAGCGGCCCCACGAACCCTTCCCGCAGCGCCGCGGCCGTCATCACGGCGACGTACTCGGCGGGGCGCTGGTCGGTGTAGGCGATTTCGCTGCGGGCGATCTCGCAGATCACGGCGCCGGCTTCGTGTCTCGTCGCGGCCCGAAAAATCGCGCGCCCCGCATCGTAGCTGAGGACGCGCACGTTCATGGCCGGCGTGGTGAACGGCGGGGCCTCGCCCCGGCCGCGCGCCATGTACAGCTCGTGGATCGACGCCGGACGCACGCCCGCGTGCTGGCCGATCTCCCAGATGAGCCAGCGGCCGACCTCGCGGGCGTCCTTGTCGCCGAACACCGCCTGGCGCACGAGGTCGTCCATCGCGGCGCTCTTGCGAACAGCCGGGTCGGTGAAGCGCTTCAGGGTTTCTTGGACGTTTTGAGCCATGCGTGCAACCCTCCCCCGGGCACGAATTTAGACCGCGTCCACCTCGATAACCAGTCCGTCGTGCGCGGGCGCCACGCCGTCGGGCAAACTCGCCGCCAACTCGGCGTGCGGCGTCTCGTGCGTGAGGTGCGTGAGCCACGTCTGCCGTGCGCCGATGGCGCGCGCGGTGTCGACCGCTTCGGCGATCGACAGGTGCAACGGGGCGTTGAGGACGAGCACGCGCACGCCGGCCAGTGCCGCGCGCGCCTCGGGAGGTACGGCTTTCACATCGGTGAGATACGCGAGCGGCCCGATGCGGTATCCGAACACCCACTGCTCGCCGTGCGGCAAGCGCAGCGGCAGCACCGGGAAGCCCGCAATGTCGATCTCGTGCCCTGCTGCGAGCGGGCGGGCCGCCAGCTCGGGCTTCGACGTGCCGGGCCGGGCCTGGACCGCGGCGTCGAACGCATACCGGAAGCGCGCCATCAGCTCGTCCAGCGTGGCGGCGGGGCCGTACGCGGGCAGCGGCGCCCCCTGCTTCACGGAGAGCGCCCGCAAGTCGTCGATGCCGTGGACGTGGTCGGCGTGCGCGTGGGTGTACAGCACGGCGTCGAGCCGGGACACTCCCGCCGCCACGAGCTGCAGGCGCAACTCGGGGGGCGTGTCGATCAGGATGCGGCGGCCGTGCGACTCGATCAGGGCGGCCGTGCGGGTGCGGCGGTCGCGCGGATCGGTAGACGTGCACGTGCGGCAGGAACACCCGACCTGGGGAACGCCGAACGACGTCCCCGTGCCGAGGAAGGTCAGCCGCACGTCACACTTCCTCGACCTTGATCAGGTTGGTGCTGCCCGACACCTCCCACGGCACGCCGGCGGTCATGACGATGCGGTCGCCGGGCTTGGCGTAGCCGCGCTTCAGAATGAGATCGCGCACCACCGTCAGCATCGCGTCGTAGCCCGGGACCCGCGTCACCAGCACCGGCACGACGCCCCAGACCAGCGCCAGCTGGCGATACGACGCCAGCTCCGTCGTCACCGCGAGGATCGGCACGGGCGGCCGCCCCGCCGCCACCTTGCGGGACGTGAACCCGCCCTTGGTGAGGGTCACGATCAGCGGCGTCTTGAGCATGCGCGCCACCGCACTGGTCCCGATGGCGATCGAATCCTCCACCGGCACAGCCGCGTCACCGCGCGGCGCCAGCCGGCGGTCGTCCTTGGCCAACGCGTGCCGCTCCATTTCGCGGATGATGCGGTCCATCGCCCGCACCGCGTCGAGCGGGTAGTCGCCCGTGGCGGTCTCGGCGGAGAGCATCACGGCGTCGGTGCCGTCGAGAATGGCGTTGGCCACATCCGACGCCTCGGCGCGCGTGGGCCGGGGGTTGTGCACCATCGATTCCAGCATCTGTGTCGCCGTGATCACCGGCTTGCCGTGCAGATTGGATTCGTGGATCAGCCGCTTCTGAACGATGGGGACCTCCTCGAACGGCAGCTCCACGCCCAGATCGCCGCGCGCCACCATCACCGCGTCGCAGGCGTTCAAGATGCGCGACAGATCTTCCAGCGCCGTCGCCTTCTCGATCTTCGCCACGAGCTTCATGTGCGGCGGCACCAGCTGCCGCAGCTCGGCGAGATCCTCCGCTCGGCGCACGAAGGAGAGCGCGAGGTAGTCCGCGCCCCACGTCACGGCATCCTTCACGTCTTCGCGGTCCTTCTCGGTGAGGGCCGGCGCGCTCACGTGCAACCCGGGCAGGTTCATCCCCTTGTGCGACGTCAGCGTCCCGCCGTCCACCACGCGCCCCTCCACCCGCGGCGGCGCCACGCGCGTCACCTCGACCGACAGCAAGCCGTCGTTGAGGAGGATCCGAGCCCCCACCCGCACGTCCTGTGCGAGGTTCTCGTACGTGGTCGGCAGCTCGTCGCCGGTCGCGACCGATTCCGGGGCGAACACCAGCCGCGCGCCCGGCACCAGCTCGCGCGGTTGCGCCAGCTGGCCGACGCGAATGCGCGGGCCCTGCAGGTCCACCAGCACAGCGATCGGCAGTCCCTGCGCTTCGGCCGCCTGCCGCACGAGCTTGATCCAGCCGCCGCGGATCTCCGGAGTGCCGTGGGAGGCGTTGATGCGGACGACGTTGACGCCGGCCTCGAGCAGGGCGGCGATCTGCGCCGCGGTCCCGGTGGCCGGGCCGAGGGTCGCCACGATCTTGGTGCGGCGGATCACGCGTTACGAACCTCGATAGATGGTGATCAAACTTACCAACAGCGGAGTGGATCGCGGCTTTGTGGAAAAGTGGACTGGTGACACCGCCGACACCAATGTACCGGAGTGCCCTGCCCGATGCCATCCGACCGGAGGACGTAACTGCGTATCGATTGACGCGCTACGCTGCGAACCTCGCGCAACGTCTCGATCGTCCTGGGTGCCGCTCGGCCTCGGGGCGCCTGTGCATAAACTTGTGCACAGACGCATACGTCACGGGACGACGGCGATCTGCCGGCCCTCCAGCCGCCGCTTCAGCTCCTGCAGCAGCGCCACAGTGCGGGTGATCGAGGACGCCGGGAGGCCTTCGATGGTGCGCGCGGCCAGGCGGCGCTCCAGCTGTCCCGCCTTGAGCAGCGCCTCGAGGCCGCGACGGGTGAGGGTGACGCGCACGCCGCGGTCGTCGTCGGAGTCCGGGGTGGTCTCGACGAGCCCCTTGGCCTCGAGCCGCTGGATGAACGTGGTGGCGGCGGCGCGCGAGACGCCGAGGTGGCGCGCCACCTCGCTGGGGCGGGCACCGTCGGCCCCGCCCTGGTCCACGGCCACCAGGGCGCTCTGGGCGCGCGCCCCGAGCCCATAGGAGCGGAATGCGCGGTCGCCGGAGCGCTGCAGCGTAGCGGCCGCCGCCACCACGGCGTCGGTCAACTGCAGCGCGAGCTCAGAACGGTCGGGCATGGGTATAGTTAATATATTGACCATTAACATACTAACATACTCCCCGCTGCCCGCAAGACCCCGGATTTCCCTACATTCTCGGCATGATCGAGGTCCATGAGCTCACCAAGCTGTACGGCACACTGCCCGCCGTGTCCGACCTGTCGTTCGACGTCGCCCCGGGCGAGGTGCTGGGCCTGGTCGGCCCCAACGGCGCCGGTAAGACCACCACCCTGCGCAGCATCGCCGGCATCATCCGCCCGACCCGCGGCCGGATCGTGATCGGCGGGCACGACCTCGAGCAGCACCCGGTGGCGGCGAAGGGCCTGCTCGCCTTCATGCCGGACGAGCCCCGCCTGTTCGACTACCTCACCGTCGAGGAGCATCTGCGTTTCGTGGCGCGCCTCTACGGCGTGGTCGACGTGGACGCCCGGGCCCCTGCCCTGCTCCAGGAGATGGAGCTGGTGGACAAAGCCAAGGCGCTGCCCGGCGAGCTGTCACGCGGGATGAAACAGAAGCTGACCATCGCGTGCGGCTTGCTGCACGAGCCCAAGGCACTGTTGTTCGACGAGCCGCTGACGGGGCTCGATCCGGTGGGCATCCGCCGCATGAAGCAGACGATCGTCGAGCGTGCGCGCCGCGGGGCCGCGGTGCTGCTGTCGTCGCACCTGCTGCACCTGGTGGAGGAGATCTGCACCCGCGTGCTGATCATCCAGCGCGGCCGCAAGGTGGCGCATGGCAGCATCGCGGAGATCCTCGGCGGCCGGCCCGATCTCCAAGGGAAGAGCCTCGAGGAGGTGTTCCTGGTGCTCACGGGAGCCGACACCTGATCGCGGCCGCGCTGTACCTCTCGCGCCGCTCGCTGGCGAACGCGATGCGGCGGCGGGTGCGGCGGCTGCGCGAGCCCAAGTACCTCATCGGGTTCGCGGTCGGCTTGCTCTATTTCTGGTGGTTCTTGTTCCGGCCCCGCGGCGGCCGCGTCCCCTCCGCGGGCTTCGCCACCGCGCTGGTGGACCAGCTGCTGCCACTGGGCGCCCTCGCGTTGGCGGTGCTGCTGCTGCTGGCGTGGATCGCCGGGTCGTCGGAAACGCCGTTCAACTTCAGTCTGGCGGAAACCCAGTTCCTGTTCACCGCCCCCCTCACGCGCCGCCAGGTGATCGCCTTCAAGGTGCTGCGCTCGCAGACCAGCCTCTTGTTCTCGGCGATTCTGTCGGTGCTCCTGTTCTCCGGCTTCCACTTTACCGCCGCGCGCCTCATGCGGGTGGGCGGGCTGTGGCTGGTGTACGCGACGCTGCAGCTCAACTTCGCGGCGGCGGCGTTCGTCCGGGCGAATCTCGCGGAGCACGGACTCACGGGCTGGCGCCGTCGCGCCGGCCTCGTGCTGGGCGTCGCGGTGGCGGTCGGCCTGGGTTGGTGGAGTCTCCGCCGAGCGCTGCCCGGGATCGCCGACGCCTACAGCGACGACCCGGCGATGGGAGCGGCCGCCCTCGGCCGGGCATTGCGCAGCGGCGCGCTGGGGGTCCTGCTGTGGCCGCTGCGCGCGCTGCTGGCGCCGCTGTTCGCCCGATCGCCCACCGCCTTCGTGGCGGCGCTCCCGGGGGCGCTGCTCGTGCTCGTCGCGCACTACGTCTGGGTGGTGAGCTCGGCGTTGTCGTTCGAGGAGGTGGCGGCGGAGGCGGCGGCGAAGACCGCGCGGCGCATCGAGGCGATGCGCAGCGGCCGCGGGCTCGAAACACCGCTGCCGTCGCGCGTGCGCCGCCCCGCGCTGCTGCGCCTCGCGCCCACCGGCGCGCCGAGCCGCGCCATCCTGTGGAAGAACCTCACCGGCCTGGCGCGCACCAACCGGCCCCGCACGCTCATCTTCCTCGCGATTTTCGCGATCGCGGTGGCGAGCAGCCTCGGCACGCATGCGTTCACGCCATTCGACTGGATCGCCGTCTTCGCGGTGATCTTCGGCGGCTACGCCATGGTGTTCGGTCCCTTCGTCGTGCGTTTCGACCTGCGGCGCGATCTCGAGCTGGTGGACGTCCTCAAGACGGCGCCGGTGCGCGGCCGCGAGATCGTGGCCGGAGAGATTCTCTCGCCGGTCGCGGCGGTGACGGCCTTCGTCTGGACGTTCGCGCTGATCGCCTACGCCGCGGAGCTGCCGCGCGTCACGGGGCTGCCGCCGCTGGGCGAGCGTACCGCGATGTTCCTCGCCGCGCTGGCAGTGGTGCCGGCGTTCACCGGCCTGCTCGTGACCTACCAGAACGCGGTGGTGCTGCTCTTCCCCGCGTGGGTCGCGATCGGCCCCGATCGCGCGACCGGCGTCGAAGCGATGGGGCAGCGCATTCTCGTGATGGTGGGAGGCTGGCTCGCCCTGCTCGTGGGCATGCTGCCCGGCGCGCTGCTGGCGGCGGTGGTGGCGGGACTACTGCAGGCCGTGGGTGTGCCGCTCGCCTGGGGGATTGCGGTGGGCGTCGTGGGCGGCGCGGCGGTGGTGGCGGTCGCGATCCTGCTGGCGGTGACCTGGCTCGGCCGGGTGTTCGACCGCTTGGACCCGGCGGCCGCGGGGCTCTCCTAGCAGGTCTCCGACCAATCCACTTCGGAGTCCTTGCTGCAGCGCGCACAACGCAATGCGGTGGGTTTGCCCGTGAAGTCCTGCCGCTCCTGGCAGTGCGGACACACGGCGTAGGTCGTGGTGATTTCCTTGTCGCGCCCGCCGCCCAGGGTGGGACGGAGCACGCCGGTCCGCACCACGATGCTCCAGCGGATGGGCGCATCCTTGCGCACGCGAATTTCCTGGCGCGACAACCGCAACTTGCGCTGGTGGACGTCGAGCACCACGTGGCCGTCCCCCGACTCCTCGAGGATCGGGTACCACGCGCCGCGGCGCATCACGTCCGCCACGCTGTCGATGCAGCGAGCCCAGCCGAGTGTGTCCATAGGCGGGCACCATCATACTACATTTCTCCAATGCGCGTAATCGGCCCCATCCTCCGCCTGCAAGTCCAGCGCTCCACGCTCAAGACGGGCGAGAAACCGAATCGCACGTACGATCCGCGCCCGCTCCTGGCGGTGCCGGCGCTCGCCGTGCATCCCGACGGCGCCTGCGGCGCAGCTGGTGGCGGCTGGGTGGTGGACGTCCACCACCGCGCGCACCCCGCAACCAAGAACGAGGACGGCCTGCACGGCCTGTCGGTGGGCTTCACGTCGCACTACGCCGAGATGCGCGAGCGCTTCGGCCCGCACGTCACGGTGGGCGTGGCGGGCGAGAACATCATCGTGGACACCGACCGCCACGTCGCGTGGGACGAGATGGCGCCGGGATGCGCCGTCCTCGACGCCGGCGGCCGCGAGCTGGTGCGGCTGAAGGTGCTGCAACCGGCCCACCCCTGCCGGCCGTTTACGGGCTGGGCGTTGGGCGGGAAAGTCGAAACCGCCGTGCTGAAGGAGCATCTGCAATGGCTGGACGATGGGATGAGAGGATTCTATGCGGTGGCGGAGGGGACGGCGGTGCTCGAAGCAGGGATGGTTCTAGCGTTGTTGTAAGTCGACAGTCGGCAGATCACAGTTGAGTTGCCAGACGGCAAGTTGCCAGCGGTCGCCAGAAACAGAGTGGCCAGTCTGCTCGGAGGAGCAACTGGCCACTTTGAACTTGAAACCGCTGGCAACTTGCCGTCTGGCAACTTCACTTGGGACTTCCGTCTAATTCACTTCATCCCAAGCCAAGCCAGCAGCGGCATGACACCGATCACACGCCAGCTCGGTCAGTCCGGCATCAAACGCCTGGCGATGGCGGCACGTCGGGCATACGCCGTAGGTCAGCGGAAAGAGCCGACCCACGCGTTGAATGTCCCGCGGCTCGCAGCGCACGATGCTCCAGCGCTCCGGCGGATGGTAGCGGATCTCGAGCAGGCGGCGGTCCACCGGCACGTTGCGGCGATTCACGTCCAGCACGACGATGTTGGTGGACGAGATACGCACGACGGGGTACCACGCACCGCGGCGCAGGGTGTGCGCGCCCGAGGGGCCGACGCGGGCCCAGCCGCGCGGCTGCAGGCGAGTGGGGGTGATCGGACGAGCGTCCATAGCCTGCTATCTAACCCCCTTTCCATTCTCCCGGCGTGAGCGCGGTCACAGGGTCCGCGGTCAGGCTGTTGCGTAGCTACACCACAATATAGAAAGTCCCCAGCGCGGGGCGCCACGCCCGCCAAAGCGTTACTGCGGCCCGATGTGCGGCTCCAGGTGCTTGCGGTAGCAGTCGGGGCAGACGCCGTGGCTGAACTCGGCGTGTGAGCGCTTCTCGATATAACCCTCGAGCGATGACCACTCCTCCCGGTCGTTGCGGATGCGCTTGCAGTAGCTGCAGATCGGCAGCAGGCCTTCCAGCGCGTTCAGCTCCTCCCGGAGGCCGAGGATGCGCTCCGCAACCGTGAGGCGCGCGCGCAACTCTTCAGGATCGACCGGTTTGGTAATGAAGTCATCGATGCCCGCCTCCATGGCGGCCAGGAAGTTCTCGCGGCCGCCCGTGGCGGTGAGCAACATGAAGTAGGTGTAGTGGTCGCCCTTGTGCGCGCGCAGCCGGCGACACAGCTCGAGGCCGTCGATCTCGGGCATCGCCCAGTCCGACACGACGACGCGCGGCTGCGCGATCTGCCACGCGCCCCACGCCTCCATCCCATCCTCGGTCGCGGTGACGTCGTGCCCCTGCGCCTTGAGCAAGGCCCCCAGCTTGGCCCGGGAGACCGGATCGTCCTCGGCGATGAGAATCTTCATCCCTGAAGAGTGTCACGCGGCGTCCCGGCGTCAAGCCGGGGACGCACTCACCATTTGTTATCGAGCAAGTTCGTGATCTTGGTGTTGCCGGGCCCCGGTGTGGCGGCGTATGCGGTGCTCTGCACGATGAACGTCCGCACGTCACCCTTAACGAGGGTCACTGTGTCGGTATGTAAGGTGTCCGTCGCCGTCGCGAACGTGATGATGTAGGTCCCGGCCCGTGGATTGATGTAGCCGCTCGTGGCGCGGTAGGAGGCCACCGCCTGCAGCGTGTCCGCACCGTTGATGAACGTGGCCGTGATGTCGGCGCCCGCACCGGAGGGATCCGCCATCGGTGCCGCATTGATCACCTGCAGCCGCGCGGTGAGCCCACCGCCCACCGTGTCCGCGGGCGGGGTGAAGGGATCGTCCGCGATCATGGCCCAGGGGGCGGTCGACGGATCGGGCGGGTCGGTGCTATCGACGCCGGCCAAGATAAACGTGTACGGGAACGGCAGCATGTACTGCTTGGGCAGGTACTCTCCTGCACCGTTCTGGAAGAAGCTCGCGGCGGTGCCGTTCACCCGCGCGACGAAGCTGTGAACGGCACTCGGCAGGTCGCGATAACCCGCCGCCGTGAACATCGCGCCCGCGCCGGCGTGCGTGCCCGCGCCCTGCCCCGACGCGCTGCCGGGGCTCACGGCCAGGGCCGCGAGGGCGGACAGACCGGCGCCACCGGTGGACGAGTCGATCAGGACGTCCACGGCGACCGGGGTCGCGGTCGCGACCCCGGTGCCCTGGAAGACGCTGTTCACGACGCGAATCCGTCCCGTGGTCCCCGCGGGGCTCGTCGTGTCGTTGCAGGCGGCAAGCGCGGCCGCCAGGAACACCATGACACCAACCGTGCGAGCAGTCATCGCGACCTCAGTGAGCGGAGGCAGTGGTTGAATCGCGCTGGGCGCGCAGCCGGCGCCAACGCACGTATTGATCGGCTTTCGATGAATCGGGATCCTCGTAGCCCTGCAGCCAGAAGCGGTCCCAATCCACTGAGCCTTGTTGCGACGTCAGGCGCTCCCACGGTTTCACCAGGACGTGCGCGCCCTCGGGGATGTAGACCAGCTCGGCCGGCTTGCCCTGCGCGAGCATGCCCGCGTACGGCTCCCATTCCTCCAGCACCGACGAGGAGCCGATGGCGGTAATCCGGAGCGGCGCCGTCACGCGATCGAGGCGGAACCCCGGCGCGCGTTCGAGCCACTGCGTGTGCGCCGGGCCCCACGGCCGGCCGCCGTTCATGAGCTCGTCGTCCGCGCCGCCGCGAAACATGAGGTACTGCACGTAGCTGTAATCCACGCCATCGCTCAGGTCGGCGGCCGCGATCGGGTAGGACGAATGCGTCAGGAAGTACAACGCCGCAAAACAGGTGCGGCTGAATCCCTGGAGGCCGATCTTGGTGCGATCGATCAGACCGCGCTGATCGAGCGCGTCGATCGCGCCCTCCAGCATATCCTGGTGGAACGGGCCTTCGTCGGCCGCTACGTCCGACTCCTTGCCCACCACCATTTCCGCGGTTTGCAGCACCACAATTCCGCTGCCCGCCAACGGCTGGGCCGCGTTGCCCGCAGTCACGACGCCCCCGGGAGCGAACTGGGTCGAGTCGTAGCCGTGGGTTTGCAGCACCAGCGGATACCGCCGGCCGGGGACGTAGTCCGGGGGATAGTACAGGCCGCCGGCGAACGTACGCCCCGCCTTGGTAGTCCAGTGAAATGTTTCCGTGCGGCCGAAGCGGTGTCGTTCGAGGAGGCCCGGATTCGGGTCGAAAACGAGGCGCGGGCGCCCGTTGCGCCGGTCCACCGCGACGAGACGCGGCGGCGTGTTGGCGTCCTGTGTCACGAGGAACGACGGGCCGGCGGCGGTCGCGCCGCGCGCGTCGCTGCCCGCGGTGCGCCAGCCGCGCGCGGTCTTCCGGTAGAACACGCGCTGGCTGTCGTCGTTGAGCTCGAACCATGCGGGCCCCTGCGCGAACTCGACGATGCCGGTGCGTGCATTCCAGGATCGGACGATCAACGAATCGCGCCGCACGACCACCGTGATCGCGCCGCTCGCGAGATCGATCTCCGCCACCAGGCGATGGTCCGAGCGCCACGCCGAATCGGGACCCGTCAGGGGCAACAAGGCCCCCGACACCAGCACCGACCGCCCGTCCGGCGCCCACGCGAAATTGCTTTCGCCCTGGAGGATGAGCGGCGCGTCGTAGACGAGGTGCGCGCGCCCACTCGCGAGATCGAGGAGGACGAGCTGGTCGCCCTGCGCGCCGTAGCGATCCGCGAACAGACGGTAGCGAGGATTGCGGTAGGCGCGCCACAGCGCGGGCGGCGTGGTCGGCGCGCAGACGAGCAGGAGCGCCTCGCCCGTGGGACTGATGGGAGGGCCGTACCACGGGTCGAGCCTGCATTCGCGATAGCCCGACGCCGAGTCCGGCAGCGCGAGCGGCGCGTCGCGACCGCGACGCACCATGCGATAGCCATGGGGGGCTCCGGCCCGCCGCCGGGCAGCCCGCCAATCGCCGCCGATCAAGTCGAACGGCAAGACCGATGGGTCGACGGCGAAGCCATGCGCCCGCATCGTGCCGTAATCGCTGGTGTCGGCCCGGCCCTGCTCCTGGTAGATGATCGGATCGCCGCTGGGCGCCATCTGGAACGACGCGACGCCCGCGGCCACGTGCGTGTGCGCCGTCAGGACGCGGGTCGCGACGTCCAGCGTGTAGATCTGGGGCAGTTCGCCCGGGCGTTGGCCGAGAAAGACCACCGTCTGGTTGTCGGCCAGCCACACTACTTGCGAAATGGCGGCGTCGTTGGATGCGGCGCCGAGCGCGACGACGGTATCGGCCCGCGGCGCAGTCCCGGCAGCGGCGGTGGCGAAGACCAGCAGCGTGTAATCCACGGTGTTCGTCGCCAGGTTGCCCCGCTGCACGACGACCGCGACGCGCCGGCCGTCGGGGGACATCACGTGGAGGTCCTGGCTCGCCCCGTTGTTGGCGTCGCTGCCAAAGAGCGTCATACCGATCAAGTCGGCGACGCGTACGGGCGGGGCCTGCGCCGCGACCGTCGCCGTGCCGGCGAGCGTGAGACCGATCAAGATCGCTCGGCGCCGCATGTCAGTGGACCCGCACGCCGGCGATCACGGTGCGACCCACCTGATCGACCGGGAAGGACCCCTGCTCGATGACGATCCGATTGAACAGGTTTTCGCCCCGCGCCCACAGCGTGAGCCGGGGCGTGAGGTCATAGCCGGCGCGCACGCCGACGCGGTACGCTGCCGGCAGTGTTACCAGGGAGAAGGCGTAATTCGGTGCGCCGAGGCGTGGATAGGCGGCCCGGTAGAACGCCACCTGATTGTAGTTGCTCGACGTGCCCACGTACGACACCGCGCCCTCGACAGACAGCCGTCCCGTCCGCTCGCTGAGGGTGAGCGCGCCCAAATGGTGCGGCACGCCCGGCAACGCCTGACCGACGGTGAACCCCGTCTGATCGTTCGGCCCCAGCGCCTGCACGATGCTCTCCGTCTCCGAGTAGGTCGCTCGGGCGTTGAGCCCCGCAACCAGACGCAGCGTGCCTTCCAGCTCCCAGCCGCTGTTCTTGACCCGGGCGACGTTCACAAACTGCTGCTCGAACACGGGGAAGAACGCCA
>WNGO01000383.1_pt1 | contig 26918 bp, 22 predicted proteins | sample 5400511 | NCBI WGS metagenome assembly WNGO01 (sample SAMN13153380, study PRJNA577476) | soil metagenome | isolation source: 20 cm soil or saprolite under Garry oak tree replicate 2 | place: USA:California | collected 2016-06-15 | reverse complement strand
GGATATGCGGACATCGTCGCGCTCGCCTCCGGAGCAGGCGACAATTATGCCGAGACCACGGCGTATGCGGCCGCGGCGCCTCGGGCGCGGCTGCGCGCGATCGACCACTATCGACAAGGTATTGCTTTGGCTGCGCGGTCGGAGAAGGCGAGCACATCCTGGCTTACCGCGTGGCGCTTACTCGCCGGACTGCCGCCGACCGGCACCCATTTCTTCTGCGTGTACGACTGACGGCGGAGGCACCTTCCGGGCGAGATACACGCCCAGAAGACACAGCACCCCGCCAAGGACCGCAATCATGGTCGGGACCTCCCCGAGTATCAGCCAGCTCATCACAATCGTAATCGGCGGCACGAGATAGGCGGTCAGCGCGAGTCGACCCGCCGAGCCACGCGCGAGCGCGTAGGCCCACGCCGTGAACGCGATCGATGTCGGGAAGATCCCAAGGAAGAGCAGCCACGCGATGCCCCCGGCTGGCGCGACGCCGAGCTCGTGGACGAGGGTTGGTGCAAACGGCAAACACACGAGTGCGCCGACGGCGCAACAGGTCCAGGTGGCCTGCAGCGCGGAGATCCGGTTGAGCGCCGGCTTTTCTGCAACCATGCCAATTGCCGAGGAGAGCGCGGCGATGAGACAGAGGATCACGCCGACGAGCGTGGCCTGGCCGGTCGATGTGGCGACGCCGATCACCAAGACGCCCGCGAAGGCCAGAGCGCCCCCAAACAGCAGATACGGTGTCGTGCGCTCCTTCAAAAACGCGCCCGCGAGGGCGACGATGAAAATCGGCGCAATGAGGACCAGCATGGACGCCGTTCCCGCATCGACGCGTCGTTCGGCGTCGTTGAGCACGACGTTGTAGACGCCGAACCAAAGGAGACCGGCGACGATGAGCAGCAGCAGCTCACGGCGGGTCGGCCGCACGACCGATCGCGAGAAGGTCAGCGCGCCGAGCAAGAGACTGCCGAGCGTCAGGCGGCCGAGCGCCAGCGCACCGGGCGAAAACGAGCGGCCCGCGGCGCGGATGCCGACGAACGCCGCTGCCCAGAGCACGACGGCAACCAGCGCTGCTGCCAGCGGCAGCCAGTCGCGCTTAACGCTCCCTCCCGACGGGAGCGCCGCTCGCCAGCGCTTGCGCCGCGATCGCGATCAAGGCGCCCTCGCGGCTCAGCGATTGCACGCCAAGCACGGTGGCGATCGGGGCATTGGCGCCGAAGTAGGCCGCTCCAGCGTCGCGAATGGTTGCGAGATCGGCCGGACGGTAATTGACCACGTAGATCGTGAGCGTCGTGACGTCGCGGGCGGTGGCGCCGGACGCCTGCAATACCGCGCCGAGGTTCGCGAATGCCCGCTCGGCCTGTGTGCGGAAATCGGCGCCGGCGAGCGCGCCGCTGCTGTCGATGCCGAGCTGCCCGGCGACGTACAACGTGCGCCCGACGCGCACTGCTGGTGAGCCGAGTGCCGGCGCCGCGACCCCCGGCGGCGTGCCGAGGGCCGTTTTCAGCTCCGGGGCGGACGACCCCCGCGACCCGAAGTCGCCACGGAAGCCGGCCTCCTGCCAGCGCACCTCGTCTTCCCGCCGCCGCCGGTCTGCCGCCTGGTCTTCTCCGTCGCGCCACTTCTTGTACGCCTTCACCTGATCGCCGCTGAGCCAGCGGCGCAGATCGCTCTCGAATCGTTCCTGCCGGTCTTTCAACACCTTCCCGAATTCCTGCGCCCGCTCGGCGTAGAACATCGCGGCGGCGCGGTCGCCAGTGTCCAGCCGTTCGTTCATCTTGGCGAGGGCCGCGCCGGCGCTGTCCCGTTCGGGGCGCGTGGCGACCATGAAGGAGTCGTAGGTCTGTGCGTACCGGGTCGCCTGTTCAGGCGTGAGACTGAGTAGCACGCGCGCGAGCGCGGAGTCGAGCGGTCCCGCCAACTCGACGCCGGGAAGCTTCGGTGCACTCGGTCCGTATCGGCCCGCGGGTTGGAGGCCGCCGCCCCGCCCGTACTGTGCCGAAATAGTGGAAACGAGCAGCAACGTCGCTGCGAAGCAGATGTAAACCGAGCGTTTCATTATGGCTCCGGGGATGACGGCGGCATGCCTCATCCCCGGAGAGATGCCTCATGGGACCCCTGGGTCGCAAGCCCTTTATCGCGTTCCTCGCAGCGACGCGAGTACGGCCGGGGTAAACGGATTGCGGTTGTCGTGCAGCGCGTCCAGCCACACGCGCAGGTCATTATCCTCATCGTCCGAGCCTTGGCACGTCGAGCACGCCTCGAGATCCGCGGCTGCGCCGGCCAGGTCCCCGGTGAGCGCGCGTACGATTCCTCGTGACAGGTGCACGCTGAAGAAACGCGGCGCTGCGGCGGGAGTACCTTGGACCGCCTTGTCGCAGGCCGTGAGTACAGCCGCCGCCTGACCCGCCAACGCGCCGTTCCAGCAGACGGCGTTCCACGCCCCCGGCCACAGCGGGAGCGTCGAGTCCTGCGCCGACGCCTGCTTCAGTGCGGTGAGTGCCTCGGCGATTTTTTCCTGATAGGCAAGGCGCCATCCGTTGAGCATCCCCGACACGGCGTCGCTCGGTTGCGCGCCGGCCTCCCGCAGCGCCCGCGCCACGGAATCATGTCCCTCGCGTGCCGCGAGCATCCACGGTGTCCAGCCCTCGTCCGTCGCGGTATTCACCGACGCACCGGCGCGAATCAGAATGCCCACGACGCTGCCGCGGCCGGCGCGAGCCGCGTAATGCAGCGCCGTCCACCCGGCGTCGGCGAGATTGGGATCGATCCCCATCGCCAACAGGCGCTCGAGCGCCGCCGACTGGCCGTAGCGCGCCGCATGCGCCAGCGCGTCCCCATCGGGAAAGGGCATCGCCTCGATCGTGCGATCGTCCCGCTGGTAATAGGCTCGACTCGATGCCGGTTCGAGCGAATACGAGGGAACGCGCTTGTCGAACCAGACCCGCGCCGTTTCACGGCCCGGTCCGGGGTCGATTTTCACGATGCTGAACCCTTCGTGCCCGGCGTCATCCGGCTCGCCGGTGAAAAAGAAGACGTGTGAGCCTGCCCATCGCGTCGTCGGCCGCATGATGTTGGCGCCCGCGCCGTTGCGCAGTGCTTCTCCGAAACTCTCTTTCGGCGACCGGTAGACGTGGTGATAGCGCGTTGCCCCTTGCCGGTCCACGAGCATCAAGTTGTGCCAGGAATAAAGCACGAGGCCTTCCGTCCACACCCCCATCCCCCACGGACTCTCGCCCTCTTTGAAGCTCACGGTGGCGATCGTGCGGACCGTGCCGTCGCTGATGCGGATGGCGAGGACTTTCTTGTCCGCCTCGACATAGGTCGTGTCGCCGCGGATGGAAATGCCCGTGGCATTCTTGAGCTGGATCGGCGCGGGCCACACGGACCGGCCCGTCGCGGGGTCCAGCAGGTCGAGCCACTTCTCGCCGCGCACCAGCAGGCCCGACGTCGTCGTTTCCATGCGATTGACTCGACTGGTGAACTTGTGGGGCGCGGGCCAGAGCGGCTGGCCGTCGCTCGTGCGCAGCGCCAGCAAGCTGTCGCCCGATGGGACGAAGAGCGTGCCGCGACGGGACCGCATGAAGGCCCAGCCGTCGCTCGTCGCGGGCACCTTCGCGGTGCGCAGTGCGGCCCCCCGCCACAAGACGGCCCCCGACCGTTTATGCAGGCGCAGTGGCCCTTCCGAGCTGAGATACAGCACAAATGTGGAGTCGCTATCGGCGAACGGCGGCTGGTTGCCGAATAGGTAGGACACACCGCCGGAGTTGAACAGCCTTGGCTCGACACCAAACAGGCTGTCCTGGCGCCAGCGAACTGTTCCCGTGCCAATGTCGATCGCCATTACGGTCGACGGGGACTTGGCCGTGCTGCCCAGCATGAGGACCGTCGAGTCTTCCCCGGGGAAGGGCAGCCAGCCCCGCGCCGCGAGCAAGGACAGTTTCCCCGTGTTCCAGCGGGTCTCTCCCGTGCGCAGGTCGACGATCGTCATCGTGTCACGACGCGTGATGATGCCGTACCCGCTGCCGGAGACGATATCGAGCTCCACACCCTTCACGTCCGGCAGATCCTGACGGGTCCAGAGGGGCGTCCCCGTTCCCGGATCGATGCCGACCAGCGCTGTCTTCGTGGCGACGAGCAGCTCGATAGAGTACGGGTCGTCGCTCCGCGGAGCGCCGGTGCCGCGCGGGATGTTGGGGAAGGCGTAGTAGTTGATGTCGCTCGCGCTGGTGTATTGCCACAGCGTCGGACTCTCGACCACACGCAACTTGTTGATCTGGCCGGACGCGAGTCGCACCGTGTCGCGTCCTTGCGTCGCGACGATCAACGTGTCTGCGTGCCGCGCGAGCAGGGTTCCTTCGATCGTTGAGGGAGAGGAGACCGCTTCCGCTTTCATCCTTGCTCCGACGGGAAGCAGGACACCAGTGGGGCGTTGCGCCGCCGCTTGCGTCGGGAGGACGAGAGACAACACAACCATGAGACGTAAGGCGAGATACATGGGGAACCTCGCTGCTGAAGCAGAGAGGTCGATACTATGCGCGGGACCGGGCTCCGCTAGAAGCTACGGCCGCCCCAGTTTTGGCGGCCGAACTCCGTGCAGCACAGCGCCTTGCACCGGGACGTACTCGAGCGGTGTTCCAGCCTTCGCACAGCGCAGCATCAACCCGCCGCGGCTCATGTCACCGCGCCCCACGAACGTGCCGGGGAAGAAGAGCCGGTCGCCGAACACCTCGAGCAGCGGTGTCACGTATTTCGCGCTCGCCACGCTGCCGAGCAGGACCGCGCGGCCGTCGCTGCCCAACGAGCGCGCGAGCGAACGCGTGTCGCGCAACAATGGCTCCAGGTAGCGAGGCTCCTCCGCATCGACCGGCACCGCCGCCATCCGCTGCAGATCCTCTACGCGAATCAACACATCGGGAGGAAGCAGCCCCCGTCCCGGTGTAATCACGTACGCCTGCCCGAACTTGTTCGCGTAGGCGAGTTTTCCCCGGAAGTACAAACTGCTCATGAACGTGAAGACTTCGCCCAGCGGCGCACCGCCGTTGGCGAGCCGCGCGGTGAGCGGACTCGTCTGACTCTTGAGCAACAGCTGCGCGCGCGTGCCTGCGCAGTTCGCCGGCGAGAGGAGGAAAACAGTCAACACCCTAGCGCTCCATATAACGACGCAAGAAAAAGATCGCCGCGCCAAACAACACAATTATCAGGACGATCCAGACGATGCGGGGCATTCCGCCATCCTCCTGCATAGAAATATTGCATCCCCAAACGCGGTTTTACATATTAACGCATGCTTGGGCTCGGCGGTGGCCTCTTCACCTTCGCGGCGCTGTTCTATTTCGCGGCAGATTACGAGCACCTGACGGGGTGGAAATGGGCCCTGGCGAGCGTCGCGGTCACGATAACGGTCAATCAGCTGTTCCCCGCTTCGTTCATCTTCATTCTGCCCGCCCAGTTTGGGCTATTCCTCGTGATGTGGTGGGCGCACACCAAGAACCAGGTGCAGCGCGAGGTCGAACGCGACCAGCGGCAGAAGGACAGCGTGCGCGAACGCCAGCAGCGGGTCAGCCGGGCCAGGGAAGAAGTCGCTGCCAACACTGATTGGAACGCGCAGGAGCGTGAGCGGGAGGCCGCTGTTGAGGCCGCGGCGAAGGAGCGGCAGGAACGGGTCCGGCTGGCGCGAGAACAGCGCGAGCGCGAGGAGCGCGACATGGGGAAGGGGACCGGAACCTAACTCAGATCCGTCCCTGTCCGAGGGTCCACGCCGTCGACATCCCGAGCCCGATCCACAGCAGGTCCAGCAGTCCGAAGGTCCCCAGGAACAGAACCCAGAATCCCAACTTCGACAAAAACTGGTCGAAGTGCACGTGCACAAGACGCTCTCGTTCGGCAAACGACGAGGCCTGCGCGGCGGTCGCCGCTTCGTGAATCATCTGCTGCCGCAATTCATGCCCCGGGCCGAAGAAGGTCGTATCGGCGACAAGGTCGGGACGCGCAGCGATGGTCGCCTGCAATTCCGGCGAGAAGGAGTTGTGTTGCGTCTTTTCGGCGAGGAAGATCACGATCAGCGATGCAGGACTGTTCGCGAGCTCCTGCCGCAAGATCGGCTGCAACGCGACGACCACCAGGACCACCTTGGCCAGGAACACGGTGACGAGGGTCAACACCGCCGCGAGCGCGCCGGTCGCCTTGGTGGGCGGTTTGGCCGTCTTGGCGACCACGATCCCCAGCAGTCCGCCGACACCCCATGCGGCGACGCCGACGGGGTGGTGAGTCATGTACACCAGGCCAACCCACGCCACGATGATCCCGATTGCCGCGAGCAGGCCGGCCAGGAGGGGGGATCCATCGGCAGGCTTGGCAGCCTTCCCGTAGACTCGGACGGTGGTCATAGGGAATACGATAGTGATCGACGTTCTGATTTGCACGAACGATTATGACTCTTGGCGCGCCCGCTCAAGCACTCGTAAGCACGACCGGCGCGTGATCGCTCGTCCCCACGTCTGACAGGACAACGCAGCTCGTGGCGCGATCGGCGACCGCCTGTGAGGCGAGCACATAATCCAGGCGCCAGCCGATGTTGCGCGCGCGCAGGTTCCGCCACGGCGCCCACCACGTGAACAAGTCTGCGTTCTCGGGATCGAAATCGCGGCCGAGGTCGGCCAGGCCGGCGTCGAGCAGCCGCTGAAACAGAGCCCGCTCCTCGGGCCGCTGTCCCACAGCGTTCGGCTTGCGCTCCTTCGGATGCACGTCCATCTCGGCGCGGGCGATGTTCATGTCGCCGCACAGAATCAGCTGTCGGCCATCTGCCCTGAGCTGGGCAGCCCAACCGATGAGGCTTTGGACAAAGGCGAGCTTCGCGGGATAATCCTTGCCGCCGTTGGGAACGTAGACTGACGCGATGACCAGATCGCCGTGCTCGACCTGCACGATGCGCGATTCCATGTCGAACGGCGGATGGCTGAACACGGGATCGACGGCAAACAGATCGCGTCGAATCTGTAACGAGACGCCCGAGTAGCCCTTCCGGGAGTGCCAAAACGCGTGGTAATTAGCGAGCTTGCACGCTACGGGGATCTGGGCTGCCTCGGCCTTCAGCTCCTGGAGGCAGACGACGTCGGGCTGGTCCCGCTGCAGCCATGCGGCGAGCTGCGCCGCGCGCGCCCGGATTCCGTTGACGTTCCACGTAGCGATTTTCACGCCGGAATACTAACGGGAAGGAGACTGGGCATGCAGAAAATCACGCCGTTCCTGTGGTTCGACAAAAACGCCGAAGACGCGGCGCGATTCTATACGTCGATCTTCAAGAACTCCAAGATTCTCCAGATCAGCCGCTACGGCGACGCGGGACCGGGGCCCAAAGGCTCGGTGATGGTGGTCAACTTTCAGCTCGCGGGGCAGGAATTCACGGCGCTGAACGGCGGTCCGCTCTTCAAGTTCAGCGAAGCGTTCTCATTCGTGGTGAATTGCGAAAACCAGGAGGAGATCGACGAGTACTGGCGCAAGCTCACCGCCGACGGCGGCGCCGAGAGCCAGTGCGGCTGGCTCAAGGACAAGTTCGGATTCTCCTGGCAGATCGTGCCGACCGCGCTCGGCAGGCTGATGGGCGATAAAGATCCGGCGAAGGCCAACCGCGTCATGCAAGCGCTGCTGCAGATGAAGAAGCTCGATATCGCCACGCTCGAGCAGGCGGCCAAGGGAGAAGTCTCGGTCAGCCGTTGACGGTGCGCATCCCGCCCTCCGCGTAGCGCGCACCAGCGGCGGCACCCGTATCATCGATCTGCGCAATGTCGGCGCTCGACAACGTCACGTTGAGGGCGCCGATGTTTTCCTCGACATACTTGCGGTGCTTGGTCCCGGGGATTGGGACGACGTCCTCGCCCCTGGCGAGCAACCACGCCAGCGCCAGCTGGCCCGGGGTGCAGCGCTTTTCCCGGGCGAGCGCTTCGACCCGTCGCACGAGCTCGAGATTCGTCTGAAAGTTCTCGCCCTGAAAGCGCGGATGATGCTTGCGCCAGTCGCCTTCTTGAATGTCTTCCGGCCGTTTGATCTGCCCGGTGAGAAAGCCACGGCCCAGGGGGCTGTAGGCCACGAAGCCGATGCCGAGCTCGCGGACGGTCGGGAGGATCTCGTCCTCCACGTCGCGGCTCCACAGCGAGTATTCGGTTTGCAGCGCGGTGATGGGATGGACCGCGTGCGCGCGTCTGATGGTTTGCGCGGACGCCTCCGACAGCCCCAGGAAGCGGACCTTCCCGGCCTCTACCAGATCGGCCATCGCGCCGACGGTCTCCTCGATGGGGACCGCCCGATCCACGCGATGCTGATAGTAGAGATCGATATGGTCGAGCCCCAGCCGTCCCAGCGAGGCGTCGCACGCCGCTTTCACGTACTCGGGGCGGCCGTTCTGGCCGATGAACTTGCCGTCCGGGGCGCGGACATTGCCGAACTTCGTCGCCAGAATAACCCCGCGGCGCTTGCCCTTGATCGCCTTGCCGACGAGCACCTCGTTGGTGAACGGCCCGTACACATCGGCGGTGTCGAGAAAACTGATGCCCAGGTCCAACGCGCGGTGAATCGTCGCAATCGATTCCGCGTCGTCGCGCGTGCCGTAGAAGTCCGACATCCCCATGCAGCCCAAGCCCAAAGCAGATACCACCAGTCCCTGACTGCCTAGTTTGCGCTTTTGCATGGTTGGATGAACCCCTCCCGCCTGCCTGCGGTTCCGGTGCTGTTGCATCGGTGCAACATGACGTTAGGCGCGCCTCGGGTGACGCGACGGGGTCCTGTCGGGGTATCCTCCTCCACAGGGACCCTTCTCCGTCGAGGTGTCTATGTCGTCCTGTGGCCTGCGGGCCGTTTGTCTCGCCGTTCCGCTCTGCTGTCTCGTGAGTCCTGCCCGTGCGCAGCTGATCCCGATCAAGACACTCCCCATCGCCCAGGGTGACCAGTTCCAGGTCTTCCCGTCCAACAATCTGGGCCTAGGCGGGGTGTCGATCGCGCTGCCGGACTCGCTGGGCGATCCATTTGCCAACCCGGCGACGACGGCGCGGTTACGCGCGTCGCGATTTTTCAGCTCGCCAACTGTCTACGGTGTGTCGCGCGGGGCCGGCGGCGGCCGTTCGCTGCCGTTCGCGATGCTGGCACGCCGGGCGACCTGGTACGGTGGCCTTGCGCTCGTGTTGCAACAGGTCGACGCGAGTCGTCCACCGCAGCAAGGGTCCGGATTCGTGGCGACCCCACGAACGCCATCGCTGCCCGGCCAAGTGGCCATCCCCGGTCCCGATTTGCGCGCACACGGCAACGAGTATGCGTTCGGCATGATTGGACGGAGCTGGCCGGGCAGCAACCTCTCGGTTGGTGGCAGCGCGCTGTGGACCGGACTGCATGCGCTCGACGGCGTCGATTTGCTCTACAGCGGCAGTCGGCGCGTCGAACAAACCGGCCATGCGATCGATTTCCGCGTGGGTGCGCTGAAGGAATGGCCCGGCGAGCGCGGCGCGCGGTCGCTCGAGGCCGTGGTCCTCCACAATCGCTTTGCGGCTACGCACAGCGTCGTCTATGTGGATCAGTTCTGGGATCCCGGATTGCAGCAAATCGTCTTCGAGCCGCGCACCGACCACAACTTCGATCGCACCAACACCTGGGGTGCACAGCTCGAGTATCGCATGCCGCTTGCGACACCGGGGTGGCGCATCGGCTGGGTGCTAACCGTCAATCGCGCGACGCACCCCAAACTTCCGGACTATGACATCACGAACGTTGCCGTGATTCCGTGGGATCCGGGCCGCTCCTACGCCTACAATCTCGGTCTGGGACTGTCCAAAGTGCTTGGCCCGGCGACGTTCGGCGTCGATGCGATGTACGAGCCGATCCGGAGCTACACGTGGGCGGACGCGATCGTTCCGACCGCCACGCTTGGAGGCGACACGATCCCCAGCGGCGGCAAGACGATTGAAAACCGATTCAGGTTCTCCAATGCCGTGTTCCGCATCGGCGCCGGTCGCGACATCGATCTCGCAGGCACGAACAAGATGGTCGGCCTGCAGTTCGGTTTGATGCTGCACTCCATCAACTATCGGTTGCAGCAGACCGACAATGTCGAGCTCGCGCGGCGCTCGCTGCGCAGCGCTTGGCTCGAGTGGACGCCGACCTGGGGCATCACGCTCCGGTTCCCGGAGCTCGAGCTCCGCTACCGCGGCCGCGTCACGAAAGGCGCCGGTCGTCCCGGCACGCAGTTCAGCGTGGGCGTTCGCGACCTCGCGCTGGCGAGCGGGACGATCCTCGCGGCCCCGAGTGGTCCGCTGAGTCTGATCGACGTCAATACGGTCACTCATCAGATCTCCCTGTCGCTGCCGCTCCATTGAGCCCCCCCCGCCGGCGAGGAGGTGCATCATGACTTGTTACGTCAGACCGTTATGTGTCGCGGCGCTTCTGCTGGCGGCGGCGTGCGACGAAACGCCGCCGACCGAGAGTTTCCCGGAATCGCTCGATGCGCAGCTGCGGCGCAGCATCGGCCCGTGGGGGGTGACGCCGATTGGGGCGCCCCCGCACCAGGATCCGGCGCTCGTCGCGCTCGGGCGGGCGCTGATGTTCGACAAGGTCCTGAGCGGCAACCGCGACATCGCGTGCGCCACGTGTCACGAGCCGGCGCTCGCGGCGACGGACGGGCTGCCGCTCGCGATCGGCACGGGTGGCACCGGAACTGGGACTGCCCGCACGCTTGGTCCGGGGCGGAGCTTTGTGCCGCGGAACGCGCCGTCGCTCCTCAACACCGCGATCGGCTTGTCCTATGTCTTCTGGGACGGCCGGCTCAGCCGCTTTGGCCCGCCGCCGCCCGAGGTCACCCTGCCACCAGATCTGCCGAACGTCATCGCCGCGCAGGCCATGATGCCGGTGCTGAACCGGAGGGAAATGCGCGGCGATCCCGGCGACCTCGACGTGCTCGGCAATCCCAACGAGCTGGCGCAGATCAGCGACAGCCAGCCGGCTCAAGTCTGGCAGGCCGTGATGCAGCGCCTGCTCGCCATCCCGGAGTACGTCACCCTCTTCCACGCGGCCTATCCCGGCCTGCCGCAGTCCAGTCTCACGTTCAGCCACGCCGCAAGGGCGATCGCCGCCTTTCAGACGGCCGCGTTAATGAAAACCGATTCTCGCTTCGACCATTACCTGCGTCACGAGGACAACGCACTCAGCATCGAGGAGAAACGCGGCGCGCTCCTGTTCTTCACTCGGGCGCGTTGCGCGAGTTGCCACAACGGACCCTTCCTTGGCGGGCAATCCTTCTCCAACAGTGGAGCTCCGCAGCTCGGCCCCGGCGTGGGGCGGAGTGCGCCGCTCGACCTCGGCCGCGGTGAGCTCCAGAACAATCAATTCTACCACTTCGCGTTCCGCGTGCCGCCGCTGCGGAATGTCGAGCTGACGGCGCCGTACTTTCACGACGGCACCGTCCCGACGCTTGAGACGGTGGTCGCGCACTATAACGACGTGCCGAAGTCATTGCGCGAGTTCAACCCCGCCACGCTCCCGGCGGCAGTGCAGAGCAGCTATCACGGCGACCAGGCGACGATCGACACCCTCCTCGCGACGCTCGACTTCCAGCTGCGGACGCCGTTGCAGTTGACGGAGACCGAGCAGCGCGAGCTCGTCGCATTCCTCAAGTCGCTCACCGACCCGGCGGCCCGCGACCTCTCGGGGCTTGTGCCGGCCGCGGTGCCCAGCGGCTTGCCTGTGCGCTGACTGCCTGTGTTGCCGCTGGTGTGAAAAAAAATAGGGGCGCAGCATGCTGCGCCCCTACTCACACCGCGACCAATCTAGAACCCTTCTGTCAAACTCAACCGGATCATCCAGTTTTTCTGCGGCCGATCGAATGGATGCACGACGTCCATCTGACCGATCGCATAGCCGAACAGGTTCATGCGAAGTGACACTCCCGTGCTCCTGACGAGTTTGCGCGAGCCATTCCCGAAGATTTGCGCGCCGTCCGATCCCGTCCACGCCACGCCGGCGTCGTAGAACACGCCGGCCTCGACGGGCAGAAAGCCATAGTACCCGCCACCCAAGCCGAGCAGACCGAACGGTGGGAAGCGCAGCTCGGCGTTGCCGACCAGCAATTTGCTGCCGAACAGCTGCTCGAACACCGGACAGGTGTTCGCCACGTTGCCGCACTCGCTCGCGGTAATGCTGCCGATGTCGTATCCGCGCACCAGACTCGGATAGCCGATGAAGAGCGGATACATGTGGACGTTGTCATCCGCATCTCGGCCATAGCGGCCGACATGCAGAATGCGCCCGGCGAGCGTGAACGGGCGCAGCGGCATGATGTACCTGCGGTAGTCGGCGAGCGCCGTGACGAACCGCAAGTTTCCGAACGTCGGATCCGCCTCGAGCCGCCACCGCGAGCCCAGGATCGGGCCGGTCGCGCCGAAAAACGCGTTGTCGTGCACGAGCGCCGCGCTTCCCGTGGCGAGTGTCACTGGACCCGGCACGTCATTGAGTTTTTGCTTGCGCTCGTACAGGATCTCTAAGGTAAGGGGATTGAAGCCGATGTCCTGGATTTCATGCGTGAACGAGATCTGCTGCAGGCCGGCGGAAAACTCGACGCGGCGCGAGCGGTTGAACGGATAGATCACCATGCCGCTGAGGTCGCGGTTGGTCTGCTTCAAGCGCTCGATACGCTGGATGCGAGCGCCGCCGCTGTCGAAAACGCCGCCACGGGCGAAGATGTAGGGGATCTGCTCCGCTCCCACGGTCCAGTTCCACCGCGACTTGCGATTGCCGTACGCGACCAAGGCGGCAAAATCCTGGACGCGCCCGTTGAGCTGCGCCATCGTCACGAGGTTGTGGTCGCCGAGCATATCGCTCCAGTACAGCGTGATCCCACCGCCGACGTACGTCCCGAAACGATCGGCCGCGATCGCGAGGCTCGGTTGGGCGATGAAATCGAGCGACAGCTTGGGATGGTATGCCTTCACCGCGCCGGCGAGCGCGACTGTGCCCTCGTCGGGCAGTCCCGGGGTGGGGTCCTTGATCGCCGTCGCGATGCCCGCGCCCACGCCCGAGCGGTCGACTGGCGGCAGTATCGACGCCGTGATCGGGAGAGGCGTCACGGGGCCGCCCGCCAACGACGCGAGATCATCCAGCGCCTGGATGGCGTAGCCGCCACCCGTATACACGCTGAACACGGCGCGGGGCGCTCGCTGCGCGACGCTGAGCGCCGGGCTCAAAGAGGTAATCCCACTGACGCCGGTGAACACGTTCGTCACCTGCGCGATGGCACCGTCGCCCACCGACATCCGGAACACGTTGGTGATCCCGCCGGGATCGGCGAGGAAGTAGAGGCTCCTGCCGTCCGAGCTCCACTGCGGATTGATGTGCTTGGCGTTGGGCAGATGTGGCAGCCGCGTGATCTGTCCGCCGGGACGCGCGCTGATGACGGCGAGCTGATAGTCGCCGTACGTCAGTGAATCGAGCGACGTGCCGAAGCGGTCGGTCACGAACGCGATCTGCGAGCCGTCGGGTGACCACGCCGGCTGCAGGTCGGCGTAGGAATCATCGGTCAGGCGCTGCAGCTGTCCGCTGGCGAGATCATAGATAAAGAGATCGGTGAGCCCTCCTGTCTGAGAACTGAACGCGATCTTGCTGCCGTCGGGCGACCACGTCGGATTGAAGATCTCGCCCAGCGACGGAAACGTGATTTCCTTGATCAGGTCGCCGTTGTCGCCTTTGACGATCCGCAGCGCCGGCTTCCCGGTCACCACCGCCCCGAAGACAAAGCGGCTGCCGTCGGCGTCCCACGCGCCGGCGGAGTTGATGAACTGCATGCTCTCGAGATGCGGATCCCGCGTCGCGGACACGAGCTTGCGGATGGTGTGCCCGTTCTCGGCGTTCGCGAGATACATGTCGAAGGAGAACAGACCCGCATCGGAGATGTAAGCCAGCCGACTGCCGTCGGGACTCAACGAGGGCGCGATGTTGTAGCGCGCCTCTTTGCCGGGGTTCACGAGCAGCCGCGCGCCTTTCGTGGCCGCGGGGATTTGCCGCTCGTGCTGCGCCTGCGCCTTGTCAGTCGGCAGCCCGACGCCCGTGGCGACCGCGACGGGCTGCGCGGCCTCGGTTAGCGCGCGATGCCAGTCCGCGATGAGACTATCGACGGGCCGGTGCGTCATCGTCTCGAGCGACGCCTGGACGTTGCCGGTCCGGCCAGCCGCGCGCAGCAGCGCGCCGACGATGTCGTCACCGTACGTGCCGCCCAGATAGGCCCAGAACGACTGGCCCCACCGGTACGGGAAATACTTGTAACTCTCGAGGTCCCGGAACCTGGGGAGCTCACCGCGGCGCACCGCGTCGCGCATCCACATCGTCGTATTGGGATCGACGGGGCCGAGCGACATGTATTCGGCCATGCCTTCGATGAACCAGAGCGGTACGCGATTCAGGCCGCCGGCCATCGATCCCCGGCCGACGCCCGTGATGTCGTATTGGAACGCGTGCGTCAACTCGTGGCCGATCACGTGATCCGTTTCGGCCAGCGACGCCCCCATCGGCAGGATGATGCGGCGCTTCAGGCTCTCGGTGACGCCGCCCGTGCCCTCGCCCGGCTGCTCGCCGAGTACGTTCGTCTGCTCGAAATCAGGGTGATCGGAGTAGAGGATCAGCGGTTGGCGGCCGCTGAGCTGGTGCCGCAGCACGGTCGAGATCCTGGCATACCAGCGCTCGGCCATGCGCGCGGCTTCGGCCGCCGCCGGCGCTTCCTTATCATAGAAGTAGACGTCGAAATGCTGGGTCTTCAGGACTTTGAAGTGGAAGTTCTCATATTGGACAGGGTTCTTGCCGAAGTACTGCCCCTGTGCTCGGGGTGCGAGGAAACTCAACGAGCCGAGTAACAGCGTGACGCGAAGGATGGTCTTCATGTCCTAGGATTACCCCCGGGTTGCGACAAGTTGCCTGGACCCAAGCTCGATACTTGAACGTACAACTTCTCTGCATGGTTCAGACTACACAAACCCCGGCAAGGATACCCGATGACCGCCCTTTCCCTGTTGTTGGTGTGCGCCGTCACCGCTCAGCAGCCGTCCCCCTCCACGCCAATCGATTGGAAACAAGTCGATCGGGTCCTGGGCAGATCGGGCAGTCTGCAAGGCGAAAGTTACCGGATTGGATTTCCCCGCAGTGACCTTCATGTCACCGTTGGCAAGGTGGTCGTTAAGCCGGCGCTCGCGCTGGGTTCATGGGTGGCGTTCAAACAGACGGGAGACAGCACGGCGATGTTAATGGGCGACCTCGTCCTGCTGCCGTCCGAGGTGGGTCCCGTCGTCGATGCACTGCAACGCGGGGGCATCGAGCAAACGGCCCTGCACAACCATCTGGTCGGCGAATCGCCGCACGTCGTCTATCTCCACATCGGCGGCCGGGGACGGCCCGTCGCCCTCGCGACTGCGGTGCACGATGCGCTCGCGCGTACGCAGACGCCCCCTGCCGCGGGGGCGCCGGCCGCGCCGCCACCGCTCGGCCTGGATACCACCCTGATTGCGCAGACCATCGGGACACACGGGAGAGTCAACGGCGGGGTTTATCAGTTGAGTGTCCCACGCGCCACCAGCGTGACACTGGACAGCATGGAAGTGCCACCGGCAATGGGTGTGGCGACAGCCATCAATTTCCAGGCGACCGGTGCCGGCACGGCCGCGGTCACGGGCGACTTCGTCATGATTGCGAGCGAAGTGAATCCGGTGCTGCGCGCGCTGCGTGCGAACGGCATCGTGATCACCGCTTTGCACAGCCACATGTTGGGTGAGACACCGCGGCTGCTCTTCATGCATTTCTGGGGCGAAGGGGACGCGCTCAAACTCGCCCGCGGGCTCCGCGCCGCACTGGATGAGATGAATATCAAGAAGGACTAGGCTTGGATTGGCCGAACCCACGATACAGCAGCAGGTCATACACGATCTTCAGTGTCCCGGCAATGAAGAAGGGCGCGTTGATCAAGCGTGGCTGTGCAAACAGCAGTCCGGCAAACAGGGGCGCGAGCCCGGCTCCGATGGTTCGCGCCACCCCGGTTATCCCACCAGCTGCCGACCGCTCCTCCGGAGTCACGACCGCCATGAGATATGCCTGACGGGTGGGCACGTCCATCTGACTGATGCTGAAACGCGCGAACAGCACAGCCACGGCAAGCGGCAGGCTCGGCATGAGCGGCACGAGAATGAGCAGCACGTTCGACGGCAAGTGTGTGAATACCATCGTCCGGATGAGGCCAAACCGCGCGGCCAGTCGGGAAGCCACCAGGGCGGAGATGCCCGCGAGCACGTTCGCCCCGAAAAAAATCGCGCCCAGCGTTGCCGGATCCACGTCGAATCGGAGATAGAACCAGTAGGCGGCAAAGCTCTGCACGACGAACCCGCCGGCGAACGAATCGAGCGCGAACAGGGTCGCGAGCCGCAGCACCACACTGCGGGAGCGGCTCAGGCCGAACCACGCGCTGGTTTGGGGCGCCGCTACCTCCGCGGCGGTGGACAGACGCGTAAAGACGAGGGCGAGGACGATACCGAGGGCGGCATATAGGACGACAACGCCGCGGTAGTGGAGCAGTCGGGATAACATACCGGCGCCAAGCGAGCCCAGCGCGGTCGCGAACGCGCCGGTCAATGTGTACCACGCGAACACACCGGGCCGGCGGTCGCTTGGCACAACATGCGCGAGCGCGGCCTGCTCGATGGGAAGGAATGGTCCGACCTCATTGCCGCTGGGACTGATGACGCCGATCGTGGCCGCGACCAGCAGCGCGAGGAAGTTGCGCGTCAGCGCGAACGCGATTCCGGCGGCTGCCATCAGCGCGGCTCCGAGAATGAGCATGCGCCGCCGCCCGAACCGATCCGCGCGGGTGCTGAGCCAGAATGAGACAGCGGTGTCCCCGACCAGCGTAAGCGTCAGCAGGAGACCGATCTGCTGCGTCCCGATCCCCAAGCCGGTCAGGTACAGGACCAGGACGACTGACAACGCCCCGTACCCGAACAACCGGATGAAGCGGGTGAGCAGTAACAGCCGTCCATCCGGCGGGAGCGCCCGGAGCGTGCCGCGGCTCATGGAGCGAGACGGTGGACGACTTTCACGACGACAGCGCCGTTCAGTTGTCTCGTGAGGGAGGACGTCGCAGGGAATCGATACCGCGAAGCCGGATTGGTGCTGTAACCCGAGTTCCAGACTACGAACACATCGTCACCGATCACCGGAATCCAGTGGAAGCGGATGTTGAAATCGACGCGCTGATCTTCGTTGGTGTACTGGACGAACCCAAGCAGGCTCGAGCGGGGATTGAAGTCGTATTCCAGATGACTCGCGGCTTGGAGCGCGGTGAAGCCTCCCGCGGGGAGGCGCGCCGCGGTGCGCGTCAGGGTGACGCCGACGATGGCGTGGCCACCGCCGCGCCACGTGCCCTGGAGCTCCAGGTCGGCGCTGCGGCCCCCGTAGAAGGGTCCCCAGTTCACAAAGGCCCCGATGCTCAGTGGGTGGGCTGCCGAGGTCTCGTACTGCAGCTCGTAGCGCGACCACCAGTATCGCCCCGGCGGCACACTCACGCCCCGGAACATCTCGAACGTGTCGGGCGGCGCATCGAACTGGCGCTGATAGTTGATCTCGAAATGGTCGCCGTTGTCGCGGTCACCGCCGAACACGCGCCACTCGAACCATGCCGTCTGCCAGTCGCCGGTGCGCCCCAGGGATCCGGAAGCATCGGCAATGATGTCCCAGCTGGGAATGGGCACCGTGAAATCGAGTTGGCGAATGCCGAGTGCATGGGGCCGCGGCATGAAATCGACGTGGCCCGTCGTCTCCCAGATTCCGGTGCGCCGCACGAAGCCCAGCGCGGGATCGAATCCCGCGTCGATGCGATACAGCGAGATGAAGTTGTCGAAGAGATCGTTGGGATTGTCGGCCGATAATCGCCAGGCGAGCGGGACACCGCTTACGCCGGGCGTCCGGCTGCCGGCGATCCAGAATTTGGGCTCGAGATTCTGCCCGTGCACGATCAGCGGGAAATCCATGTCGAACCCCGCCGTTGCCGCGGGACCGGATCCGGCAGCCGTTCGCAGGGTGCCGATGATCCCGACGTACGATCTCGCAAACAGATCACGCTGCATGCGCACCACGGCATTATTGGCACGCTCACCCCCGGTTTGCGCGTCGAGAACGCCGATGCGCCACGGTCCGGCACGTCCGTAGAGCCGGCCACCCGCCACGATGGGGACAGCGCTGCCGGTCGAGTCCAATCCGATGCGCCGCGAATAGAACACCTGAGCCCGTTCCGGCGTGCCGAAGTCAAACTGCCCACTCGACTCGAGGAAGAACTGCCGCTTCTCCGGGAAGAAGAACGGGAAGCGCGTGAGGTTAATGACCTGTTGGTCGGCCTCCACCTGCGCGAAGTCGGTGCCGGCCGTGACGTCCGCCGTGAGCGTCGGCGAGACCGCGAGCTTCGCATCGAGCCCCGCTTTGGCGCCGACGAAGCCATCCGCCGTGCGCGCGCCGACGCTGTCGTATGCCGGTTCGATTGCGCGGCTCAGCACATAGGGATACAGCTCCATGTCACGGGCCCGACCCACGTCACCGATGTCGCTCAGCTCGCCGGCTCTCAGGAGCTGATACAACCCTTCCGTGCGACCCCACGAGCGCCAGAGATCCTGTTCGTTCTTGCGCCGAATGAAACGGCGCACGTTGAAGCCGAACCGCACATCCGTCCCGTTGCGAAAGCGCAGCGTGCGAAACGGAATCCGGAACTCGGCCGTCCACCCCGTGGTGTCGCGCGACACCGCGACGTCCCAGATGCCATTCCAGTTCTCGTTGAGGTTGTCGAGATCGGCCAGCTGTGCGTCCCAGCGGGCGCCGTTCGGGTTCGTGCCAAACACGAACGCGCCGCGGCGGTCGTGGAAGCTGTCGATGATGAGCTGGACATTGTCGTCGCTCGACAGGCTGGCGTCGCGCCGCAGTTGGGTGGCGCGGATGCGACGCGGTGCCCCGTCGTACGCCCGTATGCCGACATAGAGCGCGCTGCCATCGCGCAGCACTCGGACCACGGTTGGCTCGGTCGCAGGCGCTCCCACGAGGGGCTCCCGCTGGCGGAAGTCCGTGAGGGAGTCGGCGCGCATCCAATCGGGCTCATCCAGCCGGCCGTCGAGTCGGATACGGCCCGTCGCCGTCCGGACACGGAGGCTCTGCGCGCCCGCGGCGAGCGGCAGCGCCAACGTTAGGAGCTGAGCCAAGCCAATCGCTATCCGGTAGCTCATGAGGCCCCAGTGTACTATGTTCGCGCCATGAGCGCCCCGCTCGCCGCGCCCACGCCCACCGCTCCCATCGCACCACCGTCCCGCATCGCGTCGATCGACCTGATTCGCGGCGCCGTCATGGTACTCATGGCGATCGATCACGTCCGCGTCTACTCCGGACTCCCCGCCGGCGGTCCCACGGCGGGGATTTTCTTTACGCGCTGGGTGACGCACTTCGTCGCGCCCGCGTTCATCTTTCTCGCGGGCACGAGCGCGTTCTTTTACGGGCGGAAGCATAAGGATCTGTCCCGCTTCCTGTTCATCCGCGGTGGCTGGTTGGTCCTGCTCGAGCTCACCGTTATCCGGATCGCCTGGACCTTCAACTTCGACTTCTCCCACTACCTGCTCGCCGGGGTCATCTGGGTGATCGGCTGGTGCATGATCCTGATGGCGGCGTTGGTGCGCCTGCGGCCCAGGACTGTCGGCATCATCGGGGTGGCGATCATCGCGCTGCACAACCTCGTCATGCCGTGGCTCAGCAGTCACATCCCGCTTGGCGAGCTCTGGAAGATCCTCTACATCGGCTTCTTTGAGGGACCGGTGGCCGGCACGCCGCTGATCGTGCTCTACTCGATCATTCCGTGGATCGGCGTGATGGCGGCGGGATATGCGTTCGGCACGGCGCTGGTCATGGAGCCGGCGCGCCGCAACCGGGTCTGCCTGCGATTGGGTCTTGGCGCCACGGCGCTGTTCCTGGTTCTGCGTGGCTCCAACATCTACGGTGATCCGCGGCCGTGGAGTTCGACGACGCCGATGCCGGCGCTGCTCTCGTTCCTCAATACGACCAAGTATCCGGCTTCACTGAGCTTCCTGTTGATGACGCTCGGTCCCACCATCGCCCTGCTGCCGCTCCTCGATCGGGCGCGTGGACGCATTGCCAACTGGCTCACGCTGTTCGGGCGTGTGCCTTTCTTCTATTACCTGCTGCACATCCCGCTCATCCACGCGCTCGCGCTGGTCGTATCCGTGATCAGGCTCGGCGCCGTGAGCCCGTGGCTCTTTACCAATCATCCGATGGCGAATCCGCCTGCCCCCGAAGGCTATACCTGGAGCCTCGGACTCCTGTATCTCGTCTGGGCCAGCGCGATCGTGATGTTGTACTTCCCCTGTCGCTGGTACGCCGATCTCAAGGCGCGCCGCACCGACTTAGGGGGATGGCTGAAATACCTTTAGAACGCGCCGCCACCGCCGCCTCCCCCCCCGCCGCCGGAGCTTCCGCCGCCGCCAAACCCCGAGCCGCTCGAGCTACGCGGTGACGACGACATCGTCGTGCTCGCGGCGGTCGAGAGGTGCGCCATGCTGCTCGAGAAATGGCCGACATTGAAATTCATCACGCTGGGGCCGACGTACCACTGCGGCGCCTGCAGGTAGATCCCTTCGAACGCGCGTGCGAATTGCTGCTCGACACCAAACGCCATCGCGTAGGGCAGGTACTTATCGAACAGCTCCGGATGGCCGATGATGACGCGCTTCAGATGTTCGGTCTCGACACGCCGCAGGAACTCCTCGAAGCCCAGCACCTGCTCCAGGGCGCGCGTGCCGGCTTCGGTCCGCGCCGGCATGATTTGCGCGAAGATCAGGAGAATGAGGCCTGACACCACGGCGGCGATCACGAAGGACACGGGGGTCAGCAGAAACGCCGCGGCAATGAAGCTGCCACCGACGCCGATCAACACGGCGAATCCGATTCCACACCCTATCCAGGTCTGCTTCACCTTGTCGGGCCGGTTCTGATAGAACCCGCTGCCCGTGAGCTGGGTGAAGATTGCATCGCGAATGGGACTGAGCTGTCTGTAGAACTCATCCTTCAGCTCGTCCAACCGCACGTGATCGCCGTGGGTCAAAAAGATGCCGTCGAAGACCGCGCGTTCATGCGGCGCCAGTCCGTCGGCGGGCTTGAGCCGGTGCAGCGTGTACGACGTGCCGCCCCCGAACAACCCGAACAGCTTCGGGTTCTGCTGCTCCTCGATGCGCAGGTACCCCCGGACGGCCAAATCGACGAGCGTGGCGGTGATGTCCCGCATGTCGGCGCTGTTGTCGAGCAGCGTGCCGGCTTCAGCCGGTGACACGCCCGCCGGCGGCTCATACTGGACCGCGATCGGACGCCGCCGCGGATCGCGGCCGCGCCGCCACCACCGCCAGAAGACGAGCAGGAAGACCGGGATCGGAATGGCGAGCGGCCAGTTACTGGTTGCCGTCTCCACTGCGCGATCGGTCACCGTCGGAGCCGTGATCAGGCCCTTGTCCCATCCCACGACCGCGGTGAGGCCTTCGTGGTATTCGAGCGGATGTGGCATGGTGATCCGCACGACAGGCCCATCGGTGCCGACTCGCGCGTCCCTGGCCGTGGAGCCGTAGATCCCATTGAACGCGATCGCGTGCATCCCGGTGGCGCCGGCCGGCAGATCGATCTCGGCCGTCGCTGCCGCGATCGGTACCTCCCACTCGTCACCAGTGACGTTCCAGTACAGCTCGTCGTGCTCGTCGAAGAACCGGAGCCCATTCGTCGCGTGGTAGCGCAGCACCAGCGTGCGCGTCGCGTTCACCGCGCCCGGGATCCAGATCTTGTACTTGACGTACGGGCCTTGGCGCGAGGTCTCGGTGCGCAGCTCGCGGCCGCCGTCGTCGCGTGCACTCTGGAGTGAGACACCCAGCGTCCAGTTCAGCCCCTGGGCGTTGCGGTATTTGATCGGGATGGTGCGATAGAGACCATTGTAGGACCCTACGAACCGCGCCGTGATCGTCTCGGTGACGTCGATGCCGGCGTCCTTGTTCACCCGAATCTGCGCATCGAAGCGCTCGATGGAATACGAGCGCTGCGCGGCGAGCGACGCGGTCGCCGACAGCGTCATCAGCAACAGCACGAGCGGCACCTTCGGCACGGCGCGCTCCGACGCGTCGTCCAGGCCGAAGAACTCGCGCGGATGCAGCCGCATCAGGCCTGCCACCAGGGCAGCGGGGAACTGGGCGATCGCGGTATTGAAGTCACGCACCACGGCGTTGTAGTAGCGCCGCGCGTTCTGCAGGTGATCTTCGACGTCCGTGAGCGTGGTCTGCAGTCCCGCGAAGCTCGCCGCCGCCCTCAGCTCGGGATACGCCTCGGCGACGGCTACGACGCGCTGCAGCGCCCCGCCGAGCGGGTCTTCTTCGCGGGCACGCGTCGCGGGGCCGCGGTCCGCGGCCTGGAGCGCGCGTCCTCGCGCCGCGACCAATGCTTCGAGTGTGCCCCGCTCGTAGCCGGCATGTCCCTGTACGACGGCGACGACATTCGGAATCAGATCGTGCCGGCGTTTCAGCTGCACGTCGATATCGGACCACGCATTCTCGCCCAGCTGGCGCAGCCGGATGAGGCGATTGAAGGTGAAAATCGCCCACCCGACCACGAGCAGCCCGACGATACCGACGACACCCATGGCGCCTACGCTAGCTCGGCGAAGGACCGAATGCGAGGATGGTTTGCGGAGGCATCGTCCGGCGAGACGGCGCTGCGCACACACAATGCGGTCCGCATGCCGGCTGCCCTAGCGGCATCGAGCTCCGCGGTTACGTCCGAGATGAACAGCACGTCTCGCGGCTCCTGTCGCAGCGTCGCCGCAATCTGACGATAACTCCTGGCTTCGCGTTTCGGCCCGGTCGTCGTGTCGAAATAGCCCGAGAGAAACGACGAGAGATCGCCGTCCGTGGTGTTGGCGAAGAGATTGTGCTGCGCCTGCACGCTGCCCGACGAAAAAATGGCGATGCGCTTGCCGGCCTGCTGCCAGCGCGCCAGCGCCGGCCGCACGTCGGGGTAGACTTCGCTCTTGCCCTTCAGCTCGCCGGCGCGGTAGCCCGCTTCCCAGATCCGGCCCTGCAGCGCCTTCAATGCCGTCGACTTGCGGTCGCGGTCCATCAGCCAGTAGACGTAGGCCTCAGTCGAGGCCCGCTCGTTCGCGGCGTTCCAGGGAGGGAGATCGGCGTGCGGCTGCTCGGATTGGTACTCGGCGCGCAGCGCCGCAACATCACGTTGCTCCAGCGAGTCGTGGACGCGGGCGCGCGCGTAGGGGAACAGGACCTGGTGGACGAACGCGATGGGCGTGGTCGTCCCCTCGATGTCCAGCAGGATCGCGCGGATGCCGGAGATCAGCTCGTTTCCCAGGCTAAAGCCTGGGAACGTAGACCGGCCCTAAGCAGACCGGTTCGAATCCCTTATCCGTCCCGCTGTTCGTGTAATGCGGCGTCCATCCCGCCTTGTCCTGAAACAGCCGGATCGCGCGGATGTCGCGGTCACCGCACAGGTCGAACCAGTGCCAGGTGCCGCGTGGGACACGAATCAGATCACCCGCCTCGACCTCGATGGCGATGACGGGTCCACCCCCTTCGCGCGGGTGAATGTGAAACAGGCCGCGGCCGCGGATGATGAATCGGACCTCGTCCTCGTCGTGCCAATGCTCCGTGCTGAACTTGGCGAGCATCGCCTCGAGATTGGGCGTCGCGGACGTGACGTCGATGACGTCCGCCGTGACGTATCCGCCGCGGGCCTTCAGCTGCTCGATTTCAGGCGCGTACGCCGCCAGTACGGCCTCCGCCGGCGCGTTCGCCGCGGCGCGCTGCGCCAGCGGCCAGCGCTCATAGTCGATGCCCAGCGTCGCGAGGTATTCGGTCACCTCGCGCTGATCGGTCAGTGTCCGCTGCTCGGCGGGGATCTTCACGGTTGCCATGTCGCACCTCGGTGTCGTCCCAACACTTCGAACAAAAACTCGAATACCTCGACTTGTCGCCTGGCTGCGGCGAGATCGCGGCCCCAGGTGTAGAGGCCGTGCCGCCGGATCAGGAAGCCGTGCACCTCGGGATGCTCACGCAGTTTCGCCTCGATCCGCGGAACGGCGGCGGGCCAATCCTGCGAGTTCTCGAGAATCGGCAGCCACTCGCGATGCTCGTGCGTACGGACGCCGTCCAGGCCCTTCAGCATCTCATAGCCGTCGATGGCGAGACCGCAGTCCCCCGGTGCATCGCCGGCCGTGTCTGAGAGAATCGTGCTCCAAATCGAATGCGTATGCAACACCGCCCCCGCCCCCGCTCCCCGCGATCGCACGATTGCCAGGTGCAACGTCGCTTCGGCCGATGGCGTGCCGGCGCCTCCCACTACGCGGCCGTGCTCGTCGATCTCGACGATGTGGTCCGGCTCCAGGACGCCCTTATCGACACCGCTTGTCGTGATCGCCAGCGTGAGGGGAGTCCGGCCGACGACCGCGCTGAAGTTGCCGCTCGTGCCGAGCGCCCAGCCGCGCGCATAGCACAGGCGGCCGACCTCGGCGAGCTGGCCGGCGAGCGCCGCGAAGCTCATGTGCCTCCGCCGAGCTCGAGCGAGCACGCCCCGAGACGGGCCGGCCAACGTGGCGTGAGCGAGACTCCCTGGACGGTTTCCTCAAAGCCACGCTCACTGCGCGCGACGGTGGTGATTTCGGAGCGCCAGACTTCGGTGTCAGGCTGCAGGCGCAGCGCAACTTCCCGAGCCAGCGACAGCTCGGACGCGAACACCGCGTTCGCGGGTGCGGCCGCCGCGTTCCAGGTGTAGGCGACGTCGAGGCAGCCCGTGGCGTCGAATGTCAATCGCTTCTCAAGACCGTCGCCCTGCATCACGACGGTCGCCGAGTCGCCGTTCAGCGACACGCGGGCGCTCATCGGCGCCGCTGCCCACGACCGGATCGCCTGGTACGTCGCGCTCGCGTAGCCGGCGGCGGATACATCGTCGCCCAACAGTCGCTCGACGAGGATGGCGCGCGGCTCGGCGTCTACCGGCGGCAGCGCGATGAGCCGAGACGCTTTCTCGATGTCGTGGATGCTCGCGGTGCCCTCCCCCCCGCCGCTCTTGTGGTCGCCGCCCTGCGGTTGTTTGGGAATCTCGTGATACGATTCGCGCCGCCGGGTAAGGACGTCGGCGAGATTGGTGAGGTCCTTGAACCGCGTCAACATCTCGATCGCACCGCCGCGCTGCGGGCTGATCACCGCGGAGAACTGCGCGGAGTGGATCCACAGCTCCGGATAGCCGTCGTAATCGAGATCCAGCTCGTCGTACGCCAGCGATTCTCCCTGGCGCAGCACGCGCTCCGCGATGCCGAGCTGGCGCCAGATCGCGTTGCGAAGATGCGGGAGATAGAGGCCGCCGAACACGCCGTGCCAGTAGGCGTCGTTGCACTGGGCACGCCCGATCGCCCGCCGGGCCTCCGGCGGATCGCCACGGCTGCGTGACAATGCGGACAGCGCCACCATCGTCTTGTGCATGCGGTTCGACTCGGGGTACTTGACCAGGAAATGGTGCCAGTGTCCTCCCCGCACGAACGCTGCCGAAGCCTCCAGATCCTTGGGGCCAAGCTCCTCTTCCAGCCTGGTGAGGTCCCGCTGGGCCGCCGGTGGCAGCGCCCATTTTTCCATTTCCCGGTAGGACGCGGTGCCGAGATAGGCGAGGCCTCCTGACGGGACCTCCCGGAAAGCTTCCTGGCCGCTCGCCAGCGTGAGCTCGCCCGCTGCGGTCAGCTGCTCCATGGTGTGCAAAAACGTGTCGAGCCACCCGGAGCCGTACACCCAGTCTTTCGTCCCCGGCCAGCCGCCGAACTTCTCGCCATCGTCGGCCAACACCGCGAGGCCGTGGCCCTGCGAGCGCAGCTCGCGCAGGTACGCCGCCGTCTCCTGCGGTGGCCGGAACGGGATCAGGTAGCGCAGCCGCTCGTCGATCGCCAGCAGTCCCACGCGGCGGCCGTCGGATTCCGTATGGTGGGGTCGGTGCAACTCCTCGCGCCGGAATCCGCTGACCAGGAAATGCCGGTCATCGACAAGGGCGTACTCGACGCCCGCCTCCGCGAGGTCCGCCGCGAGCTCCGGCTGCCACACGCGCTCCGTCAGCCAGAGACCGGTCGCCTGCACGCCGAAGCGTCGCTGCAGGTATTCGCGCATCCGGCCGATCTGCTCGAGGCGGTCGGGGCGGGGCAGGGAGGCGAGGATCGGCTCGTCGAACCCCGCGAGCAACAGCTCGACGCGTTGGTCGGCCGCGAGCCGGCCGATCATGTCGAGCCAGGCGGTGTCGTGCTGTTCCAGCCACTCGAGCAGCGGGCCCGAGACATGGAGTGTGAGCGGCAAGAGGCCGGCAGCGGTCGCGCGCTCGATGATCGGCCGGTAGACGTCGCGCACGTGATCGGCCATGACGTGATCGAAATTCCCCACCGGTTGATGCAGGTGCAGGCCGAAGACGAATCGCAAGGGTGCGGTCATGATGGCGTCGGCTGGAAGGTGCTGCGAAACACGTCAGTCGCGCTCCCTGCGGCGGGATCGTTGCTGCGCGCGTCGCCAAGCTGAGCGAGGAACCCCGCCTCGAGTCGGGCGCTCTCGGCGCCGGCGAGCGAGATCGCGTGCGCGGCGTAGCGGAGCACCTGACGGCCCTCGAGGCCGGCGATGTCGTCAAAGAACCAACCGCACGATGACATGGCGCGCAGCACTCCTCGCTCCATCTCGATGAGCCGCGCGGCGTTCTCATCGCCCCGGACGGGCCCGGTGGCTCCTGCGGCCTCGAGAAACGCCCGCGATCCCCCAGGCAAATCGCGGCCCTCGCGGTCGTAGATCCCGTGCACTTCGTGCGCGAGC
>WNGO01001678.1_pt1 | contig 26921 bp, 21 predicted proteins | sample 5400511 | NCBI WGS metagenome assembly WNGO01 (sample SAMN13153380, study PRJNA577476) | soil metagenome | isolation source: 20 cm soil or saprolite under Garry oak tree replicate 2 | place: USA:California | collected 2016-06-15 | reverse complement strand
CGACGAGTATGCCGAATACCTGCGGGACCATTCGGTCGAGATCGAGGCGTTGTTTCAGGACGTTCTCATCAATGTCACGTCGTTCTTCCGCGATCCGTAGACGTTCGAGCTACTCAAATCCCGGGTCTTTCCGCGTATTATCAACGAACACGGCTCCTCGGACGCCATCCGGATGTGGGTCGTGGGCTGTTCGACGGGCGAGGAGGCGTATTCGCTCGCCATCGTCTTCTCGGAGTTCATGGAGCGGGAAGGCAGGACCTGGCCGGTGCAGATCTTTGCGACCGATCTGAACGGGCCCGGGATCGAGCGGGCACGGAACGGGCTCTACCCCAAGAGCATCGCGGAGCGGGTCTCTCCCGAACGGCTGCGGCGCTATTTCTACGAAGTGGACGGGAAGTTCCGGGTGGCGAAGGCCATCCGCGACCTGTGCGTGTTCGCCAAACACAACGTCCTGGTAGATCCGCCGTTCTCCCGCATGGACGTGATCACGTGCCGCAACATGCTCATTTATCTCGAGCCGGTATTGCAGCAGCACTTGATGCCGACCCTGCACTACGCGCTCAAATCGTCGGGGGTGCTGCTCCTGGGTGGATCGGAATCCACGGGCGCGTTCGGCGACCTGTTCGATCCCATCGACGCCAAGCACCGCTTCTATAGCCGCAAGCCCAACGCGAGCCGGTTGCCTCCGCTGCTGATCGACCGGGCGGTGCTGGACCGGCGCCGGGTATCCCAGGCGCTCGCTGCCGATGCGCGGCGCGGCGAGGGCGCCCAGCGCGAAGCGGATCGTATCCTGCTCGCGCGCTACACGCCGCCGGGTATCCTGGTGACGGAAGATCTCGAGATTCTGCAATTCCACGGCGACACCGGCGCCTATCTGACTCCGCTCGCCGGCAAGGCGTCGCTGAACCTCGTCAAGATGCTCCGTGAGGGTTTGCTGTCGCCGATCCGCGGGGCCATCGCGCGGGCGAAGAAAGACGGCGCCGCGGTTCGCAAGAACGACGTCCGGCTCCAGGGCGACGGCCAACCGCGGAGCGTCGATATCGAAGTCGTACCGGTCAAGGGGGCGGCCGCCGACCGCGGCGGCTACCTCGTGCTCTTCCACCAGCGCGCGGTGCCCGCGCCGCGTGCCCCGCGCGCGAGCTCCACCCGCGCGTCGGAAAACGAGCTGGAGCAGCTCAAGCAGGAGCTCGCGGCCACGAAAGACTACCTCCAGTCGGTGATCGAGCAGCAGGAGGCGGCGAACGAAGAGCTGCAATCGGCCAACGAGGAGGTCCAATCGGCGAACGAAGAGCTCCAGAGCATCAACGAGGAGATCGAAACCTCCAAGGAGGAGATGGAGTCGAGCAACGAGGAGCTGGCGACCGTCAACGAGGAGCTGCAGAACCGGAACGCCGAGCTGGGGCGCAGCAACAACGACCTGATGAACCTGCTCGCCAGCGTGCAGATGGCGATCGTCATGCTGGGCCACGACCTCCGGATCCGTCGCTTCACGCCGATGGCGGAGACGATGCTCAACCTGATCCCCACCGACGTCGGACGGCCGCTGAGCGACATCAAGCTCAACGTGGACGTCGCCGATCTGGACGGCATTCTGGTCAGCGTGCTCGAGGACGCGCAGCCCTTCCAGCGCGATGTGCAGGATCGGGCGGGACACTGGTATTCGCTGCGCGTGCGCCCCTATCGCACGGCGGAGAAGCGCATCGATGGCGCGGTCATCGCGCTCGTCGACATCGACTCGATCAAGACGACGGCCGAATCGCTGCGTCTGGGCGTCGAGCGCCTGCGGATCATGTACGATCGCGCGCCGGTCGGCATTTTCGAAACCGATCTCGAGGGCCGCTTCGAGCGCGTGAACGACAAGTTCTGCGAATTGACGGGCCGGACCCGCGACGCGCTGCTCGCGCTCCGCGCCGAAGACATCACGCATCCCGATGACCTCGCCGCGCAGCAGGAGGACTTCGAGCGCGTCCGGAGCGGGGCCGCGCCGTCCACTCGCCGCGAGCAGCGTTATGTCCGCGAGAGCGGCGACGCCGTCTGGGTCGAACTGCACCGTTTCACGGTGCCGGATACGCAGGGACGGCCCGCGTTCGCCGTCGGCATCGCCGAAGACATCGCGGAGCGCAAGGAGACGGAGACGGAGCTGCGCCGCCGCGAAGCACGCTTTCGCACTCTGATGAACAGCGCCCCGGCGCTGATCTGGGTGACCGGGACGGAAGGCATCGAATACGTGAACCAGGCCTACCTCGAGTTCCTTGGCGTCGAGTCGCAGGAAGTGCTGGGCAACGCCTGGACGTATTTCATGCATCCCGAGGACCGCGACGGGTGGGCCGCGGCCTACGCGCAGGCCGTCAGCGGCCTCCAGCCGCTCGAGTATCAGTTCCGGTTCCGCCGGGGGGACGGCGAATACCGCTGGATGATGTGCGTGGCGCTGCCGCAGTTCGGGCCCGCGGGCAAGTTTGCCGGGTACGCGGGCACCTCCTTCGATATCACGTCGTTGAAATCGGCCGAGGCGAGCCTGCGCACCGCCGACGAGCGCAAGGACGAGTTCATCGCGATGCTGGCGCACGAGCTGCGCAATCCGCTCGCGCCCATCACCAACGTCGTGCAGATGATGCGGGCGCAGCAGCTCGACGCGAAGACCCTGAGCTGGGCGCACGAGGTGCTCGATCGCCAGCTGCGCAACATCGGACGCATGGTCAACGACCTGCTGGACGTCTCGCGCATCAGCCACGGTAAGATCCAGCTGCACCCCGAGCGCGTCGAGCTCACGGAGCTGGTGGCTCGCGCGGTCGACGCGCTGCGCGCAACGATCGAAGCCGGGGAGAAGGAGATCGCGATCGAGCTGCCGACGGCGCCCGTCGTCATGGTCGCCGACCCGGTCCGGCTCGAGCAGGTGATCGGCAATCTCGTGCATAATGCCGTGAAGTTCACGCCGCAGGGCGGGCACATCTCCGTCCGCACCACGGTGAACGATGGCGGCACCGAGGTCGCGATCAGTATTCGCGACGATGGCGACGGGATCGCGAGCGACGCGTTGCCCCGAGTCTTCGAGCGTTTCGTCCAGGGCAATACGTCGCTCGATCGCGCCCAGGGCGGCCTCGGGATCGGCCTCTCGCTGGTCCGCGGCCTCGTAGAGCTGCATGGCGGCACGATCGAGGCGAAGAGCGATGGGCCGGGGCACGGCAGCGAGTTCATCGTGAGGCTGCCGCTGGGCGGCCTCCCGGCGCCCCAAACGCAACCGCCTCCCGCGGTGAGTGGAGCGAGCGGACCACAGCGCATTCTCATCGTGGACGACAACGTGGATGCCGCCACCGCGCTCGCCGCCGTGCTGCGCCACGACGACCACACCGTGACGGTGGCACACTCGGGGCCGATGGGCATCGAGACCGCCCGCACGTTCCAGCCCCAGGTGGCGCTGATCGATCTCGGCATGCCGGGGATGAACGGCTTCGAAGTGGCCGAGCGCCTGCGCGCCGCCCACAAGGACCTGCTGTTGATCGCCGTGAGCGGGTACAGCGGCGAGGAAAGCCGGCAGCGCGCGCGAGATGCGCAGTTCGACGAGTACGTCATCAAACCCTTCGATCCGCAGGCCCTCCAAGAGCTGCTCAGCCGCCGCACGCGGTGATCCTTCTCGCGGTCCTCATCCAAATCGCGGTACCGCCCCCCCGCGGGTTCGTGAATGACTTCGCGGGTGTGCTCGATTCGGTTTCTGCCCGTCACATGGAAGCGGTCATCGGCGAGGTTCGGGAGAAGACGCGCGGCGAGATCGCCGTCGTGACGCTGCCCGATATCGGTGACCGGGCGGCGAGCGAGGTCGCGCTGCAAATCGGCCGGCAATGGGGCGTCGGCGCCCAAGCAGCGGCCGGCGACCGCAGCAAAAACCTCGGCGTCGTCGTCCTGCTCGTGCCTCGCAAGAATCACCAGCCGGCAACGGGTGATGTCTTCATCGCCACCGGTCGTGGCGCCGAGGGGTTTCTCACCGACGCGCGCGCCGGCCGCATTCGCGACGCGATGATCCCGTTCCTGGCGCGCGAGGAATACGGGAAAGGCCTGTCACTCGGCGTGGACCTCATTGCCCAGGCGTTCGCGGGCGAATTCGGCGTGACACTTTCAAACCCCGAATTCGTGAGACCCCCGCCACCCGCGGACCAGCAGGTGAATCCCGGCATCCCGTTCGGTTTTCTGCTCATGGTCATCATTTTGCTGATCATCCTGAGCCGCGGCCGGCTGTTGCTCATTCCATTTATGATGAGCCGCGGTGGACGCGGCTGGGGTGGGGGTGGATGGGGAAGTGGCGGCTTCGGCGGCGGATGGGGGGGTGGAGGTGGAGGAGGAGGGTTCGGCGGTTTCGGGGGCGGCGGCGGGTTCTCAGGCGGGGGCGCGGGAGGCAAATTCTGACATGGCTCGTATGACGCTGGAAGGGTTCGGGCAGCAAATGAGCGCCGCCCTCGGCGGGCGGCTGGTGAGCCTGCTGCTCTACGGCTCGGCTGCCAGGGAGCGGGGAGCGGAGAGCAGGGAGCAGCCCGCCATGAACACCCTGCTGATCGTGGACGGCGTGGATGCCGACCTGTTCGCGCGACTCGCGACGCCGGTGCGCGACTGGGTGAGCGCCAGGCACCCGCCGCCACTCGTGTTGACGCAGCGGGAATGGCGCGAATCCGCGGACGCCTTCGCGATCGAGTACGAGGATATTCGCGAGGCGCACCGCGTGCTCGCCGGACGAGACCCCTGGCACGGCATCGTCGTGCGGCGCGAGCACGTCCGCCGCCAAGTGGAGCACGAGCTGATGGGGAAGCTCGTGCATCTGCGGCAGGCCTACGCCGCCGGCTGGCACAAGCCCAAACAGCTCGCCGAGGTCGTCCGCGGCACGCGGGCCGGATTCCTGACGATGCTGCGGGCGGTGCTGCGGCTGGCGGGTCGTTCCGCCCCGGCGGCGCCTGACGCTCTGGTGCGCGACGCGGCGGGCCTGATAGGATTCGCCGCGGATGGACTTGCCGAGCCGGCCGCGTATCTCGACGCGGTGACGCGCACGGCGGAGTACGTGAACCGCCTGGAAAGGAACCCTTCGTGAACGCCCATACACGCCGGACCGCTGTCGCCCTGCTCGCGCTCGTTGCCGGCTGCGGCTACAACACCATACAGACGCTGGACGAGCGCGTGAACGCGGCCGAATCGCAGATCAAGGTGCAGCTGCAGCGGCGCGCCGATCTCATTCCCAATCTCGTCGAGACGGTGAAAGCGTACGCCAAGCAGGAGCAGACGATTTTCATCCAGGTCGCCGAGGCGCGTTCCCGGCTGGCCGGCGCGGTCCAAAGCGGCAATCTGGAGCAGATGGCCGCCGCCAACACGGCGCTGAACGCCCCGTTGGGACGCCTGCTCGCGATCGCCGAGAATTATCCGCAGCTCAAGTCGAACGAGAATTTCCGCGCGCTGCAGGATCAGCTCGAGGGCACGGAGAACCGCATCGCCGTCGCGCGACAGGATTACAACGAGAGCGTCAATGCCTACAACGCGTACATTCGCCGCTTCCCGCAAGTGCTCACCGCCAAGGTACTCGGCAAAACATCGCGCGCGTACTTTGAATTACAGACGCCGGGTGCCGCCGACGCACCCAAGGTCGATTTCTCGCACTGAGCGGCGCTACTTCTTTTCCGCATCGAGGAGATCGCCGATCAGGCGATTCATGTGTTCGGCCGAGCGCCGAATCACGTCGACGTGCCGCCGGTCGCCGCTCTCGGGTGGCAGATCGCGCAGCAACAGCGCGGCGGCTGTGAGCACGGTGTTCAAGTCGTTGCGGAGTGCATGGGAAATGGTCGCCACGCTGTCGGCGCGTTTCACGTCGTCTCTCCCGCCTCAGCGAACGAACTTCCGGCGGTCGCCTTTGGGCGGAGTCTTCTTGTGGGCGTGCGCCGCGATCTGGAGCCGGCTGTGCAGCGCGAGCTTCTCGAGAATATTGTGCACGTGGCTCTTGACCGTGTAGGTCGCGATGTTGAGCTGCTGCGCGATCTCCTTGTTGGACAGCCCCTCGGCGATCAGATCGGTGATCTGCTGCTCGCGCTTGGTCATGCGCACCGCCGCCATCATCGGCGTGTTGCGCAGCACGGAGGCCTGTTTGGCGATGTGCGACAGCAGGGTGCCGGTGAGGGCCGGCGGGACGACGTCGCCGCCGCTGGCGACCTGGCGAATCGTGCTGACGAGCTCCTCGAGCGCGGCGTCCTTCGCAATGAAGCCATTGGCGCCGCGCTTGATGAAGTCGATGACGTCCTCTTCCTCGGGCAGCATGTCCATCATGATGATGCGCGAATGGGGCGCCGCTTCCTTGATGCTCTCGACGAGGCGCTGGCTACGGTTGCGTCCCAGCGCGGCGTCCACCAGCACCACGTGGGGCTTGTGTTCCTGGAGACGCTGCAACGCCGCCGACGCCCCTTCGGCCGACGCGACGACCTTGAACTCCGTATGTGAATCCAACAGCGCCGCAAGACCATCACGCAGCAGGCGATTGTCCTCGATGATCAGGATCTGAATTCTCTTACTCATTGTACTGACGGCCCTCGGTCCGGGACGAGAGTACGCTGCGGTGACGTGATAGGGTGGCGGGTTCCCCCGCTATTAGTCAAGGGGAGCCCGAAGGTTCCGCTTGCCAATTCGCGGTCCGGGGTGAATGGTTGAAGCGCGCCCCCGCGCCCAGGGGAGGGTGGCACCGTGTCTCAGATCCACTGTCACTTTTGTGGCGGCGTCGTCCCGGATCCCGCGACCGTCGAGTATCGCCCGCCGCGCGCCAGCGCGCAGTTCGCGCTGCCGCATCACGCGCCCTGTACCTGCACGCCCCCGGTCGTGTATGAGCACCCGCCCGTGCTGGGCGGGCCCGAGGAAGACCAGACCCCCGAGGGGGGAGGAATTTCGGAGGCGGACACCGGGGGGGAAGCCTGACAACGAACACGGCGCTCCGGTCGGAGCGCCGTGTCGCTTCAGGTGCCGTGCCTGGTTACAGCTTCACGACGTTCTGCGCCGCGGGGCCCTTCTGGGCCTGCACGATCTCGAACTCCACGCGCTGGCCTTCGGTCAGCGACTTGAACCCCTCTCCCTGAATCGCGGTGTGATGCACGAAGCAGTCCTTGCCGCCGTTTTCCGGCGTGATGAAGCCAAAGCCCTTGGCGTCGTTGAACCACTTCACGGTACCGGTGATGCGTGCCATCTGTCCGTTACTCCCTAGCGTGTACGGTTCCGGCGGCGAGCTGCCTTGCTCTTGCGCCGCCGTTGAACGGCGGGACTCTCGTAGAAGCGCTTCTTCTTCATGTCCTGGAACAGGCCCGCCTTGGTTATCTGGCGGTGGAACTTCTTCAGTACGACCTCCAACCGGTCAGTCTCGCTCAGCGTGACGTGCATCTCGGCCTTCCAGGAGTGAGAGCTCTTACCAGAAACGCGACGAGGACCGCAGGCGAAAGCCCAGGTCCTCGATCAAGTCCACTGGTTCCAGCACACGGCACCATGCCATGGCCCCTTCGCTCGCCCGAAGGATCATCAGCGTGCAGAATTAAGTCAATGGTTCGCGGAACATCCTGGGGATTGTCCATGACACGTTGCATCGTGATTCTCGCCCTCGTCTTGCAGGCCGCGTTCACTCGCCTCGTCGTTGCACAGACTGCTGCTCCTGACACCGCTGCGGATTCGTTGCGGCGTTCCAGCCGCCTCGATGGCAGATGGCTCCGGCGTCTGCCGGTTGACGATCCGCGTCACGCGCTGGTGCTGATTCCGGGCGTCCGGCTGTCGAGCAGCGATATCGGAATCACGCCGACCACGAGCCTGCTCATTCGCGGCGACGCAACAGGCCGCGGCAACGTCTACGTGGACGGCGCGCTGATGCGTTTCGAGACGAACGGTGGGGCAGGCGTGGAGCTCGCGCCGAACGCCATCGACACGCTGTCGCTCCTGACCGGCGTCGCTCCCGCGTCGCTGTCGGATGCCGGGGGCGGTGTGCTCTCGTATGCGACGCGGAGCGGCGGACCGCGGCTCGCCGGTGGCGTGCGGTGGGACAGCGACGAGCCGTTCAGCGACGCGGCGACGGTCGGCTACAATCGCATCGAGGGCACCTTCGGTGGGCCGCTCGCGGCGAAAGGCAAGCTGACATTTCTTGTTTCGACGACGCTGCAAGGACAGCAGTCGAGTTACCGCGGCCTGAACGCGTCGACCATCCCTGCGTTTCTTCCCGTCGGAATCGATACGACCGTGGATCAGGGGGGCACCCCGGTCGCGATTCCGTTACTGGAAAACGCAGCGAGCGGTTTGCGGCGACCGCTCGACTGGTCAACGGCACGTCGCGGCCATGTCAAGCTCGCGTATCGATCCGGCGCGTCTCGTGCGTCGCTGACGCTGATCGGCGGCGAGATCCAGCAGCGAACGTTTCCGGGCTCGTTTGCCTTAGTGCCCGCCGTGTACATGGGACGACGGATGTCGTCTGCCGCGGCGATCGTGAACTGGCAACAGCGGATCGGCGTGTGGCGCGGCGGTCCGCTGACGCTGGACATGAATCTCTCGCTCGTCCGGCACCGCGACATGACGGGGCCGCTCGACTCGAGCGTGGAGCGTGCGACACGCGATCCGGCACTCGGCATTGCCTTCGAGCGGCTGCGGTTTACCGGCGCCGACGTGCTGGGCCTCCCCGTGAACGACCAGGTGGTTCGCGATCTGCGCACGAACAGCGGCACACGGGGCGTGCCGTTCTTCGGCACCTTGCCCGATCTCGCCCAGGCGTATCCCACGAATCCCTACGGGATCGCATTCGGCTGGCCGACCTCAGGCTATGGCGGGACGCTCTCGGATGTGGCGGAGCGGCGGGTCCAGGGACGCTGGGGGGTTACCTGGAATCGCAGCCGCGAGCAGCGAATCGGTATCGGCGTCGATTGGGAACACGCACACATTGCCTCCTACACGTCGAATATCGTGCGGCTGATTGGGACGGATGTGTTCGCCGCGAACCCGGGACGACTGGGCGTTTTCACGGAGAACCGGTTTGTGCTTTCCGACGCCGTGATCGACCTCGGTCTACGCTATGACCACATCACTCCCGGTGGCGAGGTCCCCATCGTCCCATCATTCATTTCGTCGAGCGGTCCGGCATTGTGGAATCCCAATGCGGCGACTGACGACACGGCGTACGCGAATTCCGTCGCGCGCGTCTTTCGGAAGGCGCGCAGCCAGTCCGTGTTCTCGCCGCGCCTTCGCTTCGCGTATCCCGTCGGCGACTCGCTGGATCTGCAGCTCGGGTTCTCGCGCACGGCAGAGCTTCCGTCTTGGAGCAGTGTGTTCGGGCACAGCAACAGCGACATCGCCTTTACGGACGTCAACGATCTGTTCGGCAGGGACGTGGACTTCGTGGTGACGACGCTGATTGACGCGGGCATACGGTATCGGCGCGGTCCCGCCGTCGTTGCCGCGAGTCTCTACAGGAAAGAGCTGCCCCGCTATGTGGGGCGCTTGACGCCATTCAGCCGGCCTACGGATCCCTTGAACGTCGTCACGATTAACACAGTGACGTCGTTAGGCACCGCTCACGTACAGGGTGTGGAGCTGGGCGTGGATGTGGGACAACGTTGGGTGCAGGCGTCGCTCGCATACTCGCTGGCACATACCGCTGGGAGTACCGGAAGCCTGACGAATGTGTCACAGGCGCCCATCACCGCACACAGCGGTGCGCTCGCGATTTCCGCGGGAGTGCCCGACGACTGGCAGGGCGGCACGGCGATTGGGAGAATCGCTCGCGGGACGAGTGCCGTGGTGCTGTTCCGGGCGCAGAGCGGCCAGACCTTTAGGCTGCAGACCAATAACGGGTTTGGTCTGATCACGCCGCCGGAAACCTTCCTTGTCCCGAACTTCAACGTCGCCCATCTCCCCTGGCTGAAGCGACTGGACTTACGGATCGCCAAGACACTGCGCAGAGGAGCGGGAGGCCAGAGCTGGTCCCTCTATCTGGACGCTCGCAACCTCCTGGACTTTGCAAACCTGCTCGCGGCGTTCGCGGAAACGGGCGACACGGCGAATTCACTGCACAAGCTCCGCACGCTTGGCGATCCCGCACTCCCTAGCGGGAGTGCGAACTACGCCGTCCTCTGGGACGAGGCGAACAACGCCGGCGCGCTTGCTCCAGATAAGACTGTGGATCTCAGCGGTTGCGCGGCTTGGGGGAATCCGGTGAACTGCGTGGCGTTGACGCGTGTGGAACGACGCTTCGGGGACGGCAACCAACAGTTCACGCTGCCGGAACAGCAGCAGGCTTTCGATGCCTACTACCGCGACCTCTTCGGCGCCTGGCGCTTCTACGCGCCCGGCCGCACGATCCGGATCGGGATGGAGCTCGCGCTGTAATCGCGGTTGTTGGAACGCACGCCAGGATGCAACTTAGTCCCGCCATGCGCCCCCTCCTGCTGCTGCTCGCGCTGCTCGGCGTCGCCTGCAAGCACCCCCGGCCCGGGAATTCGTCGCCGGTGCGCGCGCCTCGCGATACGTTGCGTGTCGCCCCGCCGGTTGTCGTGCGCGACACCGCACTCGAACAACGCGCCGCGCGACTCGAGCTGAAAGTGCTGGAGCAGGAGGCGCAGGTCGACGCGCTCCAGAATCGTCTCGACGATGCGCGCCGCGAGGTGGTGCGCGCCATGGCGAAGCTGCAGTCGCTCGCCACCCGCGCCGAAGCCGCATCCGGCATGGCGGAAGCGGAGATCGCGCTGCAGGCACTGCGGACGAAGGGGAACGGGTCGCAGCCGTCGCCGGAGTGGGGGCAGGGGAATCAGCTGCTGCAGCTCGCCGGCGCTGAATTCGACCAGCAGAACTACGCCGGTGCGCTCTACCTCGCGACGGAGGCCAAGAACGCCGTGGCGGCCGGGCAGAGTCGCGCCGGTGGCGACGACCGCGAGGGCGTGAGTCGCAAGGGGGAAGTCCCGTTCGCGCTGCCGTTGCGGCTCCAGACGACCGGGCGGGCGAACGTTCGCGAAGGACCGGGCGCCGGCTTCAAGGTGTTATTTACGCTCGAACAGGGTGTGCCGCTCGTGGCCTACTCGTACGTCGATCAATGGGTACGCGTCAGGGATGAATCCGATCGCGCCGGCTGGATCCACCAGACGCTGATCGGCCGGCGACCCTAGCTGTTTTTCGAGGCTGCGGGAATGGAGGCGGGCGCCGCCGCGACGACACGATCGCCGCCGGCGCGTTTTGCCAGGTAGAGGGCCGCGTCCGCTTCGGCGATGAGCTGGTCGGGCGCGTCGCCGTGCATCGGAAACGCGGACACGCCCAGACTGATCCGAATCTCGCCGTTCGGCAGCCGTTCGCTGCCGATCTTCTTGCGAATCCGCTCCGCGAATTCCGTTGCGCCGTCGATCTCCGTCTCCGGCATCATGATCAGGAATTCTTCACCGCCGTACCGCGCCACGAAGTCCACGTCGCGACTCGCTTCGCGCATGATCGCCGCGACGCGCTTGAGGACGCCGTCGCCGGCCGGGTGCCCGTATTCATCGTTGTAGCGCTTGAACAAGTCGACGTCCGCCATGACGACCGCGAACTGATGATGCAGCCGCCGGGAACGGCGGACTTCGTTCTCGAGCACCTCCATCATGCGGACGCGGTTATGCAAGCCGGTGAGGTGGTCGGTGACCGAGAGGCGTTCGAGCTCGGCGCGACTCTCGCGCAGCCGCGCCACCATGTTGTTGAACACTTCTGTGAGGTAGCCGACCTCACCGCCCGTCGTCACCGGCAGGCCGACCTCGAGGTCCCCTTTCGCCACGGTGCCGGCGGCCTGCGCCAGCCGGTCGAGCGGCCGCACGATCAGCAGGCTCAGCAAATAGGCGAGTGCGCCGACGACCGCGAGCAGCAGCGTCACGACCCCGAGCGTGACGTTGCGCAGGCGCGCGACCTGCCGGAACGCCTCGGTCGACGGAATCTCCGACATGAGCAGCCAATTCATGGCCGGCACGGTGCGCAAACTGCCGACCACGCGCTCGCCCGTGAAGCTGGTGAACTGCACGGCACGCCCCTCGCGCGCGAGCAGCGAGTTCGCGGCGTTGCGCGAGAACCCTTCGCGCATCAACGCCTGCGAGCTGCCGCGCGAGCTGACGACCAGCCGGCCGGTGCGCGTCATCAGATAGATCTGTCCCGACTCGCCCGGCCTGAAGCGCAACAGCGTGTCGGCCAGGCCGTGCAGATTGACGCGCGAGGACAGCGCACCCAGCAGGTGCGTGCCGCCGGCGCCGCGTCCCGCGCGCCGGGCGGATTCGATCGGGACCGACACGAGCATCTCGGCGTGCGCCGCGGTCGAGTCCCAATACGGCGGGCCCAGCGCCCAGTCGTGCTTCGTCAGCTCGGTCGCCCAATCGACCGGCAGCGCCACGCGCCTGGGCCGCTCAGCGCTCGAGGCGACGATGTGCCCATGCTGATCGAGGACCAGCAGCTCGCTATAGTCGGGGAAATGATCGGCGACCGAGTTCAGGTAATCGGTGAGCCGGCTGAAGTAGATCCCCGAGTGCATCGGCTCGCCGTCGACGAGCGGGATGCGCTCGAGATTCTCCGTGACCTCATACGAGCTCGAGAACACGCGCAGATTGTAGCGCAGCTCTTTGGTCCAGAGATCCACCTCGCGCGCCGCCTATGTAGGAAATCCAGACGGTCGTCAGCGAGGGCAACAATGTCGCGACGACGGCAAACATCAGCATCTTGGTGCGGATGCTGCCAAATCGAATAAGGCGAAGCAACGTCAGTGCGCGTCCCCTCCGTGGGCTGCCACAAGATTCATGCGGGACACGTTATCGCAAGGTGCGCAGGCTAACCGTAAGGAGAATCACGTGATCTGGCGCACAGCAGCGGAACGAATCAGACTACGTCGGTCCCCCCCGCCCCCCCCCAACCCAAACTCCCACCGGAGCTACGGATGACGGATCGTTTCAGCCGCCGCGCCTTCCTTCAATATGGTGCTGGTGTTGCCGCCGGATCGATGATGCCGCTACGGGGAGGGGCGCAGCATGCTGCGCCCCTGCCACCGCCCGCTGCTGACTTCGATCTCGCAGAAGTCACCATCGCGCAACTCCAGGACTCGATGCGCAGCGGAGCGCGGACGGCGCGCTCCATCTGCACCGCGTATCTCGCGCGCATCGCCGAGCTCGATCCCACGCTCCACGCGGTGCTCGAGACGAATCCCGAAGCGTTGAGCATTGCTGATCGACTCGACGCGGAGCGGAAGGCCGGGCATGTGCGCGGGCCGATGCATGGGATTCCGGTGCTCGTGAAGGACAACATCGCGACCGGCGACAAGATGATGACGACGGCGGGGTCGCTCGCCCTGGCCGGAAGCACCGCGCCGCGCGACGCCCCGCTCATCGCGCGCCTGCGCGCCGCCGGTGCCGTGATCCTCGGCAAGACCAATCTCTCGGAGTGGGCGAACATCCGGTCCAACCAGTCGTCGAGCGGCTGGAGCGCGCGCGGTGGGCAGTGCGCGAATCCGTACGCGCTCGATCGCAACCCCTGCGGCTCGAGCTCCGGCACCGGCGCGTCGATCTCGGCAAATTTTGCGGCGGTCGGCATCGGGACCGAGACCGACGGCTCGATCGTGTGCCCGTCGAGCGCGTGCTCGCTCGTCGGCGTCAAACCGACGCTCGGCTTGCTCGACGGCGCCGGAATCGTTCCGATCGCGCACAGCCAGGACACGGCAGGCCCGATGGCGCGGACCGTCGCCGACGCCAGCGTGCTGCTCGGCGCGCTCGCCAATCGCGACTACGGCACGAGCCTGGATCCCAACGGCCTGCGCGGTGCGCGTATCGGTGTGGCGCGCAAGAAAGTCTCCGGCTACAGCCCCGAAGCGGACGCGCTGGTGGAAGCGGCGATCGACGTCTTGCGGCGGCAAGGCGCCACGATCGTCGATCCAGCGGACATCCCGCATGTCGGTGAGTACGATGACACCGAGCTGATCGTGTTGTTGTACGAGCTGAAAGCCGACCTCGCGTCATACCTGGCCACGTGGGCGCCGAATGCCGGCGTGAAGACACTCGCCGATGTGATCGCGTTCAACGAGACGAACAAGGCGCGGGAAATGCCGTACTTCGGGCAGGAGCTGTTCCTGCAGGCGCAGGAAAAGGGGCCACTCACCGATCAGGCCTACCGCGATGCGCTCGCGAAAGATCAGCGGCTCTCGCGCAGCGAAGGGCTCGACGTGGCGTTCGCACAAAACAATCTCGACGCCGTCGTGGCGCTCACGGGCAGCCCGCCGTGGCCCACCGATCTCATCAACGGCGATCACTTCCTCGGCGCCAGCTCGACGCCCGCGGCGGTCGCCGGCTACCCCAGCGTCGCGGTGCCGATCGGTTATTCGTTCGGGCTGCCCGTGGGGATGTCGTTCATCGGGCGTGCCAACAGCGAGGCGACGTTGCTGAAGCTGGCGTACGGCTACGAGCAGGCGGCGAAGCCGCGCAAGCCACCGCGGTTTTTGCCGACAGTGCAGTACTAGGCGGACTTTTTTTATGACATGAACGACTGCCTACTGTAACCGGGCTCCCGCGCTGATCCATCGCGCCAGCAGCGCACGCTCCGCGTCAGTCATGCCGGTCTTGTTCGCGAACGGCATCGTCTGAGTCTCGACCACGCGCACGCGAATCCGCTCCGACAATCGCGTGATGCTTTCCGGCGTATCGAACGTGACGCCGCCCGGTACGGGGCCGAAGCTACGATCACTCTGATACTGCGAGTGACACGGCTGACAGCGCTGGTTGATCACGGAGCGGACCGCGGCGAATGAGGGCACGGCATCAGCACCGGTCGCAGGCGGCGCCGCTGCGCCCTTCGGCACCGACAAGAACATCGCGCCGGCCAACGCCAGCGCCGCCGGTACCAGCGCCCAGCGGCTCGATGGTCCCCGGCCGATCATCGCATGCCGCACGGCGGCCCCGGCCACGAACAACAGCAGGAGGACGAGCCAGTTGGCCGGGTTGGCGTACGTAGCCGGGAAATGATTCGACAGCATGATAAAGAGCAGCGGGAACGTCATGTAGCTGTTGTGCACCGAGCGCTGCTTGGCACGCTCGCCCAGCGTGAAGTCAGCGGGCCGCGCCGCCCGCGTCGCATCGAGCATCTGCTGCTGCGCCGGCAGAATGCGTTCCCAGACGTTCGCGACCATGAGTGTGCCCAGGATCGCGCCGACGTGCATGAAGGCGGCGCGGCCGGAGAAGAGACGGCAGACCAGGATCGTGACGGCGGCGAGCAGTACGAGGGAAATGGCGGACGCGACAACGGGACGTCTGGTGAGGGGCGAGCGCCACAGCCCGTCGTACACGGGCCAGCTGAGCACGATCAGTCCTATGCCAAGGGCGATTGCGGCGCCCCGGCCGATGCGGGAGACCCCCGGATCGAGCAGATAGGCGCTGCTGAGGTAAAAGACGAGAACGAGCAGGGCCATGCCGCTGATCCACGTCAGCATCGCTTCCCATTTGAACCAGTGCAGGACCGGCGGCACTTCAACCGGTCCGGGGCGGCGCTTCTCGACCTGATAGAAGCCGCCGCTGTGCACCATCCACAGGTCCCCCTCGACCCCCGGCCGAGGGTGTGCGGGTTTTGTCAGTGCGCGGTCCAGCCAGATGAAATAGAAGGAGCTGCCGATCCACGCGATGCCGGCAATGAAGTGCATCCAGCGCAGCACGAGATTCGCCCAATCGCCGAGCCAACTGGTCATGGGGGGAGTAATATAGACCATGCTCTTCCTTCTTATAACCGCACTGCTTCAGCCGGCCGACACGGTCACGGGCCGCGTCGTCGATGTCGGCGGCCAACCCGTCGCGGCGGCGATCATCGAAGTCACGGAGCTGGGCCGCAGTGTCACGACGACGGACGCCGGCGAGTTTCGCATCGCGCTCGCCCCGGGCCGATACACGCTGGCGGTGCGACGCAGCGGCTTCGCGCCTGCGGTTCGTGAGATTGCGGTCCCCGGACAGACGACCCTGGAGATCCTGCTCACGCCGAGTGCGCTGCGACTCGAGCCGGTGACCGTCACGGCCTCGCGCCAGCCGTTGGCGGTGCAGACGTCGCCACTGCCGGCCAGCGCCCTGTCGGGCGACGAGCTGCGGCAGGCGCAGGGCGTCTCACTCGCGCATGTCGTCGAGGCGCTGCCCGGCGTGCGCACGATCAGCACCGGCGCGCAAATCGGCAAGCCGGTGATTCGTGGTTTCTCCGGCCCGCGCGTGCTGGTGCTCGAGAACGGCAGCCGGCTCGAGGACTACTCGTGGAGCGATGAGGACGGCCCGTCGGTCGAAACCGCGTTCGTGCGCCGTATCGAGCTGATTCGCGGACCGGCGAGCGTGCTGTACGGCTCCGATGCTTTGGGCGGTGTGATCAACGTAATCCCGGAGCAGCTGCCCGACGCGGCCGGCGGGCCGGGATTCATTCGAACCGGATTCACGCTCTCAGCGGCGAGCAATAACGTCGAGATCGGCCCGGGAGTGCGTGTCGAGGGGGCGCGCGGCAACCTGGGCTGGCGCGTTGCCGCGATCGGCCGGCACGCCAGCAACCTCCACACGCCCGCGGGTGAGCTCGACAACACGGGCTTCGGCGCGTTCAACGGCGAGGCCGCGGCGGGATGGCGGTGGCCGTCGGGGAGTGACCTGGCGGTCCGCGTCATCCACTACGGCGGTGAGTTCAAGCTGCTCGAGGCGAACGCGCCGCCCGGCGAAACGGGCGGGCCGGAGCGCAAAGCCGGCGATGAGCGGGTCCAGATCACGGGTCAGCGCCCCCTCGGAGCCTGGCGGTTGGAAGCAAAGGGACAGCTGCAGCGGCACTCGTTGATCGAAGTGGCGGACGACACGACCGGCACCGAATCCGAAGCATTCAATCTGCTGCTGCAAACGGCCTCACTCGATTTGTTGGCGCATCAGGGCGGCATCACGCTCGGCATCACCGGTGTCGGTCAGAGCAACGACGCGAGTGGGCGCGAGCCGATCGTCCCCGACGGCAGCATTCTCGCCGGCGCGGCGTTCGCCTTCGGGCAGTGGGCCCGCCCCGACGGCCGCTGGACGATGCTCGCTGGAGCGCGTCTCGACGCGCGCCGACTCAGCGTCGATCGCGACGACTCCCTCGGCGTCGTCGCCCAGGACCGATCGTTGCGCGCCGTGTCGTCCAACATCGGCTTCGTCTTCACACCGGCGAGCGGGTGGGCGTTGAGCCTGAACGGCGGCCGCGCGTGGCGCGCACCGACGCTGTTCGAGCTGTTTGCCAATGGGCCCCACATCGGCGAGGCGCGATTTGAGCGGGGCGATGCGACGCTGCAGCCGGAGCGCAGCTACGGAATCGATTTCGGCGTGCGCTGGAGCGGCCGGGGAAGACGCACGCGACTGGAGCTGGCCGCCTACGAGAATGACGTCACGAACTACATCTATATCATCCCCACCGCGGTTTTCATCGACTCATTGCGCGTGTACCAGTACGCCCAGGCGGAGGCAAGGTTGTTCGGCGGCGAGGCGGTGCTCGAATCGGATGTCGGTCGGGGACTCATCGCGCGGGGACGGCTCGAAACGGTGCGCGGCACCAATCTGACATCAGACGAGCCGCTGCCGCTGATTCCACCCCTGCGCGGATCGGTCGGACTCGCCTGGCGGGACCGGCTGCGCCTCGACGTAGATGCCTACGCGCGGCAAAACCGGCCCAATCCGCTCGACATTCCGACGCCGGGCTACGCGCTGCTGCACGTCGGCGGCGGAGCGGACGTGCGCCTGTTTGGCCGGGCGATGCGGCTCGACGTCTCGCTGCGCAACGCGCTGAACCAGCGCTATCGCAGCTTCCTGAGCCGGTACAAGGAGTTCGCGTTCGACCCCGGACGGAATCTGATCGTCCGGCTGTCGAGCGGATTCGTCGACTAGGGCTGTACGCCGGCCGCGGTGGTCGCGGCGTCGAGAATCGCCCAGATCCGGTCGACCCACGCGCGGTGCTCCGGTTTCATCAGGACGGACCGCAGGCAGACGATCGAGTCGCCGTCGCGTTGCATGTCCTGCACGTCGATCAATGGCACGGGCAACGTGACGATCGCGAGATGCAGCTGGCGCTGGGCGGCCTCGGCAAAGATGCGCTGCGCGAGGGCAGACGCTTCGCTGATGCGCCGCGCGCGCGGCGCCCACACGACGATGTCGAGCTCCGGCGGCGACCCGGTCACGAACCGTCCATCCTGACGCAGTCGCTCGTAGAGATCCAAGGCAGCGGTCCGGCCGCTCGCCAGACCCTGCGCGAATTCGCCGTCCGGAACCAACGGAAATAGCCGCTGCGTCGCCCAGAGCGCCACGGCAGCGGCGCCCGGCCGCGAGCACTCCAGCGAGATCTCGCCGAGGTGGAGCTCGTTCGACGTGAAGTACGTGTAGGGCGAATCGTGATGGTAGAGCCGGCCCACCGACGGATCGCGAAACAGCACGCAGCCGCAGCCGTACGGCTGCAGGCCGTGCTTGTGCGGATCGATGACCGCCGAGGCGGCCTCGTTGATCCGCTCGAAGGCCTGCCGGGTCTCTGCTGCGAGATTCGAGACGAGCAGGAAATACCCGCCGTACGCCGCGTCTACGTGGATCCGGAAGTCATGTATGTCGCGCAGCTGGAGGATGCCCGCGAGGGGATCGACCGCGCCCGTTGCCGTCGTCCCCATCGTGGCGACGATGGTGCCGACATCGCCCGCCCCCAGACGGCGCTCGAGCGCATGAACGTCCATCCGCCCGCGGCGGTCGCACGGGATCGTTTCAAAGGGGATGCCCAGCACACCGGCGATGCGTTGATGCGTGTAATGCGCCTGGGTCGACGCCAACACGGTTTTTCCGGGGTGCAATTGCTTCGCGATCCACAGCGCCTCGAGATTCGCCATCGTGCCGCCGCTGCACAGGTGCCCCAGGTGCGTGTCCCACCCGATCATGCGCGCGAGATCGGCAACGGCTTCTTTTTCCATCGCCGAGCTGGCGCGTCCGCCGTCGAGCGCGTGGTTGTTAGGATTGATCTTGAGGGCCATCTCATACGCGAGGCGCGCGACTGGATGCGGAGGCTTGAGCATCTGTCCGGCGTACAATGGATCGCCGTATGGGTAGTTGTCCTTGAGGCGTTCCGCGACTTCCTGCAGAACTGCGTCAAGATTGGTCTTCAAACGCCCTCAAATACATCCGGTCCCAGGCGGCGGGGATGCTCTCGCGCGGCGAGTAGGGACCCGGCGCGTACACGCGCGACCTGATGCCAAGCTGGCTCTGCTCGCAGATGTGCCAGTCCTGCCGGTTGGTGCGGTCCCAGAATTCTTCGGCGTCCTGGATGTTGTAGCCCGCCGCGGCCGGCGCATCGGGGTGCACCATCCATTCGCAGACGACGCGGGACTGCAGCGGGCCGACCGGCCAGACGGTATAGAACACGGCGTAGTCGGGATGCAGGCTCAGCATCATCGTGGGAAAAAGCGCGTAGTAGAACGCGCGGTGCTGATCGGCGGGCGCCAGCGTGCCGAGTGGCAACGCGCATGCCCGGCCCGTCATCGTCGCGCTCTCGTTCGGCGCCTTGATCTCCATGTAGCCGCCCAGGAACGGCCCGTCGATGAGGTCGTTCGCCCCGCTCGTGTACGGCAGCTTGGTCGACAGCTCCGGATGGATCGTGGGGCAGTGCAGGCACTCGTTGTAATTCTGCAGGATCAGCTTCCAGTTGGCGCGCACGTCGTACTCGCTGCGCCGCACCGTCCGCAGCAGCGGAAGGTTGTAGCGCGAGAATCTCCCCAAGAGCGGCGCGAACCACTTGGTCGCGGGCGTCGCCTCGGGGTCGAGATTCACGAACAGGAATCCTTGCCACTCGACGAGCGCTACGGCGTGCAGCGGATACGCCCTTTTGTCGAAGCCCTCCACCTCGTGCATGTGCGGTGCGCCGATCAGACGGCCGTCGAGCGCATACGTCCACGCGTGGTAAGGGCACTGGATCGTCTCCGAGAGGCGGCCCTTGGGCGTCTCGCACAGACGCGTGCCGCGATGGCGGCAGACGTTGTAGTACGCGCGCCGCTCACCCGATTGATCGCGCAGCACGATGATACTTTCGCCCGCGATCTCCACGACGAAGTAGTCTCCGGGCGCCGCGAGCGACGCGTCGCGTCCAATGCAGATCCAGTGGCGCGCGAAGATGCGTTCCTGCTCGGCGGCGAACACGTCCGGCGCCGTGTAGTAACGGCCCGGCAGCGTGCGCGCGCCCTGGCGATAGCTCTCGACGGTCTTGAGAAAGCTCATAGGATCTCCCGCGCCGCGTTCCGGCCGGCGGCTCCCGGAATGCCACCACCGGGATGGGTGCCCGAACCGCACAAGTAGAGGCCCTCGATCGGCGTGCGATAGCGGCTCCAGCCGGGGACGGGACGCATGAACAGAATCTGGTCGAGAGTGAGCTCGCCGTGGTAGAGGCTCTCTTCGGCCGCCTGCAGCTGCAGCTGATCCGGCCGAACTTTGAGGACCTGCGCGACGCGCTCCGCCAGCCCCTCATGGGTTCCCGGCGGCACGTATTGGACGTGGAGCTCCAGGCGGTTTCCATCGAAGCGCTGCACCTCGACGTACGGGGCCGCCGAGTCTCGGCCGTACTTGGCATCGTCGTAGGCCCGCTCCAGGTAGTCGAGGGACGGCGCGATGCAGAAATTCGCATAGCTCGGGGGGGGCGCCCGATCCAGCGTCAGCGTTCCGCGCGCGACAACGCCACGCTCCTTGATGTTGCGCACCGCCCGCGCGAATTCCGGATCCAGCTCGATCGCGACAGGGTCCAGCGTCGCGCGGGGGGGAGCGCTCGACACGACGAGCGGCGCGAGCATCGTCTCGCCACCCTTTTCCAGCACGACGCCCGTCGCCCGCCCGTTCTTTGCAAGCACGGTGGCGCGCTGGCCGCGCCGCACCTCCACACGCTTCATCCCGTCTAAGGTTTGCGTCACGTTCGACCGCACCGGGCGGAACACGCCCGCGGGACTCCCCACGTGGTGATGCAGGAAGTTGAACGCGGTGCCACCCGAGCGCGGTCCTTGCTTCAGGTGCCAGATCCCGAGCGCGCCGAGGGCTCCCTTCAACGCGTCGCTCTCGAACCAGTCGTCGAGCAGCTCGGCAATCGCCATCGGGAGAATGCGGGCGAGATCGATGACCGCCTGTTTGCCGAGGCGGCGAACGTAGAGGCCCAGGCCGCCGATGCGCGCCAGCTCGCGCGGGTCGCGTGTCTCGATGTCGGGCGGCGGCGCGAGGTAAAGCTTCTCCAGAACTCCCGCGAGCGTGTGCATGCGCCGGCTGAACTCCGGCCATTTCGCGGCGTCGGCGGGGCTGATGCGGCGGATCGCGTCGACCGAGCGCCCCATGTCGCGCGACAGCTCGAGCGTGTTCCCGCGGTCGAGTGGCACGGTGAGCCACGGATCGGGCTGCTCGAGGCGCAGCTGACTCAAGCCCAGATCGCGAATCACGCGGGGCGGCACCCAGCCGATGTCGGCGGAGTGATCAGCCGCCTGGCGCTGTTCCACGACGACGACGCGCTTCCCGGCGCCGGCGAGATAGTGCGCTGCGACGAGGCCGTTGGCGCCGGCGCCGATGACGATGGCGTCGAAGCTCGCGGTCATCGGCCGTCTTTCAGGATGCGCAGCGCCGCGAGCCTTCCCGAGGCGCCCATGATGCCGCCGCCCGGATGGGTGCCGGAGCCGCACTGATAGAAATTGCGCACCGGCGTCGCGAACTTGGCCCATCCCGGCGCGGGTCGCAGGAAGAAGAGCTGATGCAGCGCCAGCTCGCCGGCAAAGATGTTCCCTTCGGACAGGCCGGTGATCCGCTCGATATCCAGTGGCGTGATGACCTGGCGATGCAAAATCTTCGCCTTGAAGCCCGGCGCGAAGCTCTCGACCGTATTCACGACCGCGTCGCCGAACGCCTCGCGCTTCGCGTCCGTCCAGCCGCCGTTGAGGGTGTATGGTGCGTACTGGACAAAGATCGACATGACATGTTTGCCGGGCGGCGCCATGCCCGGATCGATCATCGACGGAAAGACGATGTCCATGTAGGGACGGCGCGAGAACTCGCCGTACTTCGCGTCGTCATACGCGCGTTCGACATAGTCTAGGCTGGGACTAATCGAGAACGCGCCGCGATGCTGGCGGCCAATCCCCGGCATGCACGTGAAGCTCGGCAACGCATCCAGCGCGAGGTTCACCTTGCCCGACGAGCCGCGGAACTTGAAGCGGCGGATGTCGCCCACGAATTCGTCGGGCAGCTCCTTGGAGTCGAGCAGCTGCAGGAATGTGCGGCGCGGATCGAGGCTCGATACGACGATGGATGCCTCGAGCTCATCGCCGTTCTCGAGCACGACACCGCTGGCCCGTCCGTTGCGGACGAGGACCTTTGCCACGCCGGCATCACATCGGATCTCGGCGCCAAATGCGCGAGCTGCCGACGCGATCGACTCGCTCACGGCGCCGGTGCCCCCTTTGGCAAAGCCCCAGGCGCGGAACACTCCGTCCAGCTCCCCCATGTAATGATGAAGCAGGACGTAAGCGGTGCCCGGTGAGCGCGGCCCCAGGAACGTGCCGATGATCCCGCTCGCCGACTTGGTCGCCTTGAGCACATCGGTTTCGAACCACTCGTCCAGAAAATCCGCCGAGCTCATCGTCATCAGCTTCACGAGCGCGTGGAGCCGCTCGCCGCCGAGGCCGCGGAAGTGTTTGCCGAGCTTCAGGAGACCGGCCAGGTCGCCGGGCGCAAACGAAGTGGGATCGGGCGGCACCATACCGAGGATCGGCTTTACCGCCTGCGCCATGAAGTGCATCAGCCGGCCGTACTCGTCGTACGCCTCCGCATCGCGCGGCGAGTGGCGGTACAGCTCGCGTCGCGTCTCGTCGTGGTCGCCCCAGGCGGCGAGGTAGTCACCGTTCTCCATCGGCGTCACGGTGCTCTCGAGCGGCAGGATGTGCAGCCCGTGCCGCGGCAGGTCGAGATCGCGGATGATCTCGGGGCGCAACAGGCTGACGACGTAGGAGAACATCGAGAATTTGAAGCCCGGAAAGATCTCTTCCGTTACGGCGGCGCCGCCGACGCGGGGTCGCCGCTCGAGCACCAGGACGGACTTGCCGGCGCGCGCCAAATAGGCGGCGGTGATGAGGCCGTTGTGGCCGCCGCCGATCACGATCGCGTCGTGGCGTTTCACAGGCGCTTCCGTTCGGGGTTGAAGAACGGCAGGGGTGTGACCTGAGCGTTCGCCTGTTTGCGGCGATGCTCCACCGTCACTTCCATGAGCAGCGCGGTTCCCGGTGTCGCGCTTGACGACTCGATGTGCGCCAGCGCCATGTAGCGCTTGAGCAGCGGCGACCATCCGCCGCTCGTCGCATAGCCCACTTGCCGCTGCCCGCCGCGATCGTAGATCGGGACGCTCGTGCGCCATGCCTGACTCGGCAGCCGGGGCGGCAGGCCGACGTCGGCGTAGAGCCGTTCCAGCGAGTCCCAGTCGACGCTCAGGCCGGTGAACTGCCACGAGGGTCCGCGGCGCCGCTCCGCGTCGAGCGCTGCCTGTCCGTTGTAGCGTTCCTTGTCGGTCGCCACGGTCCAGCCCAGGCCCAGCTCGAGCGGCGACGATTTCTGCGCCTCGATCAGCGCGTGGCGTGACGAGAAATAATCGACCTCGATAAGGAGCAGGCCGGCCTCGATGCGCGCGACGTCGAGCGCCAACATGCCGGCCGGCGTGATGCCGTAGGGCGTGCCCGTCTCGATCAGCGCATCCCAGAGCGGAATAGCCTGCGCCGCATCGACCCACACCTCGTAGCCGAGGTCGCCCGTGTAGCCCGTGCGCGAGATCGTCACGGGGATGCCGCGGATTTTCGCGCTCGTCAGCCGGAAGTATTTCAGTTTCGAGAGATCCTGCTCGGCGGCGATCTGGAGTATGGCACGCGAGCTTGGACCCTGGAGCGACAGGGCGGCGGTCGTGTCGGAAATATCCTGAATGTTCACGTTCAGTCCGGAGGCATTCAGGTGCAGCCAGCGCAGCGTCGGATCGGCGGCCGTCATGCGGAACGTCTGCTCGGCGAGGACGGAAATGGTGCCGTCATCGATCTGCTTGCCCTCGTTATCGCACCACGGCGTGTACAACACCTGGCCGACTTTGGCCTTGCCGACGTTGCGCGTCACGACGTGATCGAACAGTCGAGCGGCGTCCTTGCCGGTGACGAGGTACTTGTAGAGTGGGGAGACGTCGAACAGCGCCGCGGAGTTACGGATCGCGTGATACTCGCGGTCATGCGACAGCTCGTACGAGCTGGCGACGACGTACCCGGCCCAGCGCCGCCACGCCTGGCCCTCCGACAGCGGCCCGGTGCGGGCGTGAAACGGTGTGGTCCGCAGGCTCACGTCGGGGTTTCCATAGTCGGGCGCGAAATCTCACGCCGTGGGGCGTTTCGTGCAATTATCATGCGATGCGCCTGCACCTCGTCGAGCTGCACGATCTCGCCGGTTGTCCGACCTCGCTGCGCGACGCGCTGACCGATTTCCTGGCGTTCACCCTGAATCTTGCCGGGGCGTACGATCCGGCCGGACCGCTGCTGCGACGCGCGGTCGCGCGAACCGGTGCCCGCCGCATCGTAGATCTCGGCTCGGGTGCCGGCGGCCCCTGGACCCGATTAGCGAGTCAGGTCGGCGTGCCCGTGCTGCTGACCGACCTCTATCCCCACCGCGGCGGGGGGAGCGGGCGGGGCGGGGGGGGCGGGGGGGAGACGCTCCCGTTTCACCCGGAGCCCGTGGACGCGCGGGCCGTGCCGCCGGAACTCGACGGCTTCCGGACGCTGTTCACATCCTTTCACCATTTCCGCCCCGCCGAAGCTCGCGCTATCCTGGCGGACGCGGTGGTGCGGCGGCAGGGAATCGCGGTCTTCGAGGCTGCCCGGCGGGCACCGCGGGAGATCGCGGTCGTCGCCTTCACCTGGCTCGGAGCGCTCTTTGCGGCCCCGTTTATCCGGCCGTGGCGCTGGTCTCGCTTCTTCTGGACCTATCTGCCGCCCGCGCTTCCAGTGATGGGAACGTTCGACGGCGTGGTCTCGTGCTTACGGTCGTACTCGCCGGCGGAGCTGCGCGAGCTCGTGCGCGGTCTCGATACGTACGAATGGGACATCGGGGAGATCCGAGGAGGATGGTCGCCGTTGCGGGGGACCTATCTGATCGGCGTCCCCAAGCCCTCACTGGCCCAATGAGGTACTCGAGGTTTTTTTTAGGTCATTCCCTTCTGCCGCCGTCTGCGGAGGCCCTATGCGTTCCGTGTTGCTGGCCGCGCTGCTCGTTGTTCCATCCGTGGCTAAGAGTCAAGAGACCGCATCCGACACATTGCTCACCGTCAATCATTACCTCGATTGGGAACAGGTCGCAGATCCGCAGGTCTCGCCCGACGGCTCACAGATCTTGTACACGCGCCGCTGGGTGAACCAGGTCGAGGACCGCTGGGACTCAGGGCTGTGGATCATGAACGCCGACGGCTCGCGCAACCGCTTCCTGGTGAAGGGCTCCAGCGCGCGCTGGTCGCCCGACGGCACCCGCATCGCGTATTCGGCCGACGGTGAGCCGAAAGGGACGCAGGTCTTCGTGCGCTGGATGGACGCGGAGGGCGCGACGTCGCAGGTCACGCACGTCAGCGAGACTCCCGCGAATCTGACCTGGGCGCCGGATGGCCGCTCGCTCGCGTTCACGATGCTGGTGAAGAGCGAGACGCCGTGGAAGATCAGCATGCCCGCCGCGCCGGAAGGCGCGAAGTGGACGCCGGCGCCGCGCATCGTGGATCGCCTGCATTACCGCCGCGATCGCACCGGCTACATCGAGCAAGGGACGACGCAGATCTTTCTGGTCCCGGCCGAAGGCGGGACGCCGCGGCCACTCACGTCCGGTGATTATGCGACCAGCGAGCTGGGTGGCTCAGGGCCCAACTACGATTGGACACCTGACGGGCGCACCATCGTGTTCGACGGCCTGCGCGAAGCGGACGCCGATTACCGGTACCGCGAGTCCTATCTGTATGCCGTGGACGTAAAGACCGGCACCGTGCGGCAGCTCGTCAGCAAGAAAGGCGGCTGGACGGGGCCGGTGGTCTCACCCGACGGCCGCAGCGTGGCGTTTACCGGTCACGAGTACGGCACGTTTTCCTATCGTGCCGACGAAGTCTGGACAGTGGGAATCGATGGCACGGGGATGCGCGCGCTCACGACCTATGACCGTGATCCAGGCGGCGTGCGCTGGAGTCCGGATGGCAGTGGCGTGTTCTTCGCGATGGCCGAGCAAGGCACGAGCAACGTGTACTTCGCCGGCGTCCGCGGCGGCAATCGCAAGGTCACCGACGGCGATCAAATGCTGTCTGTTACGTCGGTCGGCCGGGACTTCAGCGGCGTCGGCATCCGTTCCGACGCGATGAATCCACCCGACATCGTCCGGTTCAGCCTCAAGGCGGGACGCGCGCAGGCCACTCGGCTCACGAATGTGAACGCGGATGTCCTCGATCACATTCGCCTGGGATCTGAGGAAACGGTCTGGTACACCTCGACCGGCGGCGCCCGCGTGCAAGGCTGGATCATCAAGCCGCCCGGCTTCGACAAGAGCAAGAAGTATCCGCTGATCATGGAGATCCACGGCGGGCCGCATGGGATGTACAATGGCGCGTTCAGCTATCAGCTGCAGAACTTCGCCGCCAACGGAAATGTCGTGCTCATCACCAATCCACGCGGCAGCACGGGCTACGGCTCGAGCTTCGGCAATGCGATCGAGCGCGCCTACCCGAGCGTCGATTATGACGACTTGATGGCCGGCGTCGATACCGTCGTCGCACGCGGGTACATCGACACGCAGCGCATGTACGTCGGCGGCTGCTCGGGCGGCGGCGTGCTGTCGAGCTGGGTGATCGGGCACACGACGCGGTTTGCGGCGGCGGCGGTCCGCTGTCCGGTGATC
>WNGO01000473.1_pt1 | contig 26981 bp, 15 predicted proteins | sample 5400511 | NCBI WGS metagenome assembly WNGO01 (sample SAMN13153380, study PRJNA577476) | soil metagenome | isolation source: 20 cm soil or saprolite under Garry oak tree replicate 2 | place: USA:California | collected 2016-06-15 | reverse complement strand
CGCAAAAAATTTAGCGAGGATCGGGGAAGGCTCGAGCCGCGGAGTTTCGCAGCAACTCGTCGAGCGGTGCTCGCAATCATCCAGCGTAAGCTAACTCATTCTCCGGAATTTGTCCAGCCCAGAGATCTGAACTGTTACAGATCAAGGCGGGGCGCGCTTGATTTGATGAAGTTGCTCCTAAGCGAAACTGACTGACCAACAGCAAAAGGCCTGACAGAACTCTCTATCGGTCCCTGTCTTATTTATCCTCAGTTTCTTTTCGTGTACCCTGCATTTATGAGAGACGCTAACGAACCGCCACAAAAGGAAGTAGAACTGCGTGTGCTTGCCGCTGCTCGGAAAGCACAAAACTCTGCTCCAATAATTCCACGCGTATTTTTAACTACCAATGTTTTCAATAAATCGGGGAATCTGTTTTTCGCTCAAGGCTATCCCCAATGGCATCAAAACGTTGGATTCTTGCACAGCCCGTGCACAGCGGTTCACTCCTAAAATGAAGTGTGGCTCTGATAACATTGTGAAGCACAATTGTCTCGGGAGCATTGTTTGCCGAAGACGAAGATTGCCGGGCCGCCAACCGACGAGCCTGCTTTGGCTAAGACCGCGACCGCAGAAGCAGCGCTCCACAAGCGGAAAGTTCATTGCGACTGCGAAATGTAACATTCGCCAAATGGCTCTGTAGCCATGGCCAGAAGGACGCGCACGAGAGATGGCTGCGCGAGCTCTACCCCTGGCCAGTCTTGGCCCAAGTGGAGTGTGACGCAGCGCAAGTCGACCAGCCTCAGCGAATCGTTTACGATGGCGTTGAATTTGAAGTAACACTGAAGAGCATTCGGTTCCAGCCGAAACACGGCACCTACAGGTATCGCCTGTTTCTGGAATCAAATGGTCTTGGGTGGCACTCGCGCTCGTACGCGGATGAATTTGATATGTGCGGGGCACCCGATGGTTCCTTCGTTACTCTCTTCCATGCCAAGAAGGAGGAGCCGCTGGAGAAGATCGCTAAGGCCTTCTTCAAGCGAAGATGGACCGACCTAAGCCCTGCTGCCTTTCAGACCCTTGCCGTTTCGCGATTTCTCGCTGCAAGCATTGCAGGAGAGGTCGCAGAAGAGGCGTTTCAAGCATTTTCATTGACGCACTACCCTCAGGCGAGGCTTATCGGCGCTGCTGCTCCAATGCTTGCGAGCGGCGACGACCTCTGGGTGGGATATAGGTTCTTCTCGGAGGATGCGTACGAATGGGCCAGACGCAGCGCCGGGAGTGCTGCGCGAGTAGTAGCTCTCTACTTCGCGGACACAAAGTATCAGTTCAAGACTGACCTGCCTCCCGGCACGGCCGTCCAGTCGATCACTCACCTTGATTCAACTGAGCTCGGGGGGCGACACGAGGATCTCATCCGCGTCCTACTGCGAAGGCTCGAACTCCCGACCCAGGTGCCGGGCCCGGAGCAACTCGCGCCGATCATCTTGGGACACGCCCAAGCACCTGTCACTCCTTTGATCGAAGCCGATGTACATGAAGCCCTTGCGGCGTTGAAGCTTCGCTGCGTCTCCAAGTCGGAACTCCGTTATCAGCTCGCCGCTGCAGTTGTCCTGAACGCATGGATCGAAAGCGAGCGCCGCCTGGGATTCTCTAACCGGAAAAAGTTCTATGCCTTCAAGCAGAAGGTGGACTCGCTCACGAATTGGGCTATGACAGCCGAGCTTCCGGGGGTCAGGTTGTGGGCAGAAGGCCTACCGCATTCCAAAACGCCGATCCTCTACATCAGGGTTGATGAGGTGGATTTTAGCTTTCGCGCGATTCCAGTCGCGCGTCGTCTCCTCGGACCGGGCCGCTCGCAACTCACATGGAGCGGAGTCCGGCTCAAACCAATCGCGCCACTCGTTCTGGCGTGGGCAAGAGCACTACTGGACCTTGGTACCCAGACCACGGGGCGTGGGTATCCTAGTCCATCCCTGTAGACTCAACGTCCGCAATGACTTACGACGACATGCTTTCGGCCAAGAGCTTCTTCAATTCAAGCACGCCGAGCCATGGGCGACGGCGATGAATCATTCGATGGCAGTTCGAACACAACAGTGCAATGTCCTTTAATCGCGTCTGGCTGGATGGGGGTAGCTGCGAAATCGGAATTGCGTGGTGACACTCGATATAGTCTTTCCCAAGTTCGCCGTATCGAGTCCCAAATTCAAACCCGCACGCCTCACAAGCAAGCCTACCGCATAGTTGCATGGCCCGTTCCTTTGCCCGCTTAACCAGTTTCACGCTTCGTTCCCTTGCAACATGAGCCCGGAAAAGCAGCCGTCCTTCCGGGAATTCGTCTTCTTCCGGTACGGTATTGTTCGTGAGCGCTTTCAAGCTATCAACGCATGTATTCAGACGAATGGCTTCAGCAGTTTCAGCAAGTGCTTTGCGGTCTGACGAGAATTCGTTCCAAACGATTTCATCTGTTGCTGCGCCCGCCACGAGACCCTTGCCTTTGTATTCGGGGTCAAGGCGAAGGAAATTACAAAGCTTCATGTAAACGCCATTCGGGTTCCGGAAAGTTCGCTTGTCTGGGGGATTAATGTGGATGCTCAGGGCGTTCAGCAATTTGCTGAGGCTGACAATATCGGGATGGCTTTGACTTATCTTGAGCGGACGGTGACGAAAGTACATGTCCAAAGCGAGAATCAGCTCGTCCCGCGTCCAATCAGGATTTCGCATGGCCTCGCACTCACTAATCCGACCCCTTAGCGTCTTCAGACACCGCTCCGGCCGGATGCTCTTCTGCAAGTTCAGTAGTGGTAGCTACGCTGGGATCAACGATGTTGAACATCAATGCCTTCTTCGACGTATAGTTGCCTTCTCCGGAGTGGTTTCTGTAAATCTCCACCGGCAGATCTTTCACAGCCAGACTCCCTTTCGGCAGCTTAAAAGGTCCGGCCAACTCTAACAGGCCAGCAAAGTTGGTCCTTAACTCCTGAATCTGTGCGATACGCGAATCATGCCCCTGTGGCTGACCTCCTCTTTGTACATGGGACTCTTTCGCTTCTCGCAAAACTTCAACAGCCTTATCGATAATATCCCCCAGTTCAACAATACACGTACGGCTGAGAACGAACTCATCTTCGCGGGCGTGAAAGATGAACGCCGCATCATCTAGCGTCGATAGCACTTCAATCTTCTTGTCTTTACCTTCACATGCAATTTCCACTCTGGCTGGCTTGTAAATTGGCGGTCCCACCGGCATACCTACCCGGGTCAGATCTGCTGCAAATGACTGTTGTACTTCCAGCGCAAATGGGAGGCGAAGGCGAGCTTCACGACGATATCCCCCTCTGCCCAGCCAATCTCGAATTTTCCCGTGTGGAATAGAAACCAAGTTTTTCGGCTCCCACACTATGCGTTTGGTTTCATTCTTATAAGAAAAGAAATCAGTCTTCATGCGAGCTGATACCGGCTCATTCTGAGCCGACAAACTTCCCGGTATCAGCAAAATACTTTTCCCCGGATCGAACGGGCGGTCTTTCTCGTCAGGGGTAAAAGCCAGGTCGCATTCGGGAGTAATTACCATCAGAATTTGACCGCCGCCGTCGCAAAAAACATCCCCAAAATGCAAAAACGGGGGCGAATCAGCTTCTGCCACGCGGTTGTCGCGGGGGTGACCTGCCAATGGTTCAACCGCTTCCGTCACGATGTTCTTATATATTTCTTCGAATTGAGACGAAGGTTCGAAGGACGTAGTAGGCAGTTTGGCGAAAGTAAGAGCATCCATTGTCCGTTGTTCCGGGATGGTCTCGAACAGCAAGTGGCCAAAATAGCTGCTGTATAGCCAACTAATGTAATCTCCTAGAGGATGGCCCTCGCGCTGAAGACTTAGCTTCTGAATGTATGCGTAGTCTTCAAAACTGAGACCGCGTAATGATTCGCGGAGCTTCGCCGCTGCAGCGTCAATTGAGTTCTCCACTCCTTCCACAAACTTCTGGATCCTCTGCCGTTCGTGAAGCGATCGCGCAATACAACCTAGCGTGATGATGAGTTTTGTTACTTCGACAAATTCGTCTTTCGACATGAACTCGAACATGCTTCCGAGAAATTGCGCCTCTTTTCGCAGGTTGGCAATCGTATCGGCAGCGATATGTTTTGAAGACATCAGCAGAATGAGCGGCTTCGCACCACCACTGAATCTCGTACCGATCTCCCCCGCAATCGCGCACACCTTCCTAATGGATTCGGCTTCCTTACCCTCTTCCAGGAAGTAGTCGAGAAAGATCAATCGAATGGACGTCTCGTTGAGTCCTTCCGTCCCATCGTTCTTGACGACCCTTCGACCCAAGTCCTTTTCTAAACAATCGCAGAGATCATTGACGGGCTTGGACTTCGCGTCGAATGGAGGAGCAAGATATTTGTCGAAGGAGGGTTTTAGATGAACTAGACGAGAGCGATTTTTTTCTAGCGTTCTAAGCGCATCCTGATCAATATCCGCTGGACCATGGATTGAAAGGCCCAGTCCTGATAATTCTGAAATGGCTTCATCTACATATTGTATTTCCGCCCAGAATTCCTCGAACTCATCCGACCTGTAGTCAGCGACTGAAGGACCCGCAAACACGTCGTCAATCACGCCGACAGTGGTGATACCGCCCCCGTCCATCACCCCAGCTACAGCTCTCTTCAGCTTTGTCTTTTGGTCGGGCTCACTCACGTGGCTCCGCCTCAAGTTCGAGAACGAAAGTATTGAGAGCATTCGCGTGAAGAGTGGGCGAATCCGAGAGATAAAGATGCGCTCCGTTATAGCGTGCAATCTCTTGGGAAATATAGAGGCCAAGTCCCTTTCCTTCTCGCGGTGGCTTTGTGGTCACAAAGGCTTGGAAGATTTCCTGCTTCCTTTCTGGTTCAATGCCTGGCCCATTGTCTTCAAATGAAATGGTTTTGTCACGCACGTCAATCGTAACGGTGATCTGGGGAATAAAGGCAGACCGTTTGTTGCTCTCCCGTTTGAGCCAGTAAGCGCTGTTACTAATCAAATTCTCTAAAATTTGCACGACCATTCCCTTAACCGCATACACTTGTATTGCAGTTTGCTTCGGGACAACCTTCAACTCGCAGCGAATTCCATGACGCTGGAATTGAGGAGCGTGTGAGTCAAGGACCTCTTTGACCCAGGAGACAAGATCAAAGTGCTCTTTACGCTGTCTCCCTGCCGTGCTGAGAGGGTCGAGAACACGGAGTCGCTTTTGAAGTGTCTTGAGCTGTGATTCCAACGTCACAAACACACTCTTCAAATCTGCAGGGAGTGATCGTTTTCGTGCTTCCACAACGGTCGAAATCGTGTGCAAAGTTGCACGGTTCAATTCGTGAGCGATCACTTCCACCATCAAACCCAGTCCTGCTAGATTGACCATCTCCGATCGGCGACGCTCAAACGTTTCCGCCAATTCTTTTGCCTCTTCTATTAAGCTATCGATCCGACGGATCGCCTCCTCAACATTGGCGACGATTCTCGTATCTTTGGCAACCTCTGGATATTGTGTCCTCAGCAGCTGTAGGCTATGGCGAATCTCCGTTTCCTCTCTATCGATTCGCTCTTCGATCTGGTCAAAATCGAGTCGTTCCTTTGTTCGATATTCCTCATCTACCTTATTCAAGAAAACCCTGAGCTCAACGGCCAGAATATGTTGTAGAAGTCTAATCAACACTTGTTTTTCGAGGCAATCGCGAAGACCTTCTCTGTTCGTCTGGTCAATGAGGCTGGGATTGCATTTCCTCGAAACATCGACCTTACCGATGATCTGTCTTCGGTTCACCTTGTAACCTGCCGAAGCCAACGCTTTGGGGTCGAGCTCCAACCAATCATCATCGGGACTGCCATACGGATTGACACGAAATCCGTCCCGATACAACATCAGCCCGCCAGCCCATTGAGCGACTAATTCCCTGACCTCCTTAAGGTCTCCAATACCTTCTATTTCTTTAAGAATTTGCCGATTAAACCAGTACGCTTGGACCTCAAACGGACCGAGTGACTTGAGAAGACTTACCGATTCGATACCCGCTATGCTAAGTAGATCTACTTCCCGAATATTGAACGTCTTCTTTCGGCTTCGTAGAAGGTAGTCCACCGTCCCCCTGAGCACGAACTCATGCATTTCCACATCTTCATGAAAAGTGGCGTAAATCGCCGCATGTGCGTGTTCGAACAGAATTCTGTTAAGAGGGGGAATTGGAACAATCTCTCCGTTGAACCGAATGGAGATCGGGAAGGACTTAGTCGGCAAGAAGGGATCCGTGAGCTTGCTAAACTCCTGCCGGGCGATAGCCGTGACCTTATCCTTAGACCAATTTTCAGTTAGCGCTGAGATTACAAGAGTAGTCCCTGATAGTTTTGACGTCTCCTTGACCGCGCCTGACTTCGGCTCGACCGCTATACTCTCGATCAACTCGTCTGAGTCATTAGAAAATCGCGTCCAGTCTATACTCAACTCGTTCGATTCTTTTTCCCCCGCCTTGCTTGTAATGACTTTCAGGCGATTTCCAAGTCGCATCGCGGACAAGCGACCAATCCCCTTCTCTCCAAGGATTGGACGCCTGCCATTTTCTGAAGACTGCTCCTGCTGTCTCTTGAGCCGCTCCTTTAGTCTCGACCTCGTACCGATGGTGAGATACACATCCTCAAGGTCACTCAAGGACATACCTTCGCCCGTATCCTTGATACGAATGTAATTCGCCTCTTCAAGGCAATCCGATACTTCCTTCCAGGTTTTGCATTTCTTGGTATCGGACTCCAGTTCGCTGGAACCAGGCGCTGTCTTGTCGATTGAGCTCAATATCCGGGTCTTAAAGAGGTCGAGTGTTTTCGCTACCTGCTGCCCGCTGCTCGATTCCGTGGCCTTCATCTCGACTCGAATGGTGCGTTGCATGTCCCCTGGGATTCGAGCAAGAATCTCGATCTCGACGATTGTTGAATGCGCGTCGAACGCGTTCTTGATCAGTTCATAGAAGGCCACCCCATCCGAACTAATCAGTTCGGCACCCAGCTGTAACACAGTCCGCGCTGTAACTCGAAAAGACATACGGAACTATCCGCACTCCTCTAAATCGCGACCGCCCCTGTAGACTCTCGGCTTACACCTTGTATTGTTCTGGCTCAGAATCGCGAATCACTGTGACCACTTGGTCTATGAAGTCTGGATCGACATAAGGTACCTGTACATACGCAAGCGGAAATCCCTCAAGCTTCGCTAGCATGTGGCCACGACCCAGTAAACGCTCGGCACCCGAATCCCCAAGGGCGATCTCAGAAGTCCCTTCGGAGTCTACCCTTAATATCAGTCGATTCCCTAAGTTCGCGCGGAGCTGCATAGGCATAACATTTGCATCTGGCCGCTGGGCGGCAAAAACCAGATGAATTCCCGCGGCTCGCGCCTTCACACCTAAGCGACTGACCAGTGCCGTCACGTGCTCTTTGTAGTCCTCGACGAGCATCCATTCAGCAAATTCATCATGGAAGATCCACAGTACTGGAAGTCGATCGCTCTCGGGCACTTTTCTGTTGTACGGGCCGAGCGAGTTCGTCCGAGTGCCCTTGAAAAGGGCATAGCGTCGGTCCATTTCATCCACAAGTTCTCGGAGTCTTACAAGGGCCTGTGCTTGATCGTCAATTACTCCGCCTTCCAGATGCGGCAAACCCTCAAACTGGACATAATCAACCCCCTGCTTGGGGTCAATGAGCGTGATTCTCGCGTGTCGCGGAGTATTAGTGGCCACAATCGCAAGAAGAAGATTCTGCAGCAACACTGATTTACCGCTACCGGTGGAACCTGCAACAAGCGTGTGCGGGGCATGGAGTTCTCCCGGGGAAATACAAAGGAGTTCGCCGTTGTCCTCACGAATACCAATCAACAACTCTTGGTTTCCAAGCAGGGAGTTTGGTGTCCATCGATTCCAAACGTCTTGAATTCGCACGAGCTGTCGCCGTGGCCGCTCGATGCCAATGCATACCAGCCCAGGAGCCGGCGAAACTGAAATGATGTTGATACCGTGCGTTGTGAGGAACTCCGACCGCCGCTTCAGCACTTGGTCGACCGTTAAATTTGCACTGCCAGCAAATCTCAGCAACGCCGCATTAGGAGTAAGGACGCTTTCGGCGAGCTTCGACTGAAGTTGAAATTGTTGGAGTGCACCTTTGGTTCGGCTCCCAATCTCTTTCAACCATTCACGGTCTTGGGCCGACTCATCTAGCGAAGTCGATGGGGATATGAGTAGTGCTTCAATTCCGGGGTAAGCCCACCGGCTCCCAGCGCCAACCGCCGCTCTAGGCGATTCAATCGCTGACTCAGATTGCGTCAAGGTCTCTGGCGCTTTTTCCTCACTCACGGAGGGCGCAACTGGCACACGATCAGTTTTTCGAGAATCTTCCGGTTTCGTAGTGTCGCGGGGGATCGTTATCGTAACACTCTTGAGATCAGAAGGACGCCGGTACGTCCGGCGCGACCAAAACTCAATCCCCGCATTTTCCTCGCGAATGCTGGTCGGATTCTGTTTTGCTAGATACTTAAGCACGATCTCCTTGAGCTGACGTCTACTGAACACTTCCTGAAAACCATTATCTAGATCTGCCACATTCGCGAAATCAGCGCAGTCCGTCGCGTCACTGGGGCTCGATACAAAAATGTGAGAGTATCCTCTGACGAATATCTCGCATTCACCCTCTCGTATCGCTCTCCGCCACTCGATTAGTTTTGCCCCCTTAGTTCCTGATACTTGCACACCATCCAGTATCAGATCGGACAGTCGCGCCAGCCACAATGTACGGTCAAGGCGCTCCGGGCTACCAAATACAGCGTCAGTCACGCGCCTCACGGTGTCTCGCAATTGCCGCTGCGACTCCCTCCGTTTCGAAGCAAGGTTCCCTTCATCTATGTATTTCGCCTCTGCCACGAGAACAGCAAGTCTTAGAGCCCCGTCGGCTTCTTCCAGACTCAGAGCCAGGATGTCTGCAATTTGTTCTTCCCGCTGCCCGAGCCAATCAGAATAATCGTCAAGAAAGTACCAACCTAGGGTCGCATCTCGTCCAAGCTCGTGACTTAGGAGGAAGCGACTAAGCACGATTCCAATCAGCTCGCTTGCGTTTCGGCCGTGTTTTGCCGCTCGAAGCACGATATCGCCCGAGATTTCCTTCGCATCCTCTAAGAACTGATCAGCAAGGTCTTGGTACTCGTTATCTTGTAGATTCAGGTTGAGGTCTCTCAAACGACCAAGCACCATGGCCCGCAGGAGGCCAAGAGGAGCTTTCGAGGAAATAATTATATTTCGTCCTTGGGTTGCGACCTGTCTGTAGCGAATGATCCGTACGTCATGGTTCAGCAGTTGGCGCCTATCTAACAGTTCGTCGTAATTGACGACCCAGTTTCCAAGATTGTGCGTCTCGTCGAAGATTCGAGCTGTTGTTGTGTCCCGGAAATCAAGCTGTCTGGCCGGAAGCAAGCGAGTCTCAGTGCCGCCGTCCCAATCTCCCTCGACGAACGTTGTGAGGGCGGTAAGAAATGCCCACCCTTCGGGGCTTTGGGCCGGACAGCAAAGATAAACTACGGATTTCATGTCGTCCAAAGCAGTGGGCCGTCGCCGAGACCAATGTGGAGGAATTAAGCGATCCATGGTCACGGGCTTTGCTCCTTCCCGATACCATTCCAGCCGAGCTTGGCGAGCAATGACATCCTCAGAAAACACGATGTCAGTTGGCCGAGCACCATCGCTAGCTGGTACTGGCGCCTGATCTGCCATAATCCCGATCCTTAGCCGAGCCATGAAGTCTCGCGTTGCTTCACTCGCGCTGAAAACATCCGGATCTTCATCTGAGGCCGAAAGGATTCGCTCGTACAAGGCCCTCAGACGCGTCACGTCTCGGTGGCGCAATATGATTTGGCAACGAACTTCCTCTTCCTCGTCGTACATGGCCGCAATTTTCTCGACGACCGCTTGAGGAAGACGAGCAGAATCGCAGTTATAGAGAACGATTGCGAGATTGGCATGCTCGTGAGGATGAAGATCGAGATAGCGTCGCACGAGATCGACAACGCAATTCGCTGCATCTGTTGGATTCTCGTTCATGTCATCATACGCGTCGTTCGCAACCACGGGCGACTCATGGAGACTGTAGTCGCCCATCGTGTCCGTAAGAATGAGCAACTCGGGTTGTTGTTCGTGCCAACCCAGCACGATCTCGGGATAAAACGGATGTCTCAGAGCCTCGTGCAAATCTCGAAAGAAAAGACGTGAATCCCCGAATTCCACTTGCGTTGGCTCGAGTAACCGCTTAATGAGAGACGCAACCAGACGCGCTTTTACAGCGCTCGCGACCATCCGTAAGGGCTGCCACGGCGCTGTGATGGCACAACACTGGCCGCCAGCGACTGCGATAACGCCAATCTGTAACAGCGGGCGCAAAAGTAATTCACGATTTCGGTCTCCGCTCGCCTGTCGGCAAATGAATTCAAGAAGCGTTGAATACGCTTGGGCCTGTTGGAAGAGACTAGCAGAGGCCAACCCATTAGCCTCGTCACCGCTTCCGAAAGCCTGGACTGCGGAAGTGTAGGCGGCCAGGAATGCATCGAAGTGTTCTTGTAGGGCTTGACTGGTCTCAGCATTTACGAAATTCCGACTCCGCGCGTCGGCAAGATGTTCACGCCAGATTCGTTCAATATCCTCCGATGCCTTGTAGACGCCGACGAAGCTTCCACGTTCCTTCCCAAACGCAGGAACAAAGCTTTGAACATTGGAGAGATCCACTGTTTGGAATTGGGCTTTCGTGCTTAGAGGTCTACGTTGAGTTGAGCAGAATGCGAGCGGGTGTTCTTCAATGCGTGACCAATCTTGCGCGAATCCGACTGCAACCGTCTGTTGGGCAAATTTCCAAATTAGCTGAGTTGCGGTGACTTCCGTTCTGCCAGGGGCAACATCCACCTCAAGTTCCAGGATGAACTTGAGCTGTAATGCAGCACGAGCTGCCGAATAGTTCAGAGGCTTCCTCGCATCCTTCCAACCTTGCACCAGTTCGGGGAAATCGAAGAGATGCCCGACGTCCCATTTAACTTTCTTGCCGAACAACGTTCGCAACCCTTTGTAGCGCTTCGCAAAATAGATTCCCGCGTCAACATTCAGGTCTCGAAGATCCTTCTTTGTTGCGCGTTCACATCGGATTCGCAGCTGGCGCTCATGCATCGGCGTTTCATGGCCGAACAGCCGCTCCAGACACAGCACCAGGCCAGCTAGTAACTCATCGGTTTCGAGGGGCTTCCCGAAAATAAATCGATCCCACGCAAGTTTTAGTTTCCTGTCTTCCTTGAGTTCGTTCCGATGATTCTCGAAAAATCCCCGATCTTCATCCTCCTCAGACCCGGAAGTTTTTCTCTTGATGAGGCGATTGAGGTATTCGCGCTCATCGTCTGTTATCAGGTCGTTCTCTCGTTCGTCATAGAAATCAAGTGTGGCCTGTCCCAGGTTGAATGCGTCACGCTTGAACCCATCGAAAAGGGGCGCAATCGACTCCCATTCACACTCCGCAAGCGCAGCAGACCTATCGTTCCAGCCCGGAGCCGCCGCGATGAACGACTTCACGATGCTGTGAATGGAGTCTGGAATGCTGTCCTTCACCCTTTCGAAGGTGTCCAACAATTCTTCTTCGCTCAAAAGGGTTAGGGACGGCGTCTGCTTCTGCAAAAAACACGCGCGTTTTTTCTGTGCAGTTTCGAGTAGCCTCCTCCACTTTGAGGCGTGTCCGGCTGTTTTCGCATTTAATGCGTTGAAATACGCCGAATCCTTTGGAATATGAAGAGCTGGCAGACTGTTTCCGAGAGCTGGGATTATCGGTAAGCCCTCTTCCTCGATGGCCCTGCGCGTCCGAAGAATGTAGTCAGCGACCCTTTCTAGTGAAAACAGGCGCAGATCCCGAATTCCTGTGAGAGCTTTTTCCCACCATTTGAGATGATCACTGGTGAGCGACAACCCCTCAGCGGCAATTGCCACCCACAAGTCTGGGCGGTCCTGAAGCTGAGCAGCACCTATAGGTACGAGCTCCTTAAGCGATTGTTCTTCGTCATCGCCCGTGTTGGCAACGAGGAGAATAGGCTTCTCAGACGGCGCATTTCGGAAATACGTAGCACGTTCGGTAGTAAGGATCGATTCTGGTAAATCTTGGCCCTGAACTAGCCCGATGGGCAGCTTGATCTCAATTTGAGACGCAAGACTCCTTTCACCGAGAATCGCCCGCGCGATGGCAGCGGCCTGTTCAGCCGTAAGGCAATCGATGATAAATCGTGCAGTGCCGCCCGACTCTTCAGAGCCGTCTGGTATTTGCGCGGCCAGCAGCCGTGCGGCAACTCGACCGATGAGGGTAGAGGCACTCATAAAGCTGGGTGGTATGGATTTTCCACGTAAGCACAGCCATCTGACAATCGCCGCAACACACCTAAACTGGAAAGCCGTTCTTCAAGCCGCCGCGCGTTCGCCTGAAACGCCTTTTTGTCAAATTCATCGGTCGCAAGGATACTTTCAGCTTGTCGATCTCCAATAATTAGCCCGTACCGGTCGTATAGGCGCTGCAAAAACTCATTTAGCTCTATTCTTCTCTCAACATTGGCTAATAGAAGGGTCTTTAGCAGTCCATCTGTGGGCGCGTATCGCAGTTTATTCGTTCCACGCTTGGATACCAACCCCACATCTCGACCATACGCTCGATGTACTTTCGCGGCATGCTGTTTGTGTCCTTCATCGGCCACACGTCGCAATTCAGCCATGAGTCCTTCTGGGGTAGCACCGTCGTAGTCCTCGTTACTCTCGCCCCAACGGACTTTCCCTTGAAGGAGCTGTCGACACTTGATTAGTGCTCCCGGTGCACGTACGGTCTGCTGCCATTCATCCGCATACTCGATCTCATCGATGTACGCTCTGACAGCTCTTGCCGGTAGCAAATTATTTTCTAGGTAATTGCTTGCGGACAATTCCCTCACAATGGATTTCTTCGGCGCAACGATTTCGCAAATCAAATGTGGTCCAAGTCTCGATTTCACCCGTTCAAGGCCAATCGACAACTGATAAAGCAAGACGTGCAGCGCACCCAGACTGACCAGGTATGGGTACGCATCGTATCCCGGCAGTCGGAGCCTCAGCACACGAATCCAATCTTCAGCTAGCTTGTCGAAACTTGCGTGCCTCCGATAGGGCAGGAAGCCGCCTTCCCGTCTGTTAAGATCATCCTCTCCGTTCGGCTGAAGAGTTTCTGCTAGGTCATTCCAGGGGCTCTGTCCTCGCACAATCCGCTCGACGAATGGCTTAAGTTCATTGACGCTCGCCGAACGGCACAGCATTAAGTAAAGAAGTTCCCCGGTTCTGCCAAAATTTATGTAGTCTCGGCTCACGTTACCCGTACTCGGATTTGCAATCAGATCTTCGTAGATTGCGCCAGGACCAAATGGAAACACGAACCGCGAAGTCCATCGGCGGTTCGACGCGCTCTCCAAATCCGAGCTCCGGATCATCGTGACAATTGCTGCGAAGTCATGAAACGAATGAAACCGTCCTCTTAAGTACGAAAAGTCAGGCGGTAAAGGGCGAATTCCAAAAGCTCGCTCAGACATTACCCTCAACCATTCCTCCCAAGCTGAGCGGCTATCACTGTGCCGTTCATCGATCTGCTCTATGTCTTCGTTGTTGAAAAGAATATTGCGAAGATACATTCGCTTGTAAGGCTTAAACTCAAGGGATTTCCTGAGGTCCTCGTGGAGCAGCCGCCCCTCACGATGGCACGACTCGGCTACAGTCAGAAATTCGAGGAAGAGCAGCCAAGGAGATTCTGAATCCCACAGACGGTGCCCCCAAATCTGCTCATCTAGCCACGGAGAGATGTTGTAGCTGTTCGGATGCGGAGGAGGCAGTACTGCACTCAAATCAGCCACGAACCACCTCAATCAGCTCTTCCACAGGATTCCCTGCCTCGTCCAGGTGCAGCAGCCGAAAATTCAAGGGTTGCCTCGTTGCAGATCCAAGTGTACGTTGGCGTTGGTCGATTCCCGCTAATAACTGGCTCTTGAAAGCTAGAATGTCTTCGTAACATTCACGAGAAAAGCTGCTAGGTAGCGCGCCTTCCGCCACACGACTAAGAAACTCAAAGCGTACAAGGTGAAGCTCCAGCCGACATTCAATTTTGTCGCTAAGTGTCACTCGTAGAATCGGCATTCCGCCATCCAGATAGATTTCGACTTTTTCAAACAATCGCGGTCGCACTGAAACTCGCTCCTCAAGCAATCTGCTCACTTTTGCGCTAGAGTACCAGGCACTTGTTGCAAGAAGCAGTTCCCGGTCAGTCGAGACGAGCATCCCGACAAAGATACGGTTCAAACCTTTCACCAGGCGCGCTAGGAGTGGATGCTCGACCGTTCGTCCGGCCCGGAGTGCACCAACCACTTTTGCCAAGTACTCACCCGCGTACTTGAAAACTGTCATCTCCCACAACCCCAATTCCTCAGCATCGCCGTCGGGAATACTAAAGAACATGCCTCTACGCTTGGCGATAAGCAGTCGCAAGAATGCGCTAGTATCTGCATCCTCGTTAACGCCTTCTATGTACTCATGCTGCGCAGCGCGATAGTTTTCGTCTGCGCCGTAAAAGCGATCATGACGTAACAGACGATCGAAATATCCGCGCAAACTGTCGTCTGCGTCGCCGAATATCAGAATGTTGTCGATCCTGTTCGTCGTTTCGTGGCCAATCCGAAAACGGTCCAAGTAGTCGAAAATCGTGATCGCCTCACGTCGGTTCTCGGGCAAATTCCCACCAAAGATGTTGTTGTACAAGCTCGCCCTCGAAATTGTTCTCCCGCCCACGATACCCGGAACGTCTTCCGGGACCATGAGGCAGTTCGCTACGTCTGGATGACCAAGAACGGCATTTGCGAGCAAAAGCAATATTTGACGAATGGGATTGTGAAGATCGTTGAAATCGCAAAGTTCAAGGAGCGCTCGGAGACGCTGCTGCACAAGCGGCGTGTGTAGCAATTCATAGTTGTGCCGAATAGGGCAGTTCGGCCCAAAAAAATCAAGTTCCCCTGGATTTTCGCGCTTGCATTCAGTCCAACCCTGGTGGGATAGGAAAGCCCCAAGCGCCAGGTCAAATACCTCTGCCGAGCTCCCTCGGCTCAGATTGAAAAACTGCAGCCGGGCTTCGGGCGTGCTTTCGCGGTTCTCCACAAGAAGAGTTTCGAAAAGCTTTCGGGCACGCGCAACATTCTCATCATCGTTGAGACGCCGCCACGCTTCGACCAACTGTCCATCATTTGCGGCAAGGAGAAAAATATCCCTTGAGTCCGGCTCAAAGATCGCCCGGCAAAATTTGTGTAGCAACTCCGCCTTCGCGGGATCCCATCCCCTCCCGCTCTGTGGGGCAAATTCACTCAGATCCTTAAGAATGTGTATGGTAAAGCTTCGGCCCCCGGGATATACGACCTCCTTCTGCACGTAGGCTTCGTCCAAATTCGCGGTGCTGCCACTGAGTTTTTGCCAGACCAGGCGACACAGGTGCGTTTTCCCATCCCCTGGTGTGCCGGTAAGGATGACAGAAGTTGGCTCCTTCGACGGCTGGAAGAGGGACAAGACTTTCTTTTCGGCTGGGTGTTCAAACTTGATTGGCTGAAGTCTGCCGCGTTTGGCTGCCCGCTGGATCGCCTCGTCGTACATATTGTCGTTGCGGGCGATAGGACCATATTGTCGTAGGAATCGAATCCAATTCATTTTGCTCTAGCAATACCTCATTCCCCGAGGAGTCAGAGTTGACAGATGAGGCAGCCTTGTTCTTCTTCATCATCCGCATCGAGACCACCAAGTATTTGCACCAGTTTCCCAGTACTTTTCCGGCCTTTTTCTCTAGACTTCTCCCAATTCCGTTTAATCTCTTCCATTCGCTCTGGCTTCTCCAATTCCTCTAGGGATTCACGTCCGCTCCAGTAAAATGGGTTGCCATTAAATTTGTTCGCATATTCGTATCGCTTGGCCTGTTCAAACAGATCTGGATACGTCTCCTTCAGCCTCACCCACTCGATCTTTTGCTGATAGAAGCAGAAATAACATCCGGAACGCGTTCGGCCCCAGTCCATATAATGTGGCATGCCTACTCCCGAGTCTTCCAGGATTCGAATGATGTCGGCAAGTACAAGTCCGTCTTCCCGGAATGGATATACGGTTGTAATGTTGTTCCTACTACTGATGTAACCGCTTCGCTCTTCGTCCGCACGGAGCCCAACGTAGTTCAATACAGTGTCATCGCCCACATAGTCTTCGAAAGGCTTCAATTTCAATAGCTTCGTGCACCACCTTCGGTGATTGGAAGGGATCATGCCACCAAAAACCTCCAACCACTTGTCAAAGCTATAGTCCGGTCGCGTTCTCGCGATTCCTTTTCCGAGGTACGCTTCGAGCCGCGACAGGTACTCATAAGTTTCGGGTAGTTCTTTCTCGGTATCGTGGAAGATGTATTCCATATCCGGCACACGGTCACGCATGTAAACCGCGAGCGCCGCGCTGTCTTTCCCACCGGAAAGGCTCAGAACATGCCGAACTCTCTCAGCCATTTGGCACATCCTTTGGATCCATCGCCTTCCAAAAAGCTCGGAGCGCGCCTGCTAAGCTTCCTGCCTTTGAATCCTTCAGCAGAGCAGAAACGTGAGCCTCGACCCTGAAAGCCTGATCATCATCCTCTGGGTTGACGTGGATGACCTGATCTAATTCTGACCCATCGAGTCGCGTAATCACGACCCGAAGTGCAGAGCCGCTCGCAGAAGGGGCCTGCATCTGAAATGCGATGCTCTCGACGCGGCGGAACCTATCACACAGTTGACTGAGTTCCAGGTCATACCGCTCGACATCAGCATCTGTCCATCTTGCCGGAGGCACACCGGTAACAAGACTCCCGAGGGAGTCCAGCCACTCCGGTTCTGGCATTTGAATATCCAGTAGACGGTTGCAGAAAGCTTTCAGCCGCATTTCAGTGACGGCGATGAGCACTGTTTGCGCCCGCTTCGCGAGGATTTTTCGTACGTTGTCAGTCGATTCTGTCAAACTCAAGGCACCCGCTAGGGTCGCCTTCATTTGTTCGTGGAGCAGAGAATAGTTCATACGCAGTTCATCCAGCGACTTCTTTAGTTCCTGGACGAAGCCGTCCACGTCTCGATTCTCTGTCGATCGGTCCGACGTGAATTCAGCGAACCCTAACGCTTGTGGAAGCTGCCGAAATAACAATAGAGCGGGCTCGCGAGCCCCCAAAAGAACTTCTCGCACCGCGATTGCATGAGCCGACAATCTACGAGTTTTCAGCGTATAGCCAGGTAGCCTTGCTGCAAAGACGCACAGTGGTCGTACCACATCCAAGACATCCGTTCGCATCTTCTTCGCGCAAGAATTCAGGTCCAGAACTTTCAGTAACCTTTTAAAGAGCTCCGACCTAACACCTGCAACGTTGCAGAACTGAATCTCAAAATTCTCAGGCACCTTTGCCAGACGAACCAGGTCTAAACCTCCCATCTCTCGCATAAATTTTTCGTTTTCGTAGAATGCCACGTGGTGTTCATTAACCACCGAAAAGATCGCGATCAAGAGAGGGCTTAGCCCGTCGCGAATCCCGAATGGCGGCTTCCTCAGCTCCCGAAGAATCTCCGTCACAGGAACCCTGCGCATAGCGGACTCGGTAAGAATCTCCCGAATCCGCTCCAACGCCGGCCTAGCATTGCAAGAATCATTTGCAGTTGGAGGAACTTTGAGACCCCACACATCCCCCATTTTGCGATGGATCCCTGGCTCCTTCAGTAGTGACAGATACATAGACATCTCTGGCGGCTTCTTCTTTGGATCCATGCCAAGGTAGGGCTCTGTCGAGCGAGTAAAGATTCCCTCCACTAGACGCGTGCGCGCCGCCGCTGCCGCTGAACTTAACGTCCGTCGATTTATCAGTTCATTAAAGAATCTTGGTGCCTTTGGGTAGAGCTCATCGCATACGTCAGAAAGATAAGCAAGAAATTCACGCCCGTTCTTGACAGGAATTCGCTGTCCCTTGCGGTACCAACTCAATTCGCCACCACCAAATTGGTGCAGCCCCACGAAACCATTAATTCGGGCGGCGAGTGCTTCCCGGGCATGCGCCAGTTGCCGCGTCACTTCCTCGGTAGCAAACAAATCGTTGTGCAGCTCTGGCGTATTCGCAACCACCCATTCCCAACGTCTTACCTCTTGCAGCAGTTTGCCGAGCGCCCGCAGCGGATTCGGAACTGCCAACAGAACGGCCGGTTCCACCGCCAAGGCGTCCGACGTTGCAATTCCCAGTGCTTGTTCTCGCTCCTCCTCAGTCTCACAAAGAGCAACCACAATACGACCATCCGCCGACTCACAATTGGGCGGAACTGCGCCGGACAACTGACTGACAGGAGAGAACCAGACTTCAAAGTGCCGGAGGTTTCCCGTCTCGATGTAGTGCCTCCGGGCAACAACTGGCCTTGTCTCCAAATACATCTGTATTAGTGGTGCGACCCGGTCCGGGGCTTCTCCCAACGCCCTAGATGCCTCTTCATAGGCCTTTTCCAAGTTGACGCTCGTGTGAGGCCATAGACACAACCCACCGGCAACCCCACGGTGGTACACCACTCGTCGAGCCCGTAATCGCCGCACCGAACTCTCAACACTCGCGCTGGATCCGGCCAGTTCACCCTGTACGCAGATGCGAATTGCGTCCTCAGATCCGACCAACGGAATTGAATCTAATACATTGAGTAATCCAAGCGTCTTAAGGATTTCGAGCTCCGTTGTGTTCTCCGCCGGAAAACTCTCGATGATCGACTCAATGTGATTCCAGTGGCTTCGAAAACTTTGCAAGCCTAGTCGGTATCCGAACGTGGTACGCGCATAGTCATACAAATTATGGATTCGGTAGAATTGCCTTCCACTGACCACCCTTGTTGCGAACTCTTGAAGCCCAAACGACTCGTTGGATAGAAGGAAACTGAAGAGTGATCGCTCATTCTGCCCGAACCTCGTAAATAGCTTTGCGAGGACCGGGAGCACACTCGGGTGAAGTGGGTAGAGTCTCTCTGCTAGATCGATGAGGTGTTTTCGCTGTGCTGACGCACCATACCAACCGAGTTCCAGCACAACTGCCATATCGTGGCGCGCACGAGCGCGGAGTTCCCTCGGAACCCTATCTGTGCGGATATTGAGAGCATCGGCAATCAAAGTCGCCGTATGGTCTAGCGGCTGGTTGAACAACAATTCATCGAACCGGCCGGCGACTTTCTCCCATTCCTTCTGAGCTGATTGAGTAAGATGGTCAGCGTATGCATGAAATCCTTGGTGCAGCAATCCAACGATAAACAAGGGCGTTCTTCCGCTGCGTGATGCGGCCTCTCCTAGAGCTTGAAGCAGGTATACGTCCTGTCGCTCAGGGTGCAACGCTCCGTATTCCAGGAATTTGCCGAGTTCATCCAAGATTATCAGTATCCCCGAGCCCTTCCCCGCTGAAACAATGTGTTCGCTCGCCTCTAATACCAATCGCACGACGGTTTCATCAGAGACCGTGCCTCTCTCTGAGTGTTTTATCTCCAAACGTATACTTTCTGCGACCCGGGGAATCCGACCTCTGCCTGAGACGATCAAGAGCTCCCGAACAACAGCTCGAAGAAGAGCAACCCCAATCGGCTCGGCAGAACCCGTGACAAGAACAGGCAGGAGGTTCGGTCTTGGAAGGCCAAGTTTTTGAAAATCGACCGCATTACGTAGCTGTCGTGGGAGCTTGGCACCCCGATCCCCTAGCAAGTGCGCCAAGAGCAAAGCAAAGGATGATTTCCCGGAACCATAATCTCCGGTGATTCGCCACGCTCGCTGACCGGAGGTATCTCGAAGTCCAGCTGCCAAGCGCTCAAGATGGCTTCGTGTCTGCGGTGTGATTACATATCCGTCGAGAGCCTGCGAATCCGCGAAGTCTCGTTCTAAGTGGACTGAGCGGAGGAAGCGACGACGGATGTGAAACAGATTTCCGATCTGCGGTTCACGCATGAGCCGCCCCCGACAGATAGATGCTACGAAGCAATTGATTCTGAATAAGGGATTTCTTTCGAATCACGCGCTGAACTGATGCCGACTCCTGGTATTGAAATACGCCATCAGAGTCATTCTCCAGAGCTTCCAGTCTTTCACGAATATCTGTCTCTGGCAGTTTAAACACTTGTCCCGGACTTCCGTGTGCCACAGATACATCGCGAAAAGTGAGCGTCTGTTCCCTCGGCCTGCGATTCGCCCAAAAATCATCGACGCACCAAGAGAATACTTCAGGTGTGACGTCTGGTTTTGGATCCCGCCGAAAAGCATAGATGCTCTCCCGGCGTCCTCCCGCGCCACTCTCACGTTCGCCTATTCGCTGGATGTACTCAACTTCTACGAGCGGACAGTCAAGGTTATCCTCCTGAATCTCTCCCTTCCGGCTACGGGTCGGCACATAGGTGTGAAGAAAAACGTCAAAGTGCTGTTCCAGCGTCACCATTGATAATTGGCGCTCTAACCTCTTTGCCTCTTGTTGCAGCACCGATAAGGCATCCGTCCGAACAAATTCGGGATGAGGCCATTTGTTCACGAGATAGTCCCAAGCAAAGAGAGGCTCCTCGACATGACCTGCCAGCTTCCAGTGAAGAAGCCACAATGTCCGTCGATCCTCAAGGAAAGGGTCAAGGCCGTCTTTGGGTGACAACAGCGCACGACCGAACTCCGTAATGCACAGACCGCCTTTTAAACTGGGCCGCGCCACTCCTGTAGCTTGAACCCAAAAGCGAATCGCCCGGACCATGTTCTTGCCAACTCCCAGCCTGACCATCGCCCGTTCTTCGTCGACAAAGGCTTGCGCCGAATCCATCACAGCCCGGTACGCCTTGGGGAGCCACGCGTAACGACATGGAAACGTCTCGTGACCCGACATTCGATACTTCTTTTCTGTGGCGTTGGACATATCCTTTTCGTCCGACACCCGCGCCCTCTTGGGTTGCACCCGACGTGCTCTTGTTCTCTTGGGCTTCATCGTTGACCGGATTCTATCCCTCTCTCAGAGTATGCACTAGCCCTGGTAAAGATCACTCGCTAATAATAATCCTCTCAGTTAACAAGAGCCGGTCGAATATCTTAACCTCCTCTTCGCGGGAATTCCCCGAAGGTTGTCCTAGCACACACAGCTCACTCGGACTCCATGGACGACTATGCACGGCAGCGGACCAGTTGGTGCCCTCTCAGACGAAGTCCCTTGCCTGCGAGTAGGGCTTGCCAGTGATCTTTGCGGCCAATTGTTTCTGGAGAATCAAAAAGTCCTTCCTCCTCCTCCCGTTTCGTCAGACGTGCAAATTTTTCCCTGAGCGGATACTCGGGTGGAACCAGTGCTTCCTTTCGATGGAGTATGAACGGATTGCAGGCACCATCAAATTCTTGGTATGTTAGCTTGAGAGTCTGTAGGTGGACACGCAAGGAAGCTGCTAATTCTGGGTGCGGATCAGTGTCAAAATTCGGATAGAGAAGATAGGTGATTTTCGGCTCTCGTCTTGAGAACTTTACAATTGTTGCGCCCTCCACCCGACCCGCAAGAACTCGCGCACAACCTTCGTATACTCGCAATTCGGGCGGAAGCAAGTTGATTCCAGCTGTGTGAACGTACAGTCCCTCCGGCAGCAACTTCCCCTGTCTTGTTTCTTGGCATACGGAATCAATTAAATCCATTTTCCCCACGGAGAATAGCAAGTTCCGAGCTTCAGAACGAGCATTTCCGTAAGCCGAGAAAAAGGCTCTGATATCGTGCTGCAATACTGCCGGAAACGCCCGGAGTTCTGGGCACCTAGGAAACATCGCCAGCGCAAGAAAGACCAATAAATCCTTCCTTCGCTCCCCCGAAATAGCTTCCCATTGCTCGGTTCCAGTTACTCTACGCACTACCGCAAACGCGCGTTTGAAACTACCCAACTCATTGATGATTTGTTCCCCTCCAGCTAGTTCCCCCGGCGCGGGTAGCCGTCCCCGCGATGTGAAAAATGACATCAGCATTTCGAAGAGCGGCTTGTGCTTTTCGAAGACGAGATCGCTCATTCGCGGGCTTGGAGCCCTCAGCCGGCGTCGGTAGCGCGACGAGACAAACAAATGCCGCTGTTCATCACTCCGGAAGACGTAAAAAATTCCTGGAGCAGCTGCGACCGGCGGCTGGCCCAGATTGGCTTCAATCCAATCTCGCAATTCACTCTGCTCGAAAAACTTCTGAAATGTCCCAAGGCGAGTGAGACACCCGTCACGGAACCGTTTCTGCCCCGTTGATTCTGCGTCGCCATCAACTCTTGCAGCTACCACTAGGGTTTGCCTCGTGTAATTCCATGCTGACTGTAGGACTTCGATTCTCTCCTCAGGGTCCTCGATGACATTCACAACATAACCAAGATTTACAACGTCCGAAGGAGAAATCATGGCGTTCGGCCGCAACTCTGGATCCCACCCCACACATTTCACGCCGAGAGTGCCTAGGTTCCTTACGTCGTCTCCGTGCCCACACCCGTAGTCCAGAACAGTTGTACGCTCGCTAATCAGTTGGTCTTCAATGGCTGTGCGAACTGGCTTAGACAATTCGTTGCGCCGTATAGCAGTCCGGTGACGTTCGATTTCGGCAAGCGTGGTCATTGACTGGAGAGCTTCTGAGATTTCCTGTTCTCTCATGGCTTTTCCCATTCCGAGCCTGAAGGCGGCCGTTTGCCACCTTTCAGAAGGCGCAATTTCAATTCTCGACCGTATTATGCACGACCAACAGTGAAACAGCCAAAGCTTCCTGGCGTCAGGCGGCGCGGCCCTTGCGAACGCGGGCTGATACAACGAGGAGCCCGGCGGGCTCGGTCGATTAAACTTGAGTATTGCTGATATTGGAATACATTTGTTGCCTCAAACCACGGCGTTCACAAATGAACGCTCGGTCCATGCAGCTTACTGTCGCGGGTACCTGATCTTTTGGCGCGCTGATCTTTGCGTCCAAAAAGAATTTGCACCGCGGTAATGTTGCCACCTTTTATTTTGCGGCGACTCGCGCTTCAGGCGGCGATAGACTTCCGTCCGTTGCGCTTCGACGCCAATTTCTGAGCGAAGGACATCAAGAGTTTCTGTCGCGCTGTTCGGCTCGCCCCGATAGCGTCCGCAGATTCGAGAGGAACCGCGCGTCCTTACCGGAGCTTCCCCAGGCAATATCATCGGCTGTTTTGCGCTTGGGAAGATTCTCAAGTTTCGGTGGAGCCTCGCGATCATAAAAGAGCTTGTAGAGCGGGACTTCAAGCGCCCGAGCCATTTTCTCCAGCGTTTCCACTGTGGGAACCGTGTGGCCGTTCTCAACGCGCGAGATATAGCAACGCAGCAGACCTGTGCGCTTCTCGATGTACCGCTGGCGAAAATCGGCGACGGACTTCTGGTGCAAGGAGTGGTTTTAACCGACGAAACTCGTCGAGGTCAGCACGGTAGGTTCCGAGTCTTTGCCATGCTGACCCTCGCTCGCAGAGTCGGAGTGACAATGACAGAACTCGGTGAGGAGGACGAGCCGAATCCGCTGTACCGATACTACCGATACTATATGTAGCTCTCCTTCTCTTGGGGCGGACTTGTGCACTCTTACGCGCGCCAGCCTCGTTTGTCGCGGGCTATTTATTGCTTCGTAAGATTGAGCGGACCGCTGTTTGTGACCGTTCCGAACGGCCCCCGTGAAGTCATGTCTGTTGTTCCCGTCAGCGAACTTCCGCTCACTGTACCGTGAAACGTGATTTCTATAGATCCACCGAGAGGAAACTGACTTCGCCCTGAGAAAGTCACTGCATCCTTCGAAACGATGCCCGAACTGATCGGAACCTGGACGCGTCCAGCCTGGGGATGCGTAAACACTAGAGTTCCGGTGAGCGCGTCGCCGTTTTGGTTCAACGTCAGCTCCGCAGGTCCCTGCCATTTCTCCTTTCCGCCTGCAGCACTCGCCTGGATCGTTCCCTTCCACACCCCGGAGATGTTTGGCTGCGACAGCCGCTCGCAACTGACGGCTGCGGCAATAGCAAAGCACAGACCCAACATCAGTACGGAACACTTGTTGCCCATCTTTTCTTCCCCCGAGTTAGTGAACAAATGCACTTAGCCCGTGATTTGTGCTGTGTCCGCAAGCACGAGAGGTTTTTTTCAGCCCCGTTCCTCTCAGCCTTCACCATGGTCGGCCACCGAATCAAATAGTCTCTCGCAGCTCGTAGAAGTGAAACCCTTCTTCGTCTGGAAAGAAAATAGAAAGTGCTGACGCAGTCGTAGCCATCGCTTCGTCTCTGTTCGCCCGGGAGCGTCACCTGCGATACTCTAACGTGTTGACCCATAGCCCACCGGACGCCGGGTCCCTCGATGCCACGGAGGGTCTGCCGAAAAGGACTCTCAGCGACGACAAGGATATTAGTGGACTCCTCTTTCCACTTGTTTAATATATCCACTGCGTGTTCGAGAGAAATGACCACACTTAGCGCTCCTGTAATTCATAAACTACAAAAGCCTCGTCTGAAGGAAAGAAAATGAAGAGGCAGGACGACGTCTTGGATCGGGTGTCTGCCGGGAAGAAGGGAGGCTTTTCGCAAGATGCATCATACGAAAAAGCACAAGAGTCCATTGATAAGGACAGATTGCCGCCCGGACTTTCGAACACAACTCTCCCCGCCTTTGAGGATATTGCGCCCTGACAAACTGAAACCTGCGATACGGTGCCGCGTAAACCGATATTCCAGTCAACCCCGCCTTCATGAACGCTGCGGAGACCAAAGCGAAATGAGTTTTGCCCAAGCACCAAGACGGACGCAGATTCATCCTTCCACTTGTTCAGCACCGTGATAGCGTCTTCCAGAGATAAAAGCAACGTTGCAGGGTCCTTTCTGCGAAGTGTTCACAGCATAGAAGGCGGCTAGACCGCCTTCACTAGCTCCAACGCCCTCTCCAACTGCTTGTCCGACCCCGCCGCAAGCGATTCTGGCGAGTTTTCAAGGGCGATATGGGGTTCCACTCCTGTGCCTTCAATACACTCTCCTTGCCATGTGTACCAGCCAGCGACCGGCATGCGAAGTACGTATCCGCCGGGCAGCTTGAAATTGGCTCCTCCAAGAACTTCACCTGCCGTTCTCGTACCGACAAGTGTGGCGAAGCGATTCTCCTTAGCGAAGCTCGCGACCATTTCCGCAGCGCTATGCGTATGCTCATTGATGAGCAGAACGATGCGGCCATGGAACGGCTGTGGACCGAGGGCCTCAGTAACGAGGACCATCGAGCGGTCCCTCTGGAACACTTTGAACCGCACCACCATCAACAGCAGCTCTGCCTTTGTTGCAGGGATCTTGCCAATGCGTGTCAAATTTTCCTTTCGATAGCCTTTTCGAAGGCGCTGCCGCGTGAGACTGTAGCCTATTTCCAATTTGCCAGAGCACAGATAGCTCATGAGCCGGAGAGAACCTAATCCGCCCCCGATATTCCCTCGAATGTCAAAAATTAGGCTTCTAAACCCGCGTCCTTTCAGATCACGAATGGCACTGTCCAAGTCCTTGGCGAAGCTCTGACCCACGGCTCCCGGAAAGGTCGCCACTCTTATGTAGCCAACATCTGGCGCTAGAGTTCGATGGGATAGGCTCCGCGGTTCGATCATGGATGGCCGGTCTTTTGCTGCTCGGTTTGGCACGCCGATGGCGATTTGACGCGTAGTACCATTGAAACCTGCGATCTCGACGTGATGTTTGCCACCGATGCGGAAATTTGCGGATTTCGGTGGTACGACAGGCTCGGAGTCTAGGGACAGCAGGAATTCGCCAGGGCGGATTCCCGCCTGAAAAGCAACGCCATCTTCTATCACGTCCACGAACATCCAACGCTTGCCGTGAACTGTTTCGACCGGACGCAAGGTGGCGTTGATAGAATAGGGCGCAGGAATACTATCGCGCCGCTGATGAAAGAAGGCAGTGTGGCTGCTTCCCAAAGCTCTGAGAAGTTCGCTCACGCCGGTCTCAAAAGCTTCTCTTTCCGCCTCCATGAGATGCGGGGTTTGCTGGTCGACGAGAGAGAGCCAAGGATTGTAATCCTGGTTCGGGTTGCTGACGTTGATGTGGCGCTCCGCAACGAGCTTCTTGATCGTGCTGATGATTTTGGCGCGATCCTTACGTGCGGGGACTCGGCTTGATGCGTTCGGTGTCGCGGACATTGATCGGTTTCCTCAGTTTATCGCGCTGAGTTTCTTAGAATTGAGGCTGATGGCGTGGTCGCCTGGGCCTTCCAATTTGAAGCTGGCCCAATAGTACGGAACCGCTTGTCTACCGTAATTCTTAAGCATGTCTCTTTTGGCCGCCGTCATGGCATGCGCGACCGTGTCCTTCTCAGCCAAATGAACGTAAAAACGCTTCATCAGATAGAGCGCCCTAGTGTCGTCGATACTCCAGAGCGTGGAAACGACAGTCTTCGCACCAGCCAGCTGAAATGCGAGAGAAAGATTTGCGATGCCTTCTTCTCCTTGGAGGCGGCCAACTGCGGTGTCGCAAGCCGACAAGACAACTAGATCGGCATTTGTATGTAAATGTACGATGTTGCTTGCTTCTAAAATGCCGTCATCGCCCGAGGATGAATCACTCAGAAGTATGATGGCTGCCCGTTCAGGGTGTTTTTCGTTAGCTACGGCGTGGACAGCCAAATGAATGATTGAGTACTGGTCTAGGGCCGAGCGCTCAAAGGCAGATTTCGTGGCGCCCGGGCCAAGCAGTATGGTGTCGCTGTCACTGCGGAAGGAGGCCTGGGCCGCAAGAACCTCTCCTTTTGAAGCCAGCAAATTGACTAAGGGGCTGCTGATGTATCCACGCATCGTCGCCAGTTTGATAAGCTCCGCATTCTGCTCATACGGGATTCCGCCAACCCCGAGAAAAGTGTGC
>WNGO01000428.1_pt1 | contig 26999 bp, 26 predicted proteins | sample 5400511 | NCBI WGS metagenome assembly WNGO01 (sample SAMN13153380, study PRJNA577476) | soil metagenome | isolation source: 20 cm soil or saprolite under Garry oak tree replicate 2 | place: USA:California | collected 2016-06-15 | reverse complement strand
CGACCGTGATGATCTTTTTGTCATCCGTTTGTATGAGCTGCCAGCCACCCTCGTGCACCATCCGATGGTGCCGGCGACAGAGCAGGACCAGATTGTTGAGGTCAGTCGGCCCGCCATGGATCCAGTGCACGAGATGATGCCCGTCGCACATCGAGGCTGAGCGCTCGCAGCCCGGCCACCTGCAGTGACCATCGCGAGCCTTCAGAGCCCGAGCGAGCCCGCCGGAGATCACCCGCTTGGAGCGCCCGACGTCGATCGTCACTGACTCCTGGCTGAGCAGGACCCGGGTGACGCTGCAGTCGCAAGCCATGCGCTGGATCGAGCTGGAGGAGACAGGAAGCGAGAACTCCATCTCTCCCGCCGCGGCGCCCGCCAAGCCTTTCAAGGTCTCGATGGTGGCCGTCACCTGGAGGTTGGCCGGCTGGCCCCCCGAGAGGCGTTCGACCAACGCGTCCGCCATGCGCTGCTCCCGGTTCCGCTCGTCATGAGCACCGGACGGCTGGGCCAGCGGTTCCAAAGCGCTGCGCACCGCGGCCCCGCCGACGGGGTCCAGGATTCCGCTGATCAGCAGGCAGCCGTCCTGGGCGGTGCTCAGGCGCAGCCTGCGCTCCTCGACCAGGTGCTCCAGGGTGCGGTTAAAAGCAGAGGCATCGACCGAATGCTTGTAGTGCAGAACCTTGTGGTGGAACTTGCCCGACGAGTGTTTCAGGGCCAGAGGCAAGAGCTGCGTTTCGTCGAAGACTTTGGGGAGTTCCTTAGCCGTGTGAGCCAAGGTGACCAGGTGGGCGAAGCCGATCCCGGCCTCATGCATTGAGACCGCGTTCGAGTTCATGTGGCAGTTGAAGCGGATCCAATCGGCGGGGGTGTTGAAGCCTTCATCGTCCCATTGCTCACCCTGGGCAAACTCCGCCGCGTAGCGCGCGAACTCGAGCTCCAGGCCATCGATGAAGTGGCGCAGGCTGGTGAGGAGGAAGCCCTTGTCGACAGTCTGGGGAACCATCTCGAGCATGCTGACAGTCTATCAAACTTATGTTTGATTGTCCAGTTAATTTACGTCAATTCTAATTCAGCCACACGCTTCTCCAGGACGCCCAAGCCTCCCCTGTCACTCCCTTCATAGTCTTCCTACCGACTATCGAAGAGGGTGGGCGAGCTTGACCTCCACGACCCCGCCGCGCTCCCGGACCTCGAGCAAAGGCTGGTCGAACGTGGCAGGCCCGTCCACCACCCTCCCATCCCCGAACCGAAACCTCGAGCCGTGCCACGGGCACTGGACGACCTCTCCCTCGACCTTCCCCTCCTCCAGCGGCCCACCCGCGTGCGCGCACACCGCCCCAATGGCGTGCAGCAACCCGTTGCGGCGCAGGATCGCCACCGGCAACCCCTTCGCCTCCACTCGCCGCATCTCGCCCTCCGGGAAATCGCTCCGCGTCCCCACCCTCACGAACTCCGACGGCCCCTCGAACGGAAACGCGTTGTGGTTGACCGCGCTCCCCAGCCCAAACGTGAGATGCCCCCCCACATAAGCCCCGCCGACCGCGAGCACCCACGCGCCTGACGACAAGGCGATCGCCGCGAAACGCGTGCCCGGCGCGCCCAGCCGCAACCCAAGCGAAACCCCGTCGAGGAGCAAGACCAGGCTCATGGTCAGGCCGTGCACGATCGCGGTCCTCCTCTCGTGCCCCTCGGTCTCGTGAAAATCCGTGTACCCCGTCACCGCCGCGAGGATCGCTCCGGCCACACCCACCGCCAGGGCAAGATCCCCAGCGAGAGCCGGCACTCGCCCCGTCGCGACGAAGAGCCAATCGGCGATCACCCCGACGGTCCACGCGCCGATCGGCACATCGGTCAGAGCTGGGTGGAGCGGGTGGCCGAGCACGGCGGTGCCGTGCATGACGTTCTTGATCGACCGGCCCGGGGCGCCGAGCGCTCCGTAGAACGCGCCGACCGCCTTCTGCACCGCATCCGCCAGGGGGTCGAGCCACGCCTGACGGCGTATCACGCGGTTCAGCGCCCGCTCCTGAGTGCGGCTCTTCTCGATCAAACGGCGGACCCGACGGCGGTCGATTTCCATGTTTAGCTCTTCGGAGGCGCCCCAATCCGGAAACGCGATCGGCGCGGAACTTACTTGCGGTTGCCGTGCGCCCCGGCCCCGTCCTTAGAGATGAGTAAGGTTGGAGAATGCCCGAGAAGGAGATCGGAGTCGTCGGCCTGGCGACGATGGGCATGAACCTCGCGCGGAACTTGGCCTCCCATGGCGTCCGCGTCGCGGTCTACAACCGGACGCGCCATCGCACCGAAGAGTTCATGACCGCCTACGGCGCGGACGGCGACTTTCAGGCCGCCTACGCCTTCGAAGACCTGGCGCGGATCCTCAAACCACCCCGCGCCGTGCTGGTGATGGTCAAGGCCGGGGCGCCGGTCGATGAGTCGATCGACGCGCTGGTCAAGGTGCTGGAAAAGGGAGACACCATCATCGACGGCGGCAACTCCTTTTTTCAGGACACGCAGCGCCGCGCCGCTGCGGTCGAGAAGCTGGGCCTGGGCTTCATCGGCAGCGGCGTCTCGGGTGGGGAGGAGGGCGCGCTGCACGGCCCCAGCCTCATGCCCGGTGGCACACGCCAGTCCTACGCGCGTGTCGAGGAAATGCTCACCGCGATCGCCGCCCAGGTCGATGGCGTTCCGTGCTGCACCTACATCGGGCCCGACGGGGCGGGCCACTTCGTGAAGATGGTCCACAACGGCATCGAGTACGCGGACATCCAGCTCATCGCCGAGACGTACGACCTGCTGCGCAGCGCGCTCGGCCTCGCCGCCGACGACATCGCGGCCATCTTTCGCGAGTGGAACGACGGTAGGCTGCAGTCCTACCTGATCGAGATCACCTCGCACGTGCTTGCCAAGCACGACGACGGCGAAAGGAGATCGCTCGTCGACGCGATCGAGGACGAGGCCGAGCAGAAAGGCACAGGTCGGTGGACCAGCCAGTCCGCGCTCGAGCTCGGGGTGCCGCTGACCGCAATCACGGAAGCCGTGTTCGCCCGCACGCTCTCGAGCCAGAAGGCGCAGCGCGTGCGAGCGTCAAAAGTGCTGAAGGGGCCCGACGCAACAAAGGCGACGCGAGGGCTCGTGGATGACATCCAGGAGGCTCTGTACGCCTCGAAGATCGTCGCTTACGCGCAGGGTTTCGAGCACCTGGCGGCAGGCTCGAAGGAGTATCGATGGGGCGTCGACCTCGGCGCGCTCGCCACGATCTGGCGCGGCGGGTGCATCATCCGGGCCAAGTTCCTCGACCGGATCAAGGAGGCATACGAGGAGGCGCCTGAGCTGCCCAGCCTGATGCTCGCACCCTTCTTCGAGAAAGCACTCGCCGACGCACAGCCCGCCTGGCGCCGCGTCATCAAGACCGCCGTCGACCAGGGCATCCCGATCCCCGCGTTCGCCTCCTCGCTCGCCTATTACGACGGATATCGAAGGGCGCGAGGTCCGGCAAACCTCATCCAAGGCCTGCGCGACTACTTCGGAGCGCACACCTATCACCGGACCGACCGGCAAGGCGCATACCACACGCGCTGGGCGCAGGAGGGGGATGAAGTCCGAACCGACGCCTCGAGCTGAGGCGGTCTAGGGTGGCGCCGGCTCCCGCCGGTACACCGCCGCGACCAGGAAGTAGAGTCCGCCGGCGACCAAGAACCAGACGATCATGGCCACGACAAGACTCGGCACCACACCCCAGCTCGTCACCCACAGGGTGACCACGCCCGCAAACGCGACCATCGCCAGCGCGCCGAGGATCGCGCCAAGCGAGTCGATCGACGCCTCCTCCTTGCCTTCCTTCTTCTCGATCAGCGTGAGCGACGCGGGCAGGATCGCGGGGAAACCGAGCAGCACGCCACCGATCACAGGCCCGAATTTCAAGCCGATCACCCCGGCAACGAGCGAGATCGCCGCACCGAAAACAAACCGCACAAGGTAGTCGGTCGGCTTGTGGTTGGTGACCTCACTGGGGTCGACCTCGGGGACGAGGCTTACTCCCTTTGTCACCTGAGGAAGAACCAGAACACCGCCGCGGCCGGAACGATCCACGCCAGCCACGCCACGATGCTGCCGACCACCGAGCCGAGATGCTTGACGGCGAGAGCCGCGGCGGCGCTATATGCGATCAGCCCGATCGCGCCGGCGATCATTCCCATGGCGTACTTTTCGTCTTTGGACGGCCCCATGGCCAAGCCGCTTACGAGCAGGCTCGCCGTGGCGACCGACGGCGCAGCGCCGAAGAGGCCCGCGAACATCTTTGGCTTGAGGGTGTCGCTGAGCATGGCGAAGGCGACCACCAGCATTCCTCCCGCGAGCACGCGAACAGCCAAGAGCGCCGCGTCTTTCATCAGGCGGCCTGAGCGTGCGGTCGCGCGGGTGATGCCCCGCGGCGGGCGATCCGCCGCAGCAACGAAAGGACGGCGGCCTCATCCGTATTGAGCCGCGACGGACGCCTCGCAATCGCCACGCTCAACGCCGTGTCAAGGCGGCCATCCATATACATGTCGATGACGGCGGGATGCACGTACGACCGCCGGCAGACGGCTCGCGTATGGCCAAGCTTGCGGGCGACGCTGTCGATGGCCTCGACCACTCTCCGCTTCGCCTCAGTCTCGGACTCGAAACCTGCCACCTCGCGAAGCGCACAGGCCGCGAGCACCGTCCCCGCCCAAGTCCGGAAATCTTTGGCCGTGAAGTCTTCGCCGCTGACCTCCCGCAGGTAATCATTGACATCGTCGGAGGTCACGGTTCGTCGCTCGCCATCAGCGTCGATGTACTGGAAGAGGTGCTGGCCGGGCAGGTCTTCGCACCGCTTGATGACACGCGCGACGCGCCGGTCGGCCACCTCGACGGCGACCTCAGCCCCACTCTTGCCCTTGAATAGAAAGCGCACGGTCGCGCCCTTCACGTCGACGTGCCGGTCGCGCAGCGTGGTGAGCCCGTACGATCTGTTTTCCCTCGCGTATTCCTCGTTGCCGATGCGGAGGTACGTGGTGTCGAGCAGGCGAACGATCGTCGCCGCAACTTTCTCCTTCGGCAGCCCGATCCGTCTCAGGTCACGAGCGACGCGCCGCCGGAGACGTGGCAATACCCTGCCGAAGCCGGCCATGCGGTCGAACTTGTCGGCATCACGCATCTCGCGCCAGCGTGGGTGGTAGCGGTGCTGCTTGCGGCCCCTCGCGTCACGACCGGTCGCCTGCAGGTGGCCGCGGGGGTGGCTGGTGATCCACACGTCTTTCCAGGCGGGGGGGATGGCCAGGGAGCGGATGCGGTCCAGGACGGCAGGGTCGCGGGTCCGCTTGCCGTCCGGGTCGAGGTATACGAACCCACGCCCCCGGCCCACGCGTCGCAAGCCAGGTTCGGCGTCCGACGTGTAGACGAGGCCGGCCTGGGCCGCCTCGGCGGCCGGGTCGGCAAGTACGGCTACGCCGCCGCTGGAGGGGTTACTCCAGGACCGCCCCATTCCGGCCGCATCGCCGTCAGAAGGCTTCGCTTCTTGGCCCAGAGCCTTGCGACCAGCTCCTGGCGCGGGGTCAGCTCGGTGCATGGTAGGCCGAGCTGCCACAGCTGCGCCCGCACGTCGACGGGTATCTCAGCATCGCAGCGGTAGGGCCGAGCGACCTTGGCCAGGACGTCGCCAAGCTGGAACAGCAAGAGCTCGTGCTCGCTCATGTATCCGAAAAACGCTTTCGGGGGTCGGGCTACTGAGCAACCTCTCGACGCGTCTCGACAAATGCCCGTACGGCGCGTTCCAGCTCATCGGGGGAGTGCGCGGCCGAGACCTGGGTCCTGATTCGCGCCCTGCCGTGGGGCACGACCGGGTAGGAGAAGCCGACCACGTAGACGCCTTTCTCGAGCATCGTCGCGGCCATCCGACCCGCGAGCGCCGCGTCGCCGACCATGACAGGCACGATCGGATGCTCGCCCGGCAGGATCTCGAACTTTTCCTCCGTCATCCGCCGCCGGAACAACTTGGTGTTATCGGAGAGGCGCTCCCGGAGATCTTTTGCAGAACGCAAAAGGTCCAGCACCTTGAGGCTGGCGGCGACAATGGGCGGCGCCACCGAGTTCGAGAACAGGTAGGGCCTCGAGCGCTGGCGCAGAATCGCCACGAGCTCCTTCCGCCCTGACACGTACCCGCCGCTCGCCCCGCCGAGCGCCTTGCCGAGCGTCCCCGTGATGGCGTCGATGCGGCCCATGACCCCGTTGTGCTCATGGGTGCCTCGACCGTTGGGGCCAATGAAGCCGACCGCGTGTGAGTCGTCGACCATGACCATGGCGTCGTGGCGGTCGGCCAGATCGCAGATCTCGCGGAGCGGAGCCATGTATCCGTCCATCGAGAACACTCCGTCCGTGACGACCAAGCGAAAACGCGCCTGTGCGCTTTCCTGCAGCTGGCGCTCCAGATCCCCCATGTCGCGGTTGGCGTAGCGGAAGCGCCGCGCTTTGCACAACCGGATGCCGTCGATGATGCTGGCGTGATTGAGCGCGTCGGAAATCACCGCATCGTTGTCATCGAGGAGCACCTCGAAGATTCCGCCGTTGGCATCGAAGCATGACGAGTAGAGGATGGTGTCCTCGGTGCCGAGAAAGTCCGTCAGCGCGTCCTCGAGCTCCTTATGGATCTCCTGCGTGCCGCAGATGAAGCGCACCGACGCCATCCCGTAGCCCCATCGGTCCAGCGCCTCCTTTGCCGCGGCGATGACCGCGGGGTGATCGGCGAGGCCCAGGTAGTTGTTGGCGCAGAGGTTCAACACGTCGCGTTCCATCACGGAGACCGTCGAGCCCTGAGGCGAGGTGATCACGCGCTCGGGCTTTTCGAGCCCCGCTTCATGGATCTGCTGCAGCTCCCGGGTGAGGTGGGATCGCACGCGGTCGAACATCAGGAGCTCCAGTCCAGGACGATTTTCCCGCACTGTCCGGAGTGCCCCACCGCGAACGCCTCCTTGAACTCCTGGTATGGAAATCGATGCGTGATCACGGGCGAGATGTCGAGGCCGCTCTGCACGAAAACGGACATTTGGTACCAGGTCTCGAAGATCTGCCGGCCGTAAACCCCTTTCACCGTCAGCATCTTGAAAACGACCTGGGACCAGTCCACGGCGAAGTCGTGATCCGGCAGGCCGAGCACCGCGATCCTGCCGCCGTGAGCCATGTTGTCGATCATGTCGCGCATCGCGCTGGATTGACCCGACATCTCGAAGCCGACATCGAACCCCTCCTTCATGCCGAGCTCTTGCTGGACCTCGTGCAGCGTTGTCCTGCGCACGTCCACCGCCCTCGTCACGCCGACCTTGCGCGCGAGCTCGAGGCGGTAGTCGCTCACGTCGGTCATCACCACAAACCGCGCGCCGTTGTGGCGGGCCACGATCGCCGCCATCAGGCCGATGGGGCCCGCGCCCGTGATCAGCACGTCCTCGGCGACGAGGCGGAACTGCGTTGCCGTGTGTACGGCATTCCCAAAGGGGTCGAAGATCGAGGCGACGTCGAGGTCGATCTTCGTCAGATGCGGCCACAGGTTTCCCGCGGGCATCACGATGAACTCGGCGAAAGCACCATCCCGCTGCACGCCAATGCCCACGGTGTTCGCGCAGAGCGCCCGGCGTCCGGCCATGCAGTTGCGACAGCGCCCACAGACGATATGCCCCTCGGCGCCGACGAGCTCGCCGGGGTAGACCGAGGCGACATCCTCCCCGAGCTCGACGACCTCGCCGACGAACTCGTGGCCGATGACCAGTCCGGGCTTGATCGTGTGCTGGGCCCACTCGTTCCACGCGTCGATGTGGAGATCGGTGCCGCAGATGCCGGTGCGGAGGACGCGGATCAGGACCTCTCCCGGACCAGGCTTCGGTTGCGGCACGTCCTGCAGCCATAGGCCTGGCTCCGATTTAGCCTTCACCAGAGCCTTCACTGAGTGGCCAGAATACGGCCTCCGAGAAAGTAGAATTCCGACGCGGCTGTGAAGCCGCCGTATCTCGATGGTGTGCCGGGAAGGCTGGTCGGCAGGAGGTCGACCACGCCCCGATGAGCACAGCGCAGAGCTTTCTCTTCTTCCTCATCCTTCTCGGCGCCGCCGCGACCGGGTTGCGCCTGGTCTCGCGGCGGACCCCGACGGTCCCGTACCCCGTGTTGCTGGCCGTCGGCGGAATCCTGATCGGCCTCGTCCCCGGCCTCCACCTTCCGCCGATCGGGCCCGACCTCATCCTTCTCGCGTTCGTCCCCGGCCTCGTCTTCGAGGCCTCGCTTTCGCTCGACCTCGAGGAGCTCTGGCGGCGCGTGGTTCCGATCACCCTGCTCGCCACGGTCGGCGTCTTCCTCACGGTCGCGCTGATCGGCCTGCTGGCCCATCTCGGGCTTGGCCTGGACTGGGCGAGCGGCTTCCTGCTCGGGTCGATCGTGGCCGCCACCGATCCGATCGCGGTCGTGAATCTCCTTCGCCGCATGGGAGCACCTCGAGGGCTGGAGGCGATCCTCGACGGCGAGAGCCTGTTCAACGACGGCACCGGCGTCGCGGTCTTCGCCGCGGTGCTCGGCACGATCCTCACCGGTCACCCCTCTTTCGTGGACGCCGGTGGGCGATTTCTTTACGTGACCTGCCTCGGGGTCGCGATCGGCGTGGCCGCCGGCGCCGTGGCGGTGGCGGTTTTGCGCCTGGTCCGCGATGCCGAGCTGGAGATCCTGATCACGTTGGTCCTTGCCTACGGCTCCTACCTCGCAGCCGACGTGATCCACGCCTCGGGCGTTGTTTCAGTGGTCACCTCGGGACTCGTGGTCGCGCGTTACGGCAGCCGGACCGGCCGCCTCCAGGGCACTCAGCTCCATGGCTTCTGGAGCCTTCTCGCGTTCGTCCTCAACGCGGTGCTGTTCCTCATGGTCGGCATCGCCCTGCCGACGCACCGTCTTGCGGAGGTCGCGGGACTAGCGCTCGGGGCCTACCTCATCATGTTCGCGGCCCGCATCCTGCCGGTCTACGGTCTCCTCGGCCTCGCCGACCTTCGCGGCTCTTCGATCCCGTGGACCTGGAGACACATGACGGTGTGGGGTGGCCTGAGGGGCGCGCTGTCGGTTGCGCTGGCATTGTCGGTCGCCGCGTCTCCCGCGGTGAACCCGAATGTTTCGGTGATCGCCTATGGAATAGTGGTGCTCTCCCTGATCGTCCAGGGAGGGCTCTTGCTTCCCGTCGCCGACCTCCTGCACCTGCGCGGCCCCGCCGTCGACTAACGTTTTTGCGATGCGCCTGCGCGTGGGGGTGGCGCTTCTGCTGGTTCTCGCCGCCCTGGGTGCCGTCAACTACCTGCGGCCGATACCGGCGGTTGCGCCGACGCACCTCCTCCGGACATCCGACGTCGTTCCCGGCACGGCACCGAGCCTGCCCTGGCCTTCGCGTGGCTCCGCGGCCGTCGGTGTTTCAGGCCTGGGGTTGCTGGCCGGCTCAGGCAACGAGCAGGCGATCCCGGCGGCCAGCGTGACCAAGGTGATGACAGTCCTCGTAATCCTCGCCGACAAGCCTCTGAAGACAGGGGAGCCCGGGCCGAGCGTCACGCTGAGTGATGCCGACGTGCAGTCCTATCAGGCCGACCTCGCGGCCGGCCAGTCTGCCGCGAAGGTCGAGGCGGGGGAGACGCTTTCCGAGCTGCAGCTGCTGCAAGGCATGCTGATCCCGTCGGCCAATAATTACGCGGAGACCGCGGCGCGCTGGGACGCGGGATCGCTGGGTGCGTTCGTCTCCCGGATGAACGACCGGGCGGCGAGGATGAAGCTGACGCACACGAGGTTCGCCGATGCGAGCGGTGCCTCGCCCGCCAGCACGAGCACACCAAGCGACCTGACGGTTGTCGGCATGGCGGCGATGCGCGACCCGGTGTTCGCGGCGATCGTCGCGACGCCGCAGGTCGACCTACCTGTAGCGGGCACCGTCTACAACGTCAATGGCGTCCTCGGACAAAGCGGCATCGTCGGCATCAAGACGGGCTCCGGACTGAACACGGGCGCGAACTTCCTGTTCGCCGCCAAGGCCACCGTCGACGGACACGAGATCGTGATCTACGGATGCCTGATGGGACAACCGAGCCTGGCGGCCGCCTTTGCCGGCGCGCAGAGGCTGATCGGCGCCATGTCGCCGGTCCTCCATGTGCGGAGGATCCTCTCGCGCCACGAGTCGGTGGCCACCTATACGATGCCCTGGGGCGCCGAGACGGACCTTGTCTCCGCCGATGACGTCGACGTCGTCGAATGGCCCGGCCTCGTGGTGCGCCAGCGCCTTGATGCCAAAGCGATCGTGATCGATAAGCCGCTGCCCTCGAGCACGGTGGAGGGCACCGAGCACGTAGTGCTCGGCGACTACGCGCTCGACATCCCCCTCGTCACCGCGGATCCTCTCTACCCGCCCGGCCGGCTGTGGCGCCTGACGCGGGTCTCGCTCTAATCCCCGGATGCGCGCCCTGTAACGCGCACGCGCTCGGCGACACTAAGGGACGATGTCCAGTTGCGCCCCGATTGCAAGCTAGGCCCACGGAACCAGAGGTCGACGCGCTGCGTCGCGGCGATGAGGCGGCATTCGTCGATGCGATCCACACGTATCACGGGCCCCTGATGCGCCTGGCGATGGTCTACGTCCGCGACCACCAGGTCGCCGAGGACGTCGTGCAGGAGGCTTGGCTTACCGCCATCCGGACACTAGACCGCTTCGAGGGTCGCTCGTCTCTGAAGACATGGATGTCAGGCATCGTGATCAACCTGGCTCGGGCGAGGCGTCGCAAAGAGTCTCGCTTTGTCACGTTCACCTCTCTGCTCCGCGGCGACGACTCCGACCGCCGTAAGCCGACGGTGGATGCCTCGCGGTTCGGGCGGGACGGCCTCTGGCGACACGGCCCGAGCTCGTGGGACAACGTCCCCGAGACAACCTTGATCGGCAGCGAAACGCTGACGAAGGTGAAGGAGGCGATCGACGATCTGCCTCCCAAACACCGCGAGGTGATCATCATGCGCGACGTGGCCGAGCTCGAGGCCGGCGAAGTCAGCCGGCTCCTGCGCATCACGCCCGAAAACCAGCGTGTGCGTCTCCATCGCGCCCGTGCTGCGGTCCGCAAGGCGCTGGAGGACTACCTCGCATGAAGTGCCGCGAGATGGTTGAGCTCATGACCGAATACCTCGAGGGGGCGCTCTCGCCCCTCGATCGCGAGCGGTTCGAGACGCACATCGCTGGCTGCGACGGGTGCCGCGCCTATCTCGAGCAGATGCGAGCGACCAGGAACACCGTCGGCATGCTGGCGGACGAGCCGATCCCCGAGCGCATCCAGGACGAGCTCCTCAAGGCCTTTCGTGATTGGAGGGCGACCGGCTCGTAGTTCGGCCGTAACGCGCGCCAGGCGAGCGGCACTGAGCAGTGAGCGGCCACGTGGGTGGCCGGGAGCAAGTCACCAGGAGGTTTCGGTGCAAATCGCGCTTCGCATCATCAGCGCCATCGGGCTCGCCACCTTGATGTTCGGCATGGCAGTCGGCACGTCTGCGGCGTCAGACGTAACGGGTCACGTGTACGTCAACGCCAACACCGCGGGCCAAAACACGATTGCCGCTTTCGACCGGCACAGCGGCGGGTCATTGACCGCGACGCCAGGCTCGCCGTTTGCGGCCGGCGGCCAGGGCACGGGGACGATCATCGGCTCGCAGGGTTCGCTGCAGCTTAGCGGCGACGGGCGCTATCTGCTCGCCGCTGACGCGGGCAGCAATCAGATCTCGGTGCTGCGCATCCGACCTGACGGAATGCTTGCCCTGGCGCAGGGCAGCCCGGTTGATTCCGGCGGCGTCGAGCCCGTGAGCATCGCGGCCCACGGCGACCTCGTCTACGTTGCCAACGAAGGCAACAAGACCACAGGCACGGGGAGCAACTACACGGGCTTCACCCTCAACGCCGGCGGGCATCTGGCGCCGCTGGCGGGCTCGACGATTCCCTTGCCGAGCACGGCAAACCCGGGCGACATCCTGTTCAACTCGACTGGGACCAGCCTCGTCGGGGTCGAGGTGGGAACCGCCGACCCCAGCACGTTCCTCATCGACAGCTTTGCCGTGGGCCGGGAGGGGAGGCTGACAGCGGCGGCGGGATCGCCATTCGCCGCTCAAGCTGCGGGGCCGTTCGGGAGCGAATTTTCGCCGGCCGACCCGACCCACCTCTACGTCTCGAATGCCCACGGCGGCGCGGGCAACGGCTCGGTCTCGGCCTTCAGCGTGGCCGCCGGCGGAGCCCTGACATCGATCGGATCTTCCCCGTACCCGGACGGACAGACGGCGCCGTGCTGGGTCGAGATCTCACATGACGGCGCGTACCTGTTCACGGTCAACACTGGCAGCACGTCAATCTCCAGCTACCACATCAACCCGAATGGCTCGCTGACCTACAACAGCACGACCGGATTCCGGAGCGGAGGGGGCATCCGGCCCTTCGACGCCCGGCTCGACCCGTCGGGCGCACACCTCTATGTGGTCGACGCGGCCCTCGACGCAGTCAGCGGCTTCGCGGTCGACGGCGGCTCGCTGAGCGAGCTGTCCGGATCGCCCTTTGCGCTACCGAGCGGCGCGACACCGTTTGGCATCGTTGCCACCTAGGTCCGACCTGCGATGCGGCGGCCTCCGGGCCGCCGCATCATGCGCGATACTCAGCGCCTGATGTCGTTCATCTCGCGGGGATTCAAAGGCAAGCGACGCGACGCGGCGTCCAGCTCGCGCGTCCCACCCGGTCAATACGTGGTCACCGACTTTCCCGTCCTGTCCGCCGGCCCGACCCCTCGCGCCAACCTCGATCAGTGGACCTTCTCCATCGAGGGCGAGATCGACGAGCCCAAGCGCTGGACGTGGAAAGAGTTCGCCGCCCTTCCGACCGAGACGGTCACCAAGGACATCCACTGCGTCACCAAGTGGTCGAAGCTCGACACCACCTGGAAAGGCGTCTCCGTGGACGTCCTGATGGAGGGCGTCGAGACGGCCGCCGAGTTCACCACCATCTTTTCCGACGGTGGCTACACGACGAACGTTCCGCTCGATGACATCACCGGCAACAAGGCGTGGGTCGTATATGAGTTCGACGGGCAGCCGCTCCACCCCGAGCACGGAGGGCCGGCCCGTTTTCTCCTCCCTCACCTCTACTTCTGGAAGAGCGCCAAGTGGGTGCGCGGGATCAGACTGCAGAAGGAAGAGCACCCGGGTTTCTGGGAGTCGAACGGCTACAACATGTACGGAGATCCTTGGCGAGAGCAGCGGTACTGGGGAGACTGATCTGGACTCTGGGCGAGGTGGCCCAGATCGTGCCCGAGACCCCACGCGTGTCGAGCCTCTATCTCGACGTTCCGGACTGGCCCGGACATCTCGCCGGTCAGCACATCGACGTCCGGCTTACCGCGGACGACGGCTATCAGACCGAGCGCAGCTACTCGATCGCATCCGCACCCGAAGAGCGGCGCCTCGCGATGACAGTCGAGCGGCTCGACGACGGCGAGGTCTCGCCGTACCTCGTCGGCGAGCTGAAGGTCGGCGACAAACTCGAGCTGCGCGGGCCGATAGGCGGCTACTTCGTGTGGAGTGCGACCGAGACGCGGCCGCTCCTTTTGATTGGCGGAGGGTCGGGCGTCGTCCCGCTCATGGCAATGCTGCGCCACCGATCAGCGGCGAGCGCCAAAGGTCGGGCTACCCTGCTCTTCTCGTCGCGCACCCTCAAAGACATCATCTATCGGGATGAGCTGGGACGGCTGGCTGCAGCGGGCGACGGCCTGAGGGTATTTCACACGCTGACGCGCGAGAAGCCGGTGGGCTGGGACGGTTTCACCAGACGGCTGGACGAGGCGATGTTGAAAACAGTGGCGTGGCCGCGCTCCGAGATGCCCGCGATCTTCGTCTGCGGACCAACGTCTTTCGTGGAGGCGGCGGCTTCCCTGCTGGTCGGGATGGATTACGAGCCGGGCTGGATCAAGACCGAGAGATTCGGGGCGACAGGAGGTTGAGGTGAGTGTCGACGAAAGGAAGCTCGACGGAAACGCGATCGGCGGCTTGCTGCGCGAGATCTTCACCATGGAGATGACCGCCGCCGAGACGACGTGCGCGGGCTGCGGCGCGGTCAACGCTGTGGGCCGGGTGGATGTTTACGTCCACGCGCCGGGCGCGGTGGTCCGGTGCCCCAGTTGCGGATCGGTCCTGATGCGGATCGTGCACGGGCCAGGGCGGTATTGGGTCGACCTTAGCGGGACGCGCTGCATCGAATTGGCCGAGCTCTAACGCGGCCCCTCCGGCCCGTGCCTTTTCCCGGGGAGGCGGGGAAGGAAGGCAACGAAACGTAGCCTTTTTGCGTCATTTTTGGCGCGACCATCAGCCTCCTTCCGACCGTTGAGCTTCTGAACGTTATTTAGGTCACGTCCGGAAGAAGTCCGGGAGGAAGTGCCACGACACCTGTACATCCGCCGGTAAAGCAGCAGATCAGATCCTGGTTCGACGCCGTGGTGGCGCTGGGCCTCAAGGTCAAGGACCGCGAGGCACGCGCCCATAACCTGCGCGTCGCGAGGCTCTGCGTCCACATCGGCCGCCAGATGTCGATGAGCGCCGCGGAGCTCAGGGTCCTCGCCCGCGCCGGCCTCATGCATGACATTGGCAAGCTCGGCATCCCCGAGGCCGTGCTGGGCAAGCACTCGGCGCTCGACGAGTACGAGTGGTCGCTCATGCGCACACACCCGGAGATGGGCCTCACGCTCCTCGACCGGGCCGGGCAATCCAGCCGAGAGGTGCTCGCCGTCCTGTATCACCACGAGCGCCTCGACGGCAGCGGATATCCATACGGCCTCAAGGCGGAGGCGATACCGATCGAAGCGCGGATCGTGGCGGTCGCCGACACGTACGACGCGCTGACCTCGGACCGCCCTTACCGCCGAGCCTGCACCGAGGCGGAAGCCCGTCGGGTCCTGATCGAAGAAGCGAGGAAGCGCCTCGACTCGCGGGCGGTCTCCGCACTCCTGGGGGCTCTCGATAACAACGTCTCGACCTTCGGCGCCGGGCCGCGGAGAGCCCTCGCCTTCTAGGAACGAAGCCCTCTTTACGATGAGAGGGTGAAGTTCGGGGTAGCGATCTTCCCCACCGACTACGCGATCTCGATGACCGAGCTCGCGCCGGCCGCTGAGCAGCTGGGCTTCGAGTCGCTATGGGTCGCCGAGCACTCGCACATCCCGACAAGCCGCCAGTCCCCGTGGCCTGGAGGGGCGGAGCTGCCCAAGCAGTACTGGCACACCATGGACCCATTTGTCGTCCTGACCGCCGCCGCGCTGGCGAGCAAGACGATTCGAGTCGCCACCGGCATCTGCCTGTTGATCGAGCGCGACCCGATCCACACCGCAAAACAGGTCGCTAGCGTCGACCTCGTCTCCAACGGCCGGTTCATCTTCGGCATCGGCGCGGGTTGGAATCGCGAGGAGATGGCCGACCACGGCACTGACTTCAGCAGCCGCTGGAAGCTCCTCCGCGAGAGGACCGAGGCCATCAAGAACATCTGGACCAACGACGTGGCGGAGTACCACGGCGAGATGGTCGACTTCGGTCCCATGTGGTGCTGGCCCAAGCCGGTCCAGAGGCCGCACCCGCCGGTCATCCTCGGCGGCAGCGGGCCGAAGATCCTCGAGCGCGTCGTGCGCTACGCCGACGGCTGGATGCCGAACCGTGGGGACGTCATCGAGCGGATCCCCGAGCTGCAGCGCATGGCCGCTGCCGCGGGGCGCGAGCGGATCCCGGTCAGTTACTACCCCAAGCCCGGAGCGGACGAGATCGCGAGGCTTGCCAAGGCGGGTGTGGACCGGTGCATCTACTACGTTCCTGCCGATGGTCGGGATGCTGCCTTGAAGAAGCTAGACGAGCTCGCCGTCATGATCCGTCCTTTCGTGGAGGACCAGGTCGCGCCCTAGCGGCGCCCTCCAAAAGAGTCGGAGGGATGGTCGCCCATCTCGCTCCCTGACGCCGGAAGGCGACGCCGGCCAGCATCTCGACTACGTGAGGTCGGCTCGTCCCTCTCGCGCCGCGATGAACAGCTCCCGCGTGCGCAGCAGGTTGCGGACCCGCAGCACCAGCTCTTCGCGGTCGACCGGCTTGGTCAAGAACTCGTCAGCGCCCAGGATCAAGGCGCTGTTTCGGGCGACGTGGGTCTCGTCGGCGGTCAGGACCAGGATCGGAAGGTAGCCCAGACTGGAGCGCGCGCTCCGCAGCCGGCGCAACACCTCGAATCCATCCGGGTCGGGCATGTGGAGGTCGAGCAGGATGATGTCCGGCTGAAACTCGGCGAAGACCTCTTCGATAAGCCGTGAGTCGGTCAGCGTGCGGACCTCTTCGACCGAATCCGCGAGATACGCCTTGAGCAGATCGACCTCCGCCTCGCGGTCGTCGACGATCAGCGCCTTCGACATCAGCTCTTGCTTTGCGCGACCGGCAGCGTGAAACGGAAATCGGCGCCGTCGCCGAGCTTGCTTTCGACCCATACCTTTCCACCGTGCATCTCAACGATCTGTCGCACGATGGCAAGTCCGAGCCCTGTGCCGACAATCTTGGCCGCCGACTTCTCATACCGCTCGTAGCGGCTGAACAGCCGGTCGATGAACTCCGGTGCGATGCCCGCTCCGTGGTCGCGCACCCTGACCTCGACGACCCCGTCGTGGGCCAGGCTGGTGACCGCGATCTCGCCGCCCTCCGGCGAATATTTCACCGCGTTGCTGAGCAGGTTGGATATGACCTGCGCGACGCGATCGGGATCGGCCATCACGACCGGGCTGTCGAGACCGAAGTTGCAGGTGAAGATGTGGGTCGCGCTCGACGCACGGGCTCGGTCGACCGCGTCTTCGAGCAGACCGTTGATCTCGACCGGCTGCGGGTGCATCTGCAGCCGTCCGGCCTCGATGCGGTCGAGGTCGAGCATGTCATTGATCATGCGGTTGAGCCGCTCGGCATCCTTGTTGATGTCGCCGGCGTACACCTTGGCCTCTTCCAGGGAGACGTCCTCGTCGCGGATCATCTCGCTGAAGCCTGAGATTCCGACAAGCGCCGTCCGAAACTCGTGGCTGACCAGAGACACGAACTCGCTCTTGAGCTTGTTCAGTCGCTCGAGACCCGCAAGGTGCGCCGCCGCCGCCTCGTTGGCGGCGTGGTCGGCGTCGTTGTCCTCGTACATGGCGATGAAATAGTCGATGCGGCCGTTTGCGCTCCGCACGCCAGTCGCGCTCCAGTGCAGCCAGACCTCCGTGTTGTCGCTGCGTATCGCGCGGCTGTCGGATTCGACAGTGTCCACGGCACCTCTCCAGAGCGGTTGAAAGGTTTGAAAGACGCGCTCGAACTCGTCTGGATGGAGGTAGCTCGCGACCGCCGTCCCGGTCATCTTCGCGGGTTCGGTCCGTAGAAGACCGGCCATGCGCGGATTCACGTCGATGATGTTCATGTCCGCGCCGACCCTCGCGATGCCTAGGGGCGCGTGGCTGACGATCTGGTCCAGGAGCCCGTTGCGCCGGGCCAGCTGGGCCTCGATCTGGTGGCTCTGGCCGAGGAGGTCGAGGGAGTCGCGGTGGGTGAGGATCTGGTTGGCGACGAACAGGATCCCGATGCCGCCGGCCAGTACCGTGCCGAACTGATCCAGGCTCTGTCCGAGCAAAGCCAGCCGGATGACGGTGACGGCGGCCAGCAAGACGGCGATCCAGGGCAGCGCGAGCTGCCACAGGCCAATCGGTCCTTCGGCCACCTCGACGTCCGTCGCCCGAGCCGGCCAGAGGGGGGCGAGCGCGATCAGCAGGTAGCCGACCACCCAGCCGGCATCGAGCGAGCTGCCGAGGACACCGTAGGTGCCATTGGCGGTTAGGTAAGCGAAGGCGCTGTCGGCCAGGGCGTTGCAAGCGAGGCCGCCAAGCAGCAGGACCATGCGTCCCACCTCCGCCCGTCGGGCCCGACGGAGGGCGAGGATCAGCACCGTCGCCGTGATGATGTCGCCGGCGGGGTACGCCAGGCCGATCAGAAGCCCTTCCGGCGAGGTGGACGACGTGTCGTAGACCTTGCTCAGGCCGGCCGACCAGGCGATCAAGAGGAGTGACAGCGCCACGATCGCGCCGGCGAGGACCGCTTCCCCGCGCGTTGTCATTCGCCGTGGCGCGGACGTGAACGCGAGCACCCCCGCTACGGCAAGCGGAATCGCCAGCAGGAAGCCGCCGTCTGCCGCGGAGGGAAACGGGACTGCTTCGCCCTGGATGACCTCGTTCCAGGACCAGACGACCTCGCCGATGCCCCAGCTCAGGGCCGAGGCGGAAAGCAGCGCCCACGCCACCCGGATGCGCCCCGAGTTGCGCACCGCGGCAAACCCGCAGCTCGCGGCAGCGACCAGGGCCGCTAGGGCTTCGCCCCAGTCGTCGAGGGCGACCGTCGCGTCGTCGCTCACCCACCTCTGCATGGTCCACGCGATGAAGACGATCGACAGGGTGGCCGCGAGGGCGGCCGCGGCCGCGAAAGGCCCCCAACCCTCGATGCCCAGGCCGACGCTTGCGACCGGACGGCGCTGAGGCCCCGCGAAGACGGCCGCTTGCTGCACCCGGGGAGCGTATGCCTGGCTACTCAACCTCGATCTGCCTAACCGAAAATTCCAAGGCTGTTGTTAAGTGACGCCGGGTTTCATTTAACATGGCAGGGCAGTTACTTGTAGCACAGCCGCGTGGGTGTGGAGCACGGCTAAGTGGAGGACTGCGATTCCGGCGGAATTGGTGCAGCAGGAGCCGGCGCACGCGGCTGATCAGGAGGGGTCAGCCGACGCAGCGAGCGCCGCTCGCGCCATCGCCGCCGCCGCAGTCGTGGGAGTTGCCGTGGTCCTGGCTGTGCTCCCGGCGATGGTCGGTTTCGGACGCATCTCCGGCCCAACGGTGGCCGGCAGGGCGGCGGTGGCTGCGGTCGCGGGCGGGGTGAAGTTCGCCGTGATGGCCGGGGGCCTGGCGGTCCGCTGGTGGCAGCGACCTCGGCCCTGGTTCGCCGCGGCGCCGATCGACTAGGCGCGACTTTGTAGACCCCTCGGACCCTGGGCCGGACGGCAAAGGAGGTGAAACTGTATGCGCAAGCTGTTCTTTGCCGCCCTCTTGGCGACGATGACCCTGCTGGCCACGGCAATGGCTGCCGGTGCCGACGGGCACGTTCCCTGCTGCTGAGCGAAATTCGATCGCTCTAAGCGTGTCAAGTGATTTGTAAACTCCGTTAATCTGACGGCGTGTCAGGCGTGCTTACGCACCCATCCGAACCGGATAGCCCGAGGCGGCAGGAGAAAGCCGTCCCCAGCCGCCGCCGGGGTCGTCGGCGTGGCGTGGAGATACGGCCTGGGAGCGTCAAGCAAGCACGCCTGGAAAGCGGCCTCAGTCTCGGCCAGGTGGCACGCAACGACATCAGCCGGACGGCCATCTACTTCGTGGAGACCGGCAAGGCGAAGCCGTCGATCGAAACGCTGCGGCTGATCGCCGAGCGGACCAACAAGCCGCTGGACTTCTTCCTCGGCCAGGCCGAGGCCATCAGCGCCGATCCGACGTCTGCGCTGGCCGAGATCGAGCGTTTGATCGCAACCGGCGACCCGGCGGCAGCGGTGGAAGCCGGGGAGCGGATGGTCGCCGCCGCGACCGATGCCCGCACCGTGGCGCACGCGAGGGTTCACCTGTCGTTAGCTCACATCCGCCTCGGGCATCACGTCCGCGCCCGGGGTCATGCGTCTGCGGCGCGAGCCTTTTTTGAGCAGGCCAACGATGTCCTGATGGCCGCCGAGGCCATGGGCAACGAGGCGGGCGCCGCCGGTCTGATGCAGGATCCCGGCGCTGTCGGACTGGCCGAGGAAGCGCTGGCCCTTTGCCGGTCGTTGACCCCGGTGCCGAGCATGACGGAGGCCAGGCTCCTCTTCATCCTGGGCGCCGCCTACGGCGGCCGGCATGAGTGGACGAAGGCCATCCAGGTGCTGGAGGAGTCGGTCGCCATCGGCAATTCAATCCAGGATCTCCGGCAGCTTTCGATGGTCTACGGCAATCTCAGCCTCAACTACCAGGAGCTCGGGCAGTTCGCCCAGGCGGCCCGCTACGCGCATCGGGCCCTGGCGATCCACGAGACGCTGCGCGACAAGCGGATGCTCGCGATCAGCGAGAACAACCTTGCCCTTCTCCTGTTCATGCAGGGCGACCTCGCCAACGCGTTCCGTCACGGAGAGCGTTCGCTGGCGCTGTTCGATGATCTCGGCCAAGAAACCGAGAAGGCGCACACCTTGATGACGCTGGCCGAGCTCGAGCTTGCCAGATCTAACCACGAAGAGGCGGAGCGCTACGCGATCGGCGCGCGAGATGTAGCGGAGCGGATGGGCGAGACGGTGAATGTTGCTGAAGCTCGCGCGTGGATTGGGCGGATCGCCGACGCGCAGGGCGACGCCGGTGTCGCGGACACCGAGTTCGAAGCTGCTTTCCGGCTGTTCGAGCTCGTCAACTCTTCGGAGCGAAAGTCACGCAATCGTGCGATCTATGCCGAGATCCTCGAACGCCGTGGTGACCTTGCCGGCGCGAACCGCCAGCTCAAGCTGGCGCTCGCCGCCCTCGGGACGACCGCCTCACCGGTCGTGGACGCCCGCACCGCCACCGCCTGACGACTATCGGTTGGCGGGCTACCGCCGAGCGTTGCTACTTGCGAGCGGCGGTGAAGCTGCGTTAACAATAGGAACGACGTGGCGGGTTTACCGAGCTCATGGGGGTGTTTGCGCTGAGGCCTGTCGTTCTCGTCGTAGACGATGGCGCGGCCAATCGTGAGCTGATTCGCATGTACCTGTCGACGATCGACTGCGAGGTGCGGCTCGCGGCGGACGGCGTAGCCGCCCTGGAGATGATCGAGCGAGAGCCGCCGGACCTTGTCTTGCTCGACGTGCGAATGCCGCGCATGGACGGCTACGAGGTGTGCCGCCGCATCAAGTCGACTCCGCGGGGAAAGCTCTTGCCGGTCGTCATGATCACCGGCCTCAGCCAGACCAAGCATCGCGTGGCCGCGCTCGAGGCGGGCGCCGATGACTTCATGACCAAGCCCGTGGAGGGCGCAGAGCTCACGGCGCGCGTGCGTTCGGCGCTCCGCCTCAAGGAGCTCTACAACACGCTCGACAGCGCCGAGCACGTGATCTTTTCGCTTGCCACCGCGGTCGAGGCGAAGGATTCCTTCACTGAGCGGCACACGCAGCGCGTCGGCGAGTCGGCACGTCTTTTGGGCTTACGCCTGGGATTGCCGGAGAACACGCTGGACACGCTGTACCGCGGTGGCATCATCCATGACATTGGGAAGATCGGTGTCTCCGACGCGATCCTTCACAAGCCGGGACCGCTGGATTCGATCGAGGTTCCCCAGATGCAGGCACATGTCGCCATCGGCGAGAGCATCGTCAAGCCTCTGCAGTCGACATCGGGTCTGCTGCCGATCATCCGCCACCATCACGAGCGCTTCGACGGCAGCGGATATCCGGACGGGCTGCGTGCACGCGAGATCCCGCGCGCTGCCCGCATCGTCTCCGTCTGCGACGCCTTTGACGCCCTGGTCAACGACCGGCCGTACCGCGTGCGGCGCTCGACGGCGGAGGCCATCGCGGTTCTTCGCGCGGGGGCGGGCACGCAGTGGGACCCCGAAACCGTGGATCTCCTTGCGAGCGAGCTGCCCACGATCCAGCACCTGGGCGCCGCTTAGCTGCAGGTAGACGAGGTTCATCTGCAGGCCGGGGGGAGGCCTGCCTCCCCCGCGTTCTACCCCGTGTTCTGCAGTCCCGCCGCGACCCCGTTCACGCTCAGCTGAAACACCCGCTCCGCCCGCGCGCGATCTCTTTTCGACACCGCCGGTTTGCGCATCGCGCGTAAGGCCCGCAGCTGTAGGTGCGACAGGGCGTCAACGTAGGGGTTGCGCAGCTCGATCGCCCACGAGAGGACGCGTCGGTCCTCGAGCAGTCTCTTGTGCTCTGTGACGGCGAGCACCCGTTCCAGGGTGAGGTCGTACTCGCGCATCACCATCGCAGTCAGGTCGGGTCGCCCGCCCAGTGCGAGGTAGCGCTCGGCGATGCGCCGGTCCGTCTTGGCCAGGCTCATCTCAGTGTTGTCGAGCATCACGTTGAACAACGGCCACTCTGCGTACGCGCGCCGCAGCTCCCCCAGGGGTGCGGCCGCCAACCCTGAACCCATCCCGTACCAGCCGGGAAGGTTCAGTCGCATCTGCGCCCACGCGAAAACCCACGGGATGGCGCGTAGGTCTTCAAGTCGCCTGCCCGGGCCACGCCGCGCAGGCCGGGACGCGATGCGCAGGCCACTGAGCTCTTCGATCGGGCTGACCCGCAGAAACCATTCCTCGAAACCGGGCGCGTCGACGAGAGCCCGGTAGGCAGCGCGAGACGGTGTGTCGATCGACGACGCGAGCACGCGAAATCGCCGCGCCGGATCCGCGCGGGCCGCGCTTGTGGTGGACGCTTCGAGCACGGCGGACGTGACCTGCTCGAGGTGGCGTCGCGCGATCGCCGGGTTGCCGTAGCGGGCGAAGATCACCTCCCCCTGCTCGGTGACTTTGAAGTGGCCCGCGACCGAGCCCGGCGCCTGGGCGCGGACTGCGCGATTGGCGGGCCCGCCGCCGCGCCCCAGCGCTCCGCCGCGGCCGTGGAACAGGATCAGCCGGAGACGGCGCTGCTTCGCCCACGCAGTGAGGGCCGCCTGTGCGTCGTGCAGCGCGATGGTCGCCGACGTCGGCCCGATCTCCTTCGCGGAATCGGAGTAACCGAGCATCACCTCGATCCTGCGGCCGTTGGCCGCGAGGCGCCTGCGCACCGGCCCCAGCTCGAGCACCTTGTCCATCACCGCGGTCGCTCGCGCCAGGTCGGCCTGAGTCTCAAATAGGGGGACCACGTCGAGAACGGGCGCCCGGGGGCCTTTCGCCTGCGCCGCGAGCTCGTAGACGGCCGCCACGTCCTCCGCCCCGCGGGCGAAGCTGACGACGTAGCGGCTGCAGCTCGCCACGCCAAAGCGCGCCTGTATCGCCGAAATCACATCAAGCGTTTCGAGGACGTCGCGTGTCGCCTCCGATCGCGCCCGTCCTGACCTGAGCTCGGCCAGCGCGGTCTCGTGGACCTGGCTGTGCTGCCGGACCTCGAGCTCCGCGAGGTGGAAACCGAACGTGTCCGCTTGCCAGATCAGGTGCTGCACCTCGCCAAACGCGAGCCGCTCGGCACCGGCCGCGGCGAGCGAGTCACGCAGCAAGTGGAGATCCCTCAGGAGCGCGGCCGGCGACGTGTAAGCGAGCCCCGCGTCGCCCGTGCGTGTGGCCGCGATTCTTCCCGCCACGTTCAGGAGGAAGACGCGATGCGGCTCGTCCCCAGAACGCGTGACGAGGGCCTCGATGCGCGCTGGGTCGCTCCTGCGCGCCTGCGCGATGCGGCGCCGAATGGCTGCGGATGCGGGCGTCGTGTCGGTGTCGACGGTGAGCGTCCTCCCGATGCGCGTCGCCGCGGCCTCGAGCGCAAACAAGATGTGCTCGCTCTGGATGGCGATGGCCTCGGCGGTGACGCGGGCGTCGACGCCAGAGTTGCCGTCGCGGTCGCCACCGATCCAGCTTCCGAACCGCACAAATGGCGCGATCTCGCTTTTCGAGCCGAGCGCATTTTCGAGGGACCGCATGAGCTGAGGCACGAGGCGAAACAAGGTGTCGTCGAAGACCGCCATCAGCGAGCGGACCTCGTCGACGGGCCGGACCTGGAGGGCCCGCAGCTGCGCCGTCCTCCACAGCGAATCGACCTCCTCGACCAGCCGCCGGTCCGCATCGAGCCGCTCGCTGTTCGAGATCCGCGGATCATCAAGGCGCTCGAGCTGATCGCCCACACGCCTGATCGCCGTCACCACGGCACGCCGTCTGGCCTCTGTCGGGTGGGCGGTGAAGACGGGGTGGACCTCGAGACTAGCGACGAGCTCGTTCAGCCGCTTCGACCCGAGCCTGCGGCGGAGCTGATGAACCGTCGCGCCGATCGACTCGGGCACAGGCTCCGCTCCGCGGTCGCGTTCGCGAATCACGCGCGCTCGGTGGTGCTCCTCGGCCAGGTTGGCGAGATGGAAGTAGCAGGCGAAGGCTCGTGCGACGAGCTCCGCAAGTTCCAGCGACCACGAGGCGACGAGCTTCTCTGCCTTGCGTTCGTAGCGGTCGTCGTCGCGGGCGCGGATCACGAGCGTGCGCAACCTCTCGACGTCATGCAGCAGACCCTCGCCTCCTGACTCCGCGATGACCCGGCCCAGGACCTCGCCCAGCAGGCGCACGTCGCGCCGCAGCGGCTCGGGGATCTCCTGCCGGGCGACCTCCCTAGGCCGGGTGCGAGAGGTCACTCATCGTCACTGCGTACTCGAGCGAGTCGACCAGCGCCAGCAGCGACGCCTCGATGATGTTGGCCGAGCAGCCCACGGTCGTCCACCGCGTGGTGCCCCTGCCGGATTCGATCAGCACCCGTGTCGTCGCCGCGGTGCCCGCGTCGCCATTGAGGATGCGCACCTTGTAATCGTGGAGGCTCACGTCGTCGAGCGTCGGGAAGCGTGTGCTCAGCGCCTTGCGCAGAGCCGCGTCGAGTGCGTTCACGGGCCCGTTCCCCGACGCCGCGGTGTGATAGACCGCTCCGCCCACCTCGACTTTCACCGTCGCCTCCGCGTGGACCGAGCCCCCGTTCTTGCGCACCTGCGTGGTGAAGTCGGCCACGCTCCAGGGAGCGGAGTAACCCGGCTGCAGCCGTCGCACGAGCATCTCGAAGGACGCGTCGGCGGCCTCGTACGCATAACCCTGGTGCTCGAGCTCCTTCAGATGGTTGACCAGCGCGCGCGTCCGCGGATCGTCGCGGTCAAGCTCGAGGCCGAACTCGCGCGCCTTGGCAAGTATGTTGCCGCGGCCTGATTGCTCGGAGACGAGGACCCTCGCTTCGTTGCCGACCACAGCGGGGTCGATGTGCTGGTACGCGTCCTTGTGCTTGAGCACCGCGGCGACGTGCTGGCCACCCTTGTGGGCGAACGCGCCATGGCCGACGAAAGGCTGTTGCGTCGGCAGCGCGAGGTTGGCGATCTCCGCCACGGTGCGGGAAAGCTCGCTGAAACGGGACAGCGAGGCTTCGGGCAAAGCGACCAGACCCAGCTTCAGCGCCAGGTTGGAGACCACCGATACGAGATTGGCGTTGCCACAGCGCTCGCCGTAGCCGTTGATCGTGCCCTGCACCATGCCCGCCCCGGCGAGGACGCCCTCAAGCGTGTTGGCGACCGCGAGCTCGCAGTCGTTGTGGGTGTGAATCCCGACACGCGCCGTGACGCCGATCGATTCCAGACTTCCGCAGACCGCCTTCACACCATCCCGGACTGCGGAGGGCAGGCTGCCTCCATTGGTATCGCATAGAACGACCCATGACGCGCCGGCACGCGCTGCGGCCAGGCACACCTCGACCGCGTATTCGGCGTCGCGCGCGTAGCCGTCGAAGAAGTGCTCGGCGTCGAAGATCACTTCACGGCCCCGGCCGACGCCATAGGCGACCGACTCCTCCACCATCGCCAGGTTTTCGTTCGGGGTCGTTCCGAGCACATTGGCCACCTGCCAGACATCGCTCTTGCCGACGAGTGTCCAGACGGGCGCGTTGGTCGCGGCCAGCGCCGCAAGGTTGACGTCGTCCTCGCATCGCCCGCCGGCGCGACGAGTCGCGCCGAATGCAGCCAGTCGGGCGAGCGCAAGGGGTTCTGCGTCCAGGTGCGCAAACAGCTCCGCGTCTTTGGGGTTCGAGCCCGGGAAGCCGCCCTCGACGTAGTCGAAACCGAGGCTGTCGAGAAGGCGCGCGATGCGTTCTTTGTCCGCGGCTGAAAACGAGACGTCAGGACCCTGCGCGCCGTCGCGCAGAGTCGTGTCGTAGATGACTATTGGCTTTCGCGCGGACATAAAAAAACCTCCCGACCCTTCTGGCCGGGAGGTCCACCGAATCAGCGACACGCGCTAAGTCGGGGGACCTCCCCGGCGAATCTCGATCGCAATCGTGCGGTTGTTGGTCATGTGGATTGCCGAAGCCTAAGCCTTTGCCCGCGCCGTGCGTATGGCTTCGGCCGCCAAATCGAACGGCGATCGGTAGTGCCGCGTCGACAGCAGGGCCCGCGTCCTAGGTGCGGATATCACGAACTTGCGTCGACCTCCATAGTTGCCTCTTGACAAAGCATCGGGGCGGCGGTACGGTTTGCGAAACCGATTCGACAATGTCGAACGACAGTCAGGATTAATGAGGGGGTTCAACGAGGGGGTTCAACCGCCATGTATTCGATTCGACAGCGTTTTCTGGCCGAGGTCCTGGGGACGGCCGCGCTTGTCCTCGTCGGGCCCGGGTCCGTGATCGCCACCCTGACCCTGGCCGGCAAGGCGGTACCGGCCGTGACCGAAGCTGACCTGCTGGGCATCAGCTTCGCTTTCGGCTTCATCATCACCGCGCTCGTCTACGCCATCGGCAAGGTCTCGGGGTGCCACATCAACCCCGCGGTAACCTTCGCGCTCGCCGTGACCAAGCGCTTTCCTTGGCGCGAGGCGCCCATCTACTGGATCGCTCAGTACCTCGGCGCCGTCATCGGCGCGTTCGGCATCTGGGGCGTGTTCGGCGCGAACGCCGTGACGTTCGGCATGGGGCAGACCCACTTCGCCGCCGACGCCTCCACCTCCTACTACTTGCAGGCGGCGCTCGCCGAGGCCGCGGGCACAGGTCTTTTGCTCTTCGCCATCCTCGGCATCGTGGACGGCCGCTCGCCCAATCAGCTGGCCGGCCTTGTCATCGGCGGCGCGGTGGTCGGCATCATCCTGATCTTCGGCCCCGTCACTGGCGCTTCACTCAACCCGGCGCGCGCGTTCGGCCCCGAGCTCGTGCAGGCGATTGCGGGCGGCTCGACCTTCTGGACCCAGTACATCCC
>WNGO01000574.1_pt1 | contig 27011 bp, 27 predicted proteins | sample 5400511 | NCBI WGS metagenome assembly WNGO01 (sample SAMN13153380, study PRJNA577476) | soil metagenome | isolation source: 20 cm soil or saprolite under Garry oak tree replicate 2 | place: USA:California | collected 2016-06-15 | reverse complement strand
CGCGGCCCTGAGGGGCAAGGCACAGCTCGCGCTCCGCGCGGCGGCCGTGCGCACTGCGCAGCAGGCGCTCGCGCACGAAGCCGAGCTGGCGCTCGCGCCGCCCCAGCCCGCCACGGTTGCCGTACTGCCGCTCGTCATCGCCGGGGATTCGAGCGTCCAACCGTTGTCACGCGGACTGGCGGAGCTCATCACGACCGACCTCGCATACGTCCGGACGCTGCGCCTGCTCGAGCGCTTGCAGATCGGGACGCTCCTCGACGAGCTGAAACTCGGTCAGAGCGAGCGCGCAGATCCGGCGACGGCCGCGCGGGTGGGCCGCCTCCTGCGCGCGGAGCGCCTGGTGCAGGGGACCGCGGCGATCCCGTCGGCGGGGGGACCCGTGCAGCTGGCCACGACCGTCGTCACCGGTACGGGCGTGGTGCGACCCGTGGGCCAGGTGACCGGTCCCTTTCCCAAGCTGCTCGAGCTCGAGAAGCAGGTCGTGTTCGGCCTCGCCGCGCAGCTCGGCATCGTGCTGAGTCAATCCGAGCGCGAGCAGATCCTCCGCCAGGGGCCGAAGAACCTCGCGGCGTTCCTCGCTTACAGCCGTGCGCTCGACGCGATGGATCGTGGCGACTATGACGCGGCGACGCGCGACTTTCGCACGGCCGCGCAGGCCGACCCCGGCTTTCAGGCGGCGCGCCAGGGACAGCAGGCGGCGGGCGCGGCTCCGATCGCGCAGCAGGCCACCGGCGGCGACATCGTCATGGTGGTGGATGCGGTGGAGCGCCTTCCGGGCGCTCTCGAGTCGACCGGCGTCGGCAGTGCTGGCGGCGTGCTTGGGGCCGGGACCCGTGACGTCGTGCCGACCGTCGGCGACGCGGTCGCCGCCAGATGGCTCGTGCCGACCGGCGCCTCCACGGTCGATCGTCAGGTGACCGCCGAGGCGGCGGGCCTGCCGTCCATCCTATCCGTTACCAACGGTATCACGATCATCTTCAAGCGGCCGTGAGGCTGCTCCTGCTGGGCTGGTGTGTGGGCGCAACGACCACGCTGGCCGGGCAGGGACCAGTCGGCGGCGTCGGCACTGTCGCCCAGACCGGAGTCGCATTCGACGCCTACTACTTCGGGTCGGGCGTTGCGTTCGAACATGTCGTCGAGTGGACCATTCCGGTTTCCCTCTCCCATCGGCTCGGGCCGGAGCTCACCATCGACCTGTCGAGCGCGTATGCGCACGCGTCCGCCGCTACGACGAGCGGGCCGTTGGAGATCTCGGGCGCCACCGACACGGACGTGCGGGCGACATGGGCGGCGGTGTCGGGCCACATGGTCGTGTCGCTCGCGGGCACGCTTCCCACTGGCAAACGGGAGGTGCCCGTCTCGTCCGTCCCGTTGCTCAGCGCCCTCGCGACCGAGCTTTTCAGATTCACGACGCCGAGCTTCGGCGGTTCGAGCGGCGTGACCGGTGGGGTGGCGACCGCATTCAAGCTGGGAGAACGCTGGGCCGCCGGGATCGGCGGGAGCTACCGCTGGCGGGCCGCGTACACCCCGGTTGCCGGGAGCGGCGACCTGGAGCCGGGTGCCGAAGTTCGGGTCAGGCTCGGCGTGGAAGGCCCGCTCGCCGCTGGGGGACGTGGGTACTTCCGCCTTGCGACGATGTACGCTGGAACTGGGGGGGACACGCTCGACGGAGGCTTGCGCAGCGTCAGCGGTGCTCGCGTGCTGCTTTATTCCAACTTCAACCTGCCGGCGGGGCGCAGCACGTTGTCATTCTATGCGTACGACCGGTATCGCTTCCCCACGCACGGCTACGACTCGACCGTGGTCCAGGTGCCGCGCGGCAACGTGCTCGCGTTGGGGGGACGGCTTGAGCAGCCGCTCTCCCCGGTGCTCAATCTGATCCCCAACCTCGAGTTTCGCTACGAAGTCGCGGCACCCGACGGGGGAAGCGTCGCGCTCCTGGGATGGCTGATCCGCCCTGGCGTGGACTTGCGCTACCGGGCGGGCGCGGCGCTCACGATCCTGGTCCAGGCTCAGGCGGCGTTCGGCCGGCTCGCCACCACCGGGGGGTCACCGTCGTCAGTGTCGTTGGTCGGGCCACGCGCGCTGGTGCTCCTGGAGTGGGCGCGATGAGGCGCCGTGCCTGGCTCCTGCTCGCCACGGCGGGCGCCGTCCTGGCCTGCCCCGAGTGGGCGGGGCCCGGACTCGGGGGTCCAAGGCTTTCGATCGTGCCCGTGTTCACGGTCGTGTCGGTGGGCAGTGGGTTCCTGCTCCTCGACGACCTCGACGTGGTGCGTGTCGTGGTGCGTTCGTCGTCGCAGACGCGTGCGCCCGTCGTCGTAGCGGACACGACGGTCGCCGTGGACGCAGCGGGAAACGCCACGCTCACGGTGCCGGTGGTCGTCGTAGCGTCCGCGGAGACGTACCAGATCGACGTCCAGGGCATCCGGTTGCGCGACGGGGCGGTGCTGTACACCGGGAGCGATACTGTCACTCTCCGACCGGGTAGTCCGAAGGCCGTCGACTCCGTGCCGGTGGCCTACGTGGGACCTTGCGGGCTAAGCGCCGGATGCCGGGTTACGGTCGCGCCGCAGGACACGACCGTGGCACCGGCCGGCTCGTTCGTGATGCGGATCAATGTCGATTCTGCCGGGACCCTGGTCGCGGGGGTCCCGGTGGCTCTCACGAACTTGAACCCCGAGCTCATCCTGCTCGGTCCCAGCGGTGCCGTGACCGCGCTGGTGAATCCGGTGGGCGGCGCCGCGCGCGTCGCGGCGGAGATCCACGGCGCCGCCGATACCCTGCGCCTCACCGTCGCGCCGCTCACGGCCCCGGCGTCGGTCTTGATCACGCCGGGGTATGCGACGCTCACGACGCTGTCTCCAGGTAACACGGTACAGCTCGTCGCCGCAGTCAAGGACATCGCGGGGAATGCGTTGTCACCCTCACTGGCGACCTGGACGAGCGGTGACCCCACGGTCGCGGCCGTGTCGACCTCGGGGCTGGTCACCGCCGTCGGGCGCGGCAGCGCGATTGTGGTGGCAGGTGCCGGGCCGGGAGTCGCCGACTCGCTGGCGATCGCCGTCGGCGACCCGACCGTCGCTCCCGGCAACGTCATCGCTCTCGCGCTCAGTGGCGGTCGCAACTTCGGGGTGGGGAAACTCGGCCAACCGGTCGCGATCGATATAGTGGTCGATCTCAAAGCAGTTACCGCCGGGCTGCTCGGCAGCTATGACGCGCGGTTCAGTTGGAATAGCGCGGCGCTGAGGTACGACAGCATACAGCCGGGCAGCCTTGTGCCTCTTGCGGTCATTCCCGATACGGCGGGAGGGGGCATTCTCCGCTTCAGCGCCACCGACGCTCTCGGCAAAGCCGGATCGCCGGCCCTCGCCCGCGTGTGGTTCACAGCGACGGGCGTCGGCACCTCCAATCACGCGTTGTCGCTGCCGACGCTCGCTACGGTGGTTCCGCTCATCGATCTGACGCAAGGGTTGGTCGTCGCGCCCGGCAACATCACGATCGTCCCCTAGATCCGGAATCCCCGCACCAGATTCCGCAACTTCTCGGCCCCCTGGAGCAGGCTGCTCGCGGCGGCCGCCATCTGTTCCGTCGAGGCGCCCTGCTGCTCGGTGGCGGCGGTCACCTGCTCCGCGCCGGCCGCATGCGCCGTGGCGCGAGTCGCCACTTGCTCCGCCTGGCCTTTGAGCTGCGTGGTCGTCTCGCGGTTGGCCTGGGCGACCAATCGCACTCGCGTGGCCGCTTGCTCAACCTGCTCGATTGCGGTCGCGATCTCCGCGAGGCCGTGTGCTGCGCCTTCTGCCACGGACTCGATCCCGCGGACTTTCGCCTGACCCGCAGCCATCGTCGCGGTGACGTCCTCCATTTGCTCACGGATCGAGCCCGTGGTGCGGGTCACCGCCTCGGCCGCGCGCGCGGACTCATCGGCGAGTTGCCGCACCTCTTCCGCCACGACGGCGAAGCCCCGGCCGTGCTCGCCCGCCCGCGCCGCTTCGATCGCCGCGTTCAGCGCCAGCAGGTTGGTCTGCGAGGAGATGCGCTTGATGAGCTCCACGAAGTCGTCGATCGAAGCGCTCAGGTCGCCAAGCTGGGTGACCTGCTTGGAGGTGGTCTGCACCACCTCCCGCACGTTGAGCAGCACGCTCCCCGCCGCCGCCACGTCGCTCCGGTTGCGGTCGGCCACGCTGCGGATCTCTTCACCCAGCTGCGCCGCGCGCTCCGCGGCGTCTGCCATTTCGCCGATGGCGTCGCTCACGGCCGACAGGTCGCCCGCCGCGCCGGCGATTCGGTCGGCCTCGGCGATCACCTCGCTCACGATCTGGCGCAGGCGGTCGCCCATCAGCTGCATCGCGTCTGCGAGCACGCGGAACTCGCGGGGCATGTCGCCCGTGGTGACCGGCCGCAGGTCACCGGCGCCAAGCCGCTCGGCGGCTGTGACCAATCGGCCGAGCGGTGCGTGCACCGACTCGAGGGTATAGCGGGACAGGAAGAACCCGGCGAGCACCAACGCGGCGACGAAGATCCAGAGCTGGTGCTCCCGATCGGTGGCCTCCGCGCTCAGGTGCTCCGCGGCCTTTGCGGCCTTCAGCCCCTGCCGGCGCGCGAGGTCGCGCACCAGGCGTGTCAGCTCCGCCGCCTGCAAGCGGACCGCGCCCGCGTGCGCCACCGCCTCGGGGTCGCGTCCCAAATCCCGCAGCGCGTGGGCGATCGAGTACTCGGTCTGGATCGACGCATTGAGCTGACGCACGCGATTAACGGTGAGGCGATCCTCGATGGTGAGGCCCCCGAGCGCGTCCAGCCGCCGCTCGTGCTCAAACGCATCCTCGGCCGCCGCCTGAAACACCCGGCGAGGTTCGTCGCCCGGTGTCGCGAGGTACTGTTCGGCGGCCCGGATCTCCTCGAGCACGCTGGTGACGAGACCGCTCCCCTCTTCGGTCGACGTGCGGAGTGTCGCCAGCTCCTCCTCGATCGCGTGCCGCATCTCGCGTAACGTGCTCACGCCCGCGATCGCCGTTGCAGCGACGCCGGCGAGCAGGAGAGTCAATCCGATGAGGATGCGCGCGCGGATGGTGTCGAGCGGGCCCGCCATCAGCGCGCGGCCTCGGTCACGAGACGACCATCCCGCACCACACCGATCGCCACCGTCTTACCCGCCGCGTCCCCGTTGGCGTCGAAGGCAATCCGGCCGGTGACACCCTCGAACGGCGGGCCCCCACCCGTCCGGCCCACCCGTGCCAGGTAATCCCGAATGGCCCGCCGGTCGGCGCCTACACGGGCGATGCCCCGCGCGAGCAGGTACACGATGTCGTATGTTCCCGCCCCCCGATGGTCCGGCCGCTCCCCGGGAAAGGCGCGCGCGTAGTCGGCGACGAACGCGAGGTTCCGCTCGTCGCTCCGGTCGGCGAGATAAGCAGCCGAGAGCCGTACGCCCGCGGCGAGTGCCCCGTCGGTCTCGATCCCCGCCAGTGCGTCTCCACCCAGCACCGGCCACGCGATTCCCAGTGTGCGCATCTCCCGCAGCGCCAGCTCGGCCCCCGGTCGCTCGGCCGCGAGCAGCAGGGCGTCCACCCCGCCGCGCCGCATGCGGGACAGGTAGGGCTCGAGCGAGCGGGTACTGGCGATGTACGGATCGGCCTCGACGACCGCGCCTCCCAGACGCGTGAACTCGTCCGCGAACGTCCGGCGCACACCGCGACCGTAATCGTTGTTCAGGTAGATGATCCCGGCCCGCCTGGCATTCAGCACCTGCCAGGCGAAGCGCGCGAGTTCGGCGCCGTGCTGCAGGTCGGTGGGGCAGGTACGGAACGCGAAAGGTCCGATCCCCGACAGATCGGGGCTCGACGCCGAGGGCGTGATCATCGCGACGGGTGTCGCGCCCGCGCCGTACACTCGCGCCGCGGCGAGGGAGGTTCCCGAGCTCAGGTGCCCGACGACCGCGACGACGGCGGGATCCGCGTACAGCTGCTCCGCAACGCGGACCGCGGTGTCCTCGTTGCCCGAATCATCGGCGACCCGCAGTTCGAGCCGCCGGCCCCCCCCCCCAACGCCACCTTTGGCGTTGATCTGGTTCACCGCCAGCTGAGCCGCCCGCAGCATGGAGCCGCCGCGCGGCTGCGAAAATGGGCCCGCGAGGCCCAGGGCGATCGGGCCGCTGGGATGGGAACACGCCGCCAGCCACAGGGCGGCCAGGAGAGCTGAAGCTCGCAGAGGGTTCGCCAAGTGCGGGGCAAGGTTAAGTGCCGCCGTGAGGAAGCGCAACTGTCCACAGCAACCCACAAGATTTCCACCCACATTTTCCAGACGGATGTGGAGAAGTCGCGTTTGCCTGCGGCCGCTGCCGGCGTAGCTTGATGCGAGTGGAAACGTCCGACCGCCTGTACCGATTTGCCGGAGCGCTCGAAGGACTCCTGGCCGCGCCCGACGTGGTGACCCTCGAGCGGGCGTGGGAGGCGGCAAACCTCGATAACCTCGCGTGGGATGCGCTGGGGCACTCGCGTCGGGCGCACAGCGCCGCGCTGGAGCCGGCGCTCCACCAGGTGGACCGCCGCCTCCTCGCCATGCTAGAGCGCTGCCGCCGGCTCCCCGATCCGCACGTCGTGACGTTTCGCGTACCCGAGTTGGAGCGGTGGCAGCACGCGGCCGCCGCCGCGCTCGTGGGAGCGCGCTGGGGGATCGCGGGGCTCCGGACCGTCATCGCCGACACCAGCGCGCCGTTGGGGCGGCGCTACTTCGCCTTCCTGGCGCTCGCCGAGCGACACCCCGATGGAGCGTGGCCGCTGTTCGAGCGGTACGTCGTGACGCCCAGCGCGCACCACGCGTTCGTCGCCGCCGCCGTTGAGGCGGCGCGCTACTACCCGGGACACGCCGACCTGCTCGTACGCCTGTTCCAGCGGATCCGAGGGGATCCGCTACAGCGCCGCTTCCTCGGCCCCAAGATCCTGGAGTCGCTGTATGTCCTCGGCGAGGAGTGCAGCCTGTCGCTGTTCGAGGAGCTGCTGGTGACCGGACATACCGACCCCGACGTGGACCGGTGCGAAGTGACGCGGGCGCTCGTCGCGGTGCGTCGGGCCACGGGTCGAGTGGCCCCGAACTCCAAGTTCGCCGATGGCGATGACGCCGTCTGGCGTGCCCTGGACGACGCCGAGCGTCACTACGAAGCCACGCGCGATCGCATAGTTCCAGTCGTCGTAATCTGACGGGCACTCCGACCCTTTGCTGCCCGCCCTATCGTCGGGCAACGAACTCCCACACCTTGTCGCGGTACGCCCGGCCTCCGATGTCGTACGTCTCGTTGTGCCCCGCGCCGTGTATCAGGACGACCTCGACCGGCCCGCCGGCGGCCGCCGCGACGGCTTGCCCCATACTCGTCGGCACGAGTCGGTCCGCGTCTCCATGAAACACCAGAATAGGACAGCGGACGCGCATGATGGTGGAGAGGTTGTCCAGCGATAGCCGGAGAACGAGGCGCGGGAACAGCCGGTAGTGATAGTGCGCCATCGCCGCCGCGCTCGTGAACGGCGATTCCAGGATCAATCCCGCCACCTCGTGGTGCGCTGCGGTCCAGGTTGCCACCGCGCTTCCCAGCGATCGGCCGTACACATAGATGCGGTGTGGGTCCACCTCCGGCCGGGCCGCGAGCGCGGCGTAGGCTGCCTCTGCGGCGGCGTACAGCGCCGGCTCGGTCGCCCGGCCGCTACTGCCGCCATATCCCGGGTAGTCGACCACCAGGACGGCGGTCCCCGGCGGCTGGAACACGCGTACGATTGGCCCAATCGCGGCCACGGTCTCGCCGTTGCCGTAAAACCAAAGCAGGGCGGGCGAGGGCGGTGAAGGGCGGTGGAGGGCGGTCGAGGCGTCCCCTCCCTTCACCGCCTTCCACCGTCCTTCACCGCCTTCCACCGCCCTCAAATACCACCCCACCAGTCTCGTTCCGTCCCCGCTGAGGATCTCCACCCGCTCTCCGTTCGTCACGCCGAGCCGTTGCGGGTCCGGCACCACGGCGCGGGGCGCCGGAAAGGCGAGGTGCTCCTGAAACCGCCACGCGAGCAACACCAGCACGGCGTACGCGAGCCCGAGGCCCATGACGATTCGGAGCACGAGCATGCGCGAAAAATAGTGCGTGGGTGTCACGGCATTGCACCACCCGTCACAAATGCGAATCTTTCGGGCCGTGACGACCCAGTCCACTTGTTCTTCGTGCCGTACGGCGATTCCGGTGGGTGCGGCGTTCTGCCCGGCGTGCGGGACCGCTTCCCCAACCGTGATCACGAACGAGCGCGCTGCCGCGGTCCCTGCCGCGCCTGCCGCCCTTGCCGCCCCGACAGCCGAGCGCCTGGCCCACGCGCTCGGCGCCAAGTACGAGGTCAAGCGCCTCATCGGTCGTGGCGGCTTCGCCGAAGTGTACGAGCTGTGGGATCGGGACTTGGACCGCCGCCTCGCGTGCAAGGTGCTGCACCCCGAGATCGCCTGGACGCCGGGTATGCTGTCGCGGTTCCGTCAGGAAGCGAAGTCGCTGGCGCGGCTGCAGCATCCGGCCATTCTGCCGGTGCACTTCACGGGCGATGGCGAGGGCCTGGTTTACTACGTGATGCCGTTCGTCGCAGGGGAATCACTCGCGGACGCGTTGCGGCGCCGTGGTCCGTACTCCGCGGCCGACGCGGTGAAGATCGCCGAGCCGATCCTCCAGGCGCTGGCCCACGCGCACACCCAGGGCCTCGTGCACCGCGATATCAAGCCCGACAACGTGATGCTCGAAGGGAAGACCGGCCGGGTGTTGCTGCTCGACTTCGGCATCGCCAAGCTCCTCGACCCGCGCACGAGCACCGGCGGCGGCGCCAAGACGGCCACGGGCTTCACCGTCGGCACCGTCCAGTACATGAGCCCCGAGCAGGCCCTCGGCCAGGCGACGCTCGACGGGCGAAGCGATTTGTACGCCTTCGGCGCCATGCTCTACCAGATGGTCACCGGAACGCCGCCTTACGACGGAAACTCGAGCGCCGAGATCGTCGGGAAACACCTGGCCGATCCGGTGCCGGTCGCGAGCGATGTCAACGCGAAGATTCCCCAGTGGCTCTCTGCGGCGATCGTGAAGTGCTTGGCGAAGAAGCCGGAGGATCGGTTCCAAGACGCTGACGAGGTATTGGCCGCCCTCGCGGCCGGCCGCGCGTCAGGCTCCACAGGCCTGGTCGGAGCACAGACCCTGGAGCGGCAGGTACTCCGCTCGGGCCACGTCCGGTCGCCCGGCGGACGGAGCGGGGGGGGCGGGGCATGGTTGGTGGGGGGGGCCGCGTTCACTGTAGTGCTCGCCGCCGTCGTCATTGCACGCCGCCTCGGGTACCTCGGAATTGGCGTCGCGTCGCTGCACAACGCGCTGGTGGAGCCCGTCGAGGTCCTGAACGACGGCGTGCCGATCGATACCGTTGCGCCGAATGCTACCGAGCGACTCCGGCTGCCGCGCGGCAGCAAAGGCGGGCTCGCATGGCGCCTGCTGCGCCCCGGCAATCCCGCCATTGGGGAGCCCCTCGAGGGCCCGCTCCCCATGTTGCCGCGGCGCGGAGGGCGGTGGCTGGCAGCGGTGGGTGCCGAAGTCGGCGGCCAGCGATACTTCGCTCCGCTCATCACCAACGGGAGCGCCTCGGACATCACCATCGAGGTCAACCCCGGCACTGCTGCCGCGGTGCGGTGTAACTGCCTCGTGTCGAAAGGGGCCGTCCGGACCCACATCGGGTACTACCGGCTGTACCGCAACTCGAGCGTCGCCGCCTATAACAGCGCCCATCCGTACATTGGACCGCATGCCGATCGACCCGGCTTCTCGAGCCGCGTGGATCCGCAGAGCGGCGTCGTGGTGCTGACCTTCTGACCGCGCACGACATCCTCGATCCGCTGTTGTTGACGCGGGCGCGCGGCGCGGTGCTCGGGCTGTTGATCGGAAACCAGCTGGGCGTGCCGACCGAGCACCTCGGGACCGCCGAGGCAATCCGTGCAGCGTTCCCGCAGGGGGTGCGCGACCTGGCAGCGCCACCCAGGGAGTCCCCGTTTGACGACGACGCGGCCATGACCCTGCTCCTCGCCGAGTCGTTGGTGGAGAAAGGCGACTTCGACGCGCAGGACGTGGCCCAGCGCTGGGTCAAATGGATGAAAATGGACGGTCGGGGGATCGGGTTCACGACGCTCTGCGCGCTGCGGCTCATCGAGCGTGGCACCGAGCCGTTCGAGGCCGGCAGGCTGGCGATCGGCCCTCGGTCCGCCTCAAATGGCGCCGTCATGCGGTGTATTCCGGTCGCCCTGCGCTACCACGATAATCTCGACAAACTAGTGCGGGTCTCGACTCAACAGGCCGCGATCACTCATGCCGATGAGCGGTGCACCTGGGGCGCGGCGGCGGTGAATATCGCCGCCCGCGAGCTGCTGCACGGGAATAGATACTTTCTCGAGGAGGTGCTCCACCGCCTCGAGGGAGCCGCACCGCGAGCCCTGATCGAGGCCATCGGGCGCGTGGCGTGGGAGGAGCAAGGCGACCTTCCCCTCGCGATCCGTGGCAAGGCCGGCTACGTGGTGCACTGCGTGGAAATCGCGTTCTGGTGGGCGTTGCACGGGCCGTCCCTCGAGGAAGCGCTCATTTTTCTCGCGGAGGCGGGCGGGGACACGGATACCAACGCGGCCGTTGCGGGTGCCCTGCTGGGAGCGCGGGATGGCGAGACCGGCATTCCGCCCCGGTGGCTCGACCAGCTCGGATCGGCCCGTAGTGTGGCGGGAATTGCGGAGCGACTCGTGGCTGCCGGCTGCGCGGCAACCTGAGTCTTGTCGCTTGCGGCTGCTCCGGTTTTAGGACTTGCGCCTGACGGGTGGCGTCACGTACGCGCTGATCCGGTCCATGACGTCCCGGTCCGTGAGGGTGACGGACACCCATCGGGCGGTACCGCGTCCCCGCCAGCTGAACCGCACGGCGCGCTGACCGTAGCGCCACTCCCAGCCGCTCTTCCCGACCGGCCGCGGCCTGCCAAACAGCCCCGTCAGCTCCTTCTTGGTGCGGTCGACCAGCGGCACACCGCGCTTGTCGCCAAACCCCGCGGAGTCGTAGAACGCCACGACGTCGGCGTTCCCCTCGATGAAGTGCGCGCTCAAGTAGAATCGGGCCGCGTCGCGCGGACCCCGGATCACCACGCCACACTCCATGACCTGAGCCGTGTGCGGGGAGGTCTGGCAACGCAGGACGTCGCTGTCAGCCAGCGCCCTGGCGCGTTCCACGAACGCTCGGTACGACATGCCCGGAGTGAAGGTGCGATATACGGGCAGTGCTGGCGTCGTGGCCGTAGGGGAGGGCGAGCGGGAGGGGGGAATCGTGCCTGAGGCCGGTGCCTGCGCTCGCCCGACGGTGGGCGCCAGCGCGAGGAGCAGGGTCATCCGGACGAATTGCATGACCCAATATATAGACCGGAAACGGCGGCGGGCCCGGAGAGTCTCCGAGCCCGCTTGCATCGCCATGCGAGAAGCTTAGACCTTGCGGACGTTCTGCGCCTGCAAACCCTTTGGACCCTGGGCGACTTCGAACTCGACCGTATCGCCCTCGGCGAGACTGCGGAAGCCCTCAGCCTGGATCGCCGTGAAGTGGACGAACACGTCTGGACCAGACTCCTGCGCGATAAAGCCAAAGCCCTTCGCGTCGTTAAACCACTTCACCTTACCCTTTGCCATACCGTTTGGACCTCAGCACTAAGGGGCACTGCCCCGGACACGTTCGACCCTGGTCACCGCGACCAGGGACGGGCTCAAACAAAAACCGCGAGACAAGTGGTCCTCGCGGTGCGCAGACAAACCGGTGACGGTGCCACGTATTGCTTGAACCGGGGCCAAAGGTAGGGTTGGCGGCCAACCCTGTCAATAGAGTAACCGTCAGGCGCTATGGCGGTTGCGTCACCGACCTCCGTCCGACGCCACCATGACGACAGTATCAAGCCACTATGGGTGCTTGGGGGCCTTCGCGGTGTCCTCTTTGACCGGCAGCCCGATCGCGAGACGGAAGTCCCGCAGGGCGCCGTCGTAGCTCTTGAGTCGCTTGCTCAGCTCCACGGCGGTCGAGTTGGGTACGGCAGCCGCGCGCTGCTCGCACGCCGGCGTGAACGCGATCAGCGTGTCCATCTGCGTAGTCAGGCGCTTTGCCTTCGTGCGCACCGTGTCTTCGTACACGGTGGGATTCATTTGCGGTCGTCCGCGCTTCAGAAACCCGCGACTGCTGCCGCACAACCCGGCGAGAAACTGTCCCGCGCGCTGCTGCGCGACCGAGTCACCCTTGCTGGCACGCGAGACGCGGCCTATGCCATCCTTGAGTTGCGCGAGGCCGCGCGTCGCCGTCTTGAGTCCATCGAGGAAATGCTTCTGCTCCGGCGTCGGCGAGGGCGGCGGGGCAGGCGGTACCGACTCCGCCCGCGCCGTGCCGGAGTCGGGCGGCGTCTCGGGTTGCTGTGCCGCGAGCGAAGTGACGCCAAGACACAGCAATACGGCCAGGCAGCGCATCACGCGTCCTCTAGAATGTCGACAGAAGCCTTGGTTATAATGCCACCATGACCGTTCCCGCAACCTCGCGTCAGACGCGCACGTTCGAGGATCGTGCCGATGCGCTCGCACAGTTCTTCGTGCGCGCCGCCGAAGCGCCGCGACTCCTCGCGTACGACGACGCCGTCGGCTGTCCGCTCGACCAGGCGCTCGCCGCCATCGAATGGACGGTGGCCGTCGGCATCCTGTCGCAGGACGACTTGATTCACGCCGCGCGGCTTGGCGCCGACGCCGCGGCCGCGGTGGTGGAGCGCAAGGACGGCGATCAGCGCGTGTTCATCTATTTCGGACCTCGCATGGATGCGCCCCCCGCCGATCCCTACGAGGGCACACTCCTGTACGACGAACCCGGCGTGCGCGCCTACATCTTCGCGCAGCGCGTCCATGCCATCGCGCATTTCCTGCGCGCGACCCACGGCGCCGGTGCCGTCATTTCAATGCTCGGCCGCCGCGCGCCCGAGCTGCGCCACATCCGCCGCTGGCTGCAGGCCCTGTTCACCGAGCCGCCGGGCGAAAGCAGCTCTACCCAGATGCTCGCGGGGTGGTTTGCCACCGGTGGAACCGGCGTATTGTTCCTACCCCGTCAGCCCAACGGACCGTACACGTACTGCGAAGTCGGGGTGGACCTGTAACCTTGGTTTGGGAGGTTTGAGAGCGTTGGGGTCCTCAACCTCCCAAACCTGCATTTGTGGATCAACACTCTCCACATCGTGTGGATGGGCGCGGCAATAGTAGATGCGCATGATGGTTACCCGTCCACATCGCTTGCACACTGAAGTGAGCTAACCCGAAGAAATATCGGCACTTGCGCGATTATATGGACCCCCTATATTGATGCCACGCGGCTTAGAGGGAAGGGTCGGGACCTGGTGTCTCAACTACGCCTCTAAGACGGGTCCGAGCGGAAATTCCGGGGAGGCCGCCGACGCAAACAAGGGCTCAGGCGGCCGGCGATCCGGGGGCAGCCTTCCGGCTCGGATAGATAGGGCCAGTCGCGTGCCCTATCCACGTCGACGCGGTGCCTCGACGTGCAGTGCGGAAGGTCGGTCCGCGACCCGATCTGACCCGCAGCACCTACATCGGTGAACCTTGCGGCCCGGCCAGGCTGCTTGGGGATGGAAGCCGGAGCTCCTGTAGCCCTACCGATCGACGAATCAGTCAACCGGCGGCGACAGGATGAAGAACGGAGGGAGCAATCCCCCGGCTCCGGGTAACCGATGTGCGGGGCCCCCGGGCGGCCTATCGCGCCGTCCCGGGGGCTTCGTGTTTTATTACCCCCAATGGCGCTCACTCCCCTGGTCCCTGTCGCGGCCGGTGCCCTCGGCGCTTGGGCGTACGGTACGTATGAGCCCAATAGCCCGTTGTTCGGGCGGGCGATTGGCCGCGGGCCGACGCGGGAGCGGGTGGCGTACCTCACCTTCGACGACGGCCCCAACCCCCGCGCCACCGAGCCCATTCTCGAAACGCTCGCGGCGTCCGCCACTCCGGCGGTCTTTTTTCTGGTAGGCGAACATGTCCGCCGCTTTCCGGCGGTCGCCCGTCGCGTGGTCGGGGCAGGCCACGAGGTCGGGAACCATACCTGGCGACATCGCAAGCTACATGTCCTCGGGCCGCGCCGGATCCGCGAAGAGCTCGAGCGCGCGCACGAGCTCATTACTGAGGCCACGGGCGCGAGCCTGCGCACGTTCCGCGCGCCGCATGGATACCGCAATCCCTTCGTCCGATCGGTCACGCGCCGACTCGGCTATACCGTGTTCGGGTGGACGTTCGGCGTGTGGGACTCGGACCCCCGCGTCTCGGCCGACGAGATTCGGGCGCGCGTCCGACGGAAGCTGCGGCCCGGTGCGATCATTCTGTTGCACGACGGGGACGGCTACGACCCGGAGGGTGACCGCCGCCGCACGGCCGCCGCGTTGCCCGGGATCGTCTCGGACGCCCGAGCGGCAGGATACGCCTTTCGCCCGCTGACAGACCTCCTGCCCGCTGGCGCGCGCTGAAAAGCCGCCGCTACACGAAAAAGGGTGATGCGGGAGGTCGGTCCTGGCGTACGTTGGGAGGCGCCCATGCCGACGTACCGGATGCCTGACCCCGCCACGCGGCGCCGTGCCGCGACACTCGCCGAGATCGCCGATGCGCTCGGCGCCGCGCGCTGCTCCGCCGTCCTTGCAGGCCTGGAAACACGGGATTTCCTGGTTCGGGAGCTGGTCCTCACCCTGATCGAGCAGATCGATCGCGCGGCCGTGGCGGTTCGACGCCTCTGTTAGACGTCTCTGCGAGACGCCTCTCCATGACGCTCCTGCTCGACGTCACGTTAGCGAAGCTTGTCTCTCCGCAACGCCGGCAGCCCCGGATCTGTGTCGTGCGACTTGTGAAGCGGCACGCGCGGGCTTCGAATGGGCAGCAGGTGCGCGATCGAGTTGGCGTAGAACTCGAGGACTGGCCGGTCACGCGAGACCGCCTCCCTCCTTCTTGAGCTGGGCGTATCCCATGCCGCGCAGGATCGCGATCCGCTTCGCCATGGGCGGGTGCGTGGCGAGGAGATCGGCCACCGCGCCCTCGTGTCCCGTCAGCCGCCGGCCCAGCGGGTCGGCGATGCAGAGGTGAGCGGCGCCCCGCTTGATGGCGGCGGTCGGCGCGGCAGCACCCTCGATCTTCTGCAGCGCGCTCGCGAGCGCCAGCGGATTGCGCGTGAACTGGGCGCTCATGGCGTCGGCCAGGTACTCGCGTTTCCGGCTCACCGCCAGTGCGAGAATCTGAGTGACGATGGGGGCGAGGAGCCAGGAGATGATCCAGACCACGAGCAGGATCAAGAGTACCGCTCCAGCGCCCCCCTTCTTTCCTCCCCCTCCCCCTCCCCCTCCGCCCCGAGACCCACCACCGTCACCGCCACCCACGTTGATGCCGCCTCGCAGGACGCGCGTCGCGCCGTCGTGCATCAACGCCACCGCGCCCACCAGCGCGGCCAAGAGAGTCATCAGGCGGACGTCCAGGTTCTTCACGTGCCCGAGCTCGTGGCCTACGACCGCTTGCAGCTCATCGCGGTTGCACAGCTGGAGCAGGCCGCGCGTGACGGCGATGTGCGCGTGCCGCGGATCCGTGCCCGTCGCGAACGCGTTGGGATCGGGATCGTCGACGATCCAGATGCCGGGTCGCGGCACGCCCGATGCGATCGCCATCTCTTCCACGACGTTGACGAGCTGTTTCTCCTGGGGGTCAGTGGGGTCAACCACCGCGCGCGCCCCTGTGGACCACAGGACCTTCGCGGGTCCCGTTGCGTACGCGTACCACGCCGTCAGCAGGGCGGCCATTGTCAAGACGATGCCGAACCAGGGAAAGGTGTGATGGTAGGCCGTGCTCGGCACGGTCCGCGTGGACAGGTAGTAGATGTAGTCACCGCCGAACCCCAACCAGGCGAAAAATGCCACGAAGCCAATCACCAGCAGGACCGTGCGCCGGCGATTGGCTTCCTGTTGTTGAAACAGAGTGAGTGAGCTGTCGTCGCTCACGCTTTCGGCTTCATCGAGAGGTCGACCTGCGGGACCGCTTTCTCGGCCTGGTCCTCGATCTCCCACAGGTCGGCGGGCTGCGCCTTGGCGAGTCCCGTGACCAGATTGGTCGGGAACTGCTGCTGCTTCGTGTTGTACTGCGTCGCGGTGTCGTTGTACAGCTGGCGCGCGAACGCCACCTTGTTCTCGGTCGACGTCAGCTCTTCCTGCAGCTGGCCGATGTTGCCCGTCGCCTTGAGCTGGGGATACTGCTCGACGACGACCATGAGGCGCTGCAACGCGGAGGACAATGCGTTCTCCGCCTGGCTGATCTGCTTGATGCCCTCGGGTCCTGTTGCGTTCACCTTCACCGCCTGGTTGCGGGCCTGGATGACCGCCTCGAGGGTCGAGCGCTCGAAGTCCATCGCGCCCCTCACTGCGTTCACGAGGTTCGGGATCAGGTCGTGCCGCCGTTTGAGCTGGACATCGATCTGCTTGAATGCGTTGCCCGTCTGGTTCTTGAGGGAGATGAGCCCGTTATACGCGCCGATCAGCCAGAGAACGACGCCGATGAGTGCCGCCAGCAGGATCCAAGAGAACATCGGAACCTCAAGGTTATTGGAGGTTGGTGGCGGTCGGTGGAAGGTGGTGGAGGTCGTGACCATTCCGGGAGAGTGCCTCCACAACCTCCACCGACTTCCACAACCTCCACCGACCGCCCCGCGCCACTACTGCGACGCGGGTAACAATTTCGCGAGCGCCTCGCGCACGGCCTCGGCGACCGCCGCATCGCCCGGCCCAACGCGCGACAGCGGATGGGCCGTCTCAACGTGCAGCTCGACGCCCCGGCCGACCGGGATCCGGTGCCACGAGCTGGGCGTCTCGGGGTCCCGGGCGGCGTCCCGCTCGAGCCATGCCGTCAACGCCCGTCCCGACTTGCCACGCGGCGGCGCGCCCTTGCTCTTCAGGGGGAGCCGGTCCGGGACCGGCAACGAGACCCCCAACGTCTGGGCCGCGCGCCGCTCCAACACGTCTCCCGTCTGATCGCGCATCTCCTTGATGATCGTGGCCAGCGTTGTTCCTTCCATCTGACGGAGCTTGATCCACAGGAGTTGCAGGAAATGGCGGTAGGAGTACGTCGCCGCGGTGCCACGGCCTTCGGGCGGGCTCACGAGACCTTTGGTGACGTAGAACCGGATGGTTCGCTCGCTCGGCTGGGCGCGGGCGGCGGCGTTGATCGGCGTGATCGCCGAGGCGTCCAGCACCGCTCCCACGAGGGCCGCCAGATCGCGCAGGTTCCAGGGTGCAAGGTTGCGGTATTCCCGGAGCACGTGGAGCGGCTCGGGCTGCGACGCCCCGGTGGTCATGAGGCGGCGGCCTTCGCCTGGGGTGTCAGGAAGCGCCGGACCACGCGGGCCAGCGCCTCGTCGGCATCGAGCGACAGGCGCATCTCCCCGGCGGTGAGTCCGAGGTACGCGCGGGCGTGCAGTTGCAGGGTCTTGGTCTGCGCGTAGCCGAGCCGCGTCGCCACGTCCTCGATCGTGAAACCGGGATCCTGCAGCAGACGCTGTGCGTACAGCACGCGCGCCGCGCACAGGAATTGCCGTGGCGACGGCAGCCCCACCCGCGTGAACCAGCGCTCGCAGGTGCGCCGGTCGACCCGCGCCCGCGCGGCGACCTGACCGACCGTCTGGACCTCGCCGGGCGAGCGCAGGGCTTCCTCGAGCACCCAGCGCAGCTCGCTGGGAAGTGGCGCCAGGGCGTCCGCAAGCTGGTCCAAGAGGTGCCGCGACGATGAACGCGCCTCCTCTTCGGCCAGCAAGTCGCGCAGGCGGTTGGGGTGGTCGTCGCAGTTCAGGAACACGGCGTGCTGAATGCCGCGCTGGCCCAGGGCGAGGAGCACCCCGGCGGTGCGCGGTGTGAGCGTGGTATACAGCATCAAGGGCAGGGACGGAAACAACACGCGCAGCCGCTCGATCTCCTGCGAGCGCGGGTGGCCCGACAGCAGGGGATCGACCACGGCGAGCTCGACGGGTCGGCCACGAATGCCTGCGAGCACGTCGTCCCAGGTCGACGCCTGTGCCACGCTAAACCGCGAGCCCGCCGCACGCCGCAGCTTGTGGAACTGCACGTCCGGGACGGCGGCCAGTACGAGCATAAACTCTTCGCTAGCCCGATCCCCTGCTCAGCAGGGCGAGGGAATCGGATACCACGCGCAGCTCGGCGGTATGAATGACGGGCTCGGTCGCCAGCTGTGGTTCGCGTGCCTGCTCGCACCCTTCCAGCCCCGCTAGGATTCGCTCGATTCGGAATTCGAACTCGTGCAGTCCAGCGGCGCTCGCGATTTCGAGGGCCTGCTTCATCAACTCTGTGGCACGGCGATACCGTCCGAACCGCGCCTGGCCAATCCCCTGTTTCAGATAGAAGTCCGTCCGGATATTGGGCGGCATGTCCGGCAGGCGTTGTTCGCAGCGCTCGCGCCAGCGAGCGAATCCGACGTGGTCCCGCCGGAACGAGGCGCAATGCATCAACTCGATCATCGCGTTACTCGCTGCCTCCGGCGGCGGGCCCCGCCGAATCACTTCCGATAGGGCTTGCTCCGCCCCGATCGAGTCGCCGAGCGTGAGAAGCATCACACCCACGTCGCTCAGGGCGCGTACCTTCGAGTCCTCCTCATCGTACAGCTCGTATGCACGCCAGTAGTGCTGCGCGGCCAGGTCGGGTTGCCCACCATGGGACAGCGCGACCGCGATACCGTGCTCCGCACGCGCCTCGGCGTCCTGCTCACCCGCGTTCCGCGCGTCCGCGAGCACTTCCTCCAGTTGGCGCCTCGCCTCCGGGGGGTTGCCGCGGCCGACCAGGGTGTTCGCCCGGCCGATCCGGCTGAGCAGCTCCGAGTACCGGTCCCCGGCCCGCCTCGCCAGCTCCCCTGCCTCAACGTACGCGGCTTCAGCCTCGTCGAACCGGTTCAGCTTGCGCTGCACCCTCGCGAACCGTAGCCGCGCCGCCACCGCGTCGGAGGGGGACAGCCGCGACCCCACGACCACCAGCATCGTAGTGAGCACGTCGATCGCTTCTTCCAGCCGCAGCTCGGTCTCGAGGAAGTGCGCGTACGCGAACAGCGACGGTGCGACCATCCCGGCGTCGTCGAGCCGGCGCGCCTCGGATGCACTCTGCGCGATCGCGTGGATGTGCGCACCCTCCGCAGCCGTCGCGCTGAGCTCGCGGCAGAACCGGTCGGTGGCAATCCATTGGTAGTGAAACGAGTCCTCGGACACCGGGGCGGGATCCGGTGCGAGTAGGTCGACCAGCCGCAAGGCGAGAAATGCGCCCTGTCCCAGGCGCGCTTCCAGTCCTGCGGCGGAGTCCCGGCCAGAGGCCCGTTGCAGGAAAATCGCATGTGGCAGCGATTCGAACCTCAACCGCGAAACCGGCATCCTATACGCTCCACGTGCACCGGGCTGACCAGCGGGCGCTACCACCTCTGGCGGGGGCCGTGCTTCACCGCAACGTGCGGCCGGCTCACAACATAGCGTTTTCGGACTCAGCGCGTTAGGCCGAGCGTCGCATTTTCCGGCCGTGCGCCGCGTGTTTCGGGTGCCGGTTTGCCCGCCGCGTCTCCCCCTATTGCAGCCCCATGCGCCGGGGCATCACGCTCGCCGAACTCATGGTTATGGTGGCGATTGTCGCCATCGTGATGGCCGTCACAATTCCCCGCATGGCGGCCCTGCGCGACTGGATCGCGGTCAATACCGCGGCCCAGGACGTGACCACCGCATTGGCGGTCGCCCAGAACGCGGCAGTCATGCAGGGTACACGTGCCCGCGCGGTCATCGCGGCCGATTCACTGCGCATCGACCGTTGGCAGGGCGACACATGGGGCGACTTGCTCCGATGGCCGGGCCCGGGGGAGCGTGGCGTCACAGTGGAGGTGTCAAACCCCGTGGTGGTGTTCGACGCGATCGGCCTGGCGTGGGGCGTGTCTAATACCAAGGTCGTATTGCGACGTGGAACGCGGTCAGAGACCATTACCGTATCGCGCCTTGGGCGCGTCAAACGCTGGTAGCCGGGGGGGCCGGGGGGGGGGAAGCGGGTGGGGGGGGGGAGTGCAACCCTTACCGCGCCCTGAGCATCAGAATAACCGGAGGCTGACACGGCCCGGACACGCTGGTGTGAAACATCCCGAACCGGTAGCCGTATTCAGCGTTGAGTGATACGCAAGGGTCGCGGCCGAAGTGTGACGGCCACTTCGCCCGACCGCCAACCCGGGGAGTTGCAAGCCCCGGGTTTGGTTTTTCTATGGCACGAGCATACGGACACCGATCGCGTCGAAGCTGAACGTCACGCGGTCGGCGACCCTAACCGTCCCCGCCGGCCCGCCCTTGAACGGCTTGATTCCGAAATCCGTCTGCTTCACTGAGAACCCCCCGCGGGCCCGCAGGGTGTCGCGACCGATGTCAACCGGTATGTCCACCATGACGTCGCGGCTTTGCCCCACGAGCGTGAGTCGACCCTGGAGCTGGAATCCCTCCGCCGTTCGGGTCACCGCGGTCGACACAAAGTCGATCGCCGGATACTGATCGACGTGCAGCACGTCGGTTCGCATCGCCTGTGTGACTTTGGCAATCTCGGCCGTGTCCGGTGGTGTGAGGACTTCGAGGCTATCGGCCGGGACGACGATTTCGACGCGGGAGCTCTCCGGCGCAGTCGGATAGTAGACGACGCGGCCCTGGACCCCGCGCGCGCGTACCACGTGCGTGTGCCCCGCGAACCCGAGCAGCCCCCCCTTTCCTGTCTTGACCTCGAACCGGCTTTCGGCGGTGAGGACGTAGATCACGGAGTCCGGTTGGCCTCCCTGACCGCGGGCGGCGGCGGGGAACAGCCAGACCACCCCCGCGACGAGTGCGCGTCCCGCGGCCGTCATGTCAGATAGCGTTCCAAGCCGTCCTCGAACCGGACGGGCCGGATGCCGAACGTCGTGTCGATGGCGTTGGCGGGTGTGGCACTGCCCTCGACCAGCATCTGCAGCTGGTCGCTCGTGAGCGGCGCGAACCGGCCAAGCAGACCGAATGCTCCGGCCGCCGCACGCGCCAGCCACAGCGGTACGTGCATGAGGGGGCGGGGGTGGCCGGCCGCACGGCCGATCGCGAGCAAGAAATTTTCGTAAGTAAGCACCTCCGGCCCGCCCAGCTCGAATGCACCCACGAGCCCAGGGCGCTCGGCGGCGAACGCGAACGCGAGCGCGACGTCCTCGATCCACACGGGCTGGGTGGGGAAGGAGCCGTCGCCGAATACCGGGACCGCCGGAGACCAACGATGGAGCCGGGCGAGCGTCCGGATAGGCTGGTTCTCAGGGCCGCTGATGATCGAGGGGCGGAAGACGACGTGCGAGAGGCCAGAGCCGCGCACCAGCTCTTCGGCGTGCCACTTGGTGCGGTGGTAGGGTGTCGCCCCGGGGGCATCGCGCGCGCCGACGGCGCTCATGTGGACGAACCGCTCGACGCTCCCCTCGCGCGCGGCCCCGAGCAGGCGCCGCGTGCCCTCCACGTGCACGCTCTGGAACGTGGCGCCGCCGGTTTCCACGATGATGCCCACCAGATGAATCACGGCGTTCGCGTGCCGTACGAGTGAGGCGAGCGCAGCGTGGTCCGCCAGGTCACCCACGACGACTTCGATGCCCGGGGGCGAAGTTGGCGGGGGAGTCGAAGGCCGTACCAACGCCCGCACCGTGTGCCCGCGGCGCGCGAGCATCGTGGCAACGTGACGGCCGACGAATCCGGTAGCACCTGTGACAGCTATCAACACGACGGGGCAGGGTCAGCTCGACGACGTGCCACCCTCGTCGAGGAACACGAGTGTACGACGCCGCGCCACCACCGTGACCAGTGCCTCGTACACCTTGGGGTCGAGCACCGTCCCGGCGAGGTCGGCGATCCGCTCGATGGCTTTGTCGGGACTCAGTTTCTCCTGGTAGGCCCGCGACGAGGTAAGGGCATCGTAGACCTCGGCAGCGCCGATGATGCGAGCGGAAACGGGGATGTCCTGGCCGCGCAGTCCGTCAGGGTATCCGGTTCCGTCGAACCGCTCGTGGTGATGGCGCACTGCCGGCATGATGTCGCCAAGGTGTGCGAGCGGTGCGAGGATCTGCGAGCCGATCAGGACGTGCTGCTTGACGTGTTCGAACTCTTCTGGTGCGAGGGCCCCCTGCTTGTTCAGGACCGACTCGCGGGTGCCGATCTTGCCGATGTCGTGCAGCCGGCCCGCCACGCGGACGTGCTCGACGTCCTCGTCCGACATGCCGAGCTCATGGGCAATCGTAGCGGAGAGGTCTGCCACCCGGGCCGAGTGGCCACGCATATAGGGGTCTTTCGCCTCGAGGGCGTTGACCAGCGCCTCGAGTGTGGCGATCGAGAGCCGCTCCAGTTTCATGCGGGCGCGCTGCAGCTCCGCGCTCTGCGTGGTGACCTCCTCCTTGAGCCACTGGTTGAGTTGGCGGTTCTCGAGCAGCATCTCACGCCGCTTGAGCGCCCGCTGGACGGCGCGCGCCAAGTCGGCGAGCTCGATGGGCTTGGTCAAGTAGTCCATGGCGCCGCGCTGCATGCACAGGGCGGCGCTGGTGGCATCGTTTACGGCCGTGAGCATGAGGATGGCGAGCTCAGCCTCGATCTCGATTGCCTGGGGCACGAGGTCGACCCCGCTGGTGCCGGGCATGCGGACGTCGCACAACATGAGCGCTATCCGGTGACGCCGCAGTTGCTGCAGAGCCTCGTCGCCTGAGCCGGCGGCGTGCACTTCGTAGTGCTGTTGCGTGAGGAACTTTGAGAGGGCGGTCCGGATGGGCTCCTCGTCGTCCACGACCAGCACCTGGATGGGCCCGGCCCCGGGCATGTCGGCCACTCGCCACTCCTTGGTGAATCTGTAAAACATGGGGCCGGCCCGTGCGTCTGTATAGCCCGGGCCGCGCCACGAGGGGCTTCAGGTCCCGGCCGTTACGAATCGAATGTCGACGGGGGCGGAAAGCAGTCCCGCCCGGTGCGCGCGCCCCAACAGCTCGGCGACGGCGCGCCGGCCCGTGGGGCCGTAGTCGACCGTATACGCGTTGACGTACATGCCCACGAAGCGGTCGGTGCGCGCCACGTCGAGGCCGCGGCTGTAGGCGGTCGCGTGCGCGAGTGCTTCCGCGCGGTGGGCCAGGCCGTACTCGATGCTCGCCTTCAGGTCGCACGCGATGTCACGCATCAGCGCATCGCCAAGGTCCCGCCGCACGACGTTGCCACCGAGTGGCAGGGGTAGACCCGACTCCCCGTGCCACCATTCGCCAAGGTCCACCCACAGGTGCAGACCGCGATCGGCGAACGTGATCTGCCCTTCGTGGATGAGAAGGCCTGCATCCGCGTGGCCCGCGACCACGTAGTCCTCGATTCGGTCGAACGGCACGACGACGTGGCGCACCGCGGGCTGGTAGAGCTTGAGCGCGAGAAAAGCCGTGGTCAACTCGCCCGGGACCGCGACCACGACGCCCTCTGCTCCGAGGGTCCCGTGTGGATCCGCGGGACGCGGTGCGCGGGCCACGACTCGAGGTCCATAGCGGTCGCCGATACTCGCGCCGTGCGCCAGCAGCGCATAGCGGTCGGCGAGGTAGGCGTAGGCGTGCAGCGACACCGCCGTCACTTCCAGCTCGCCGGCGAGCGCCCGCCGGTTCAGCGACTCGATGTCCCCGAGCTCGTGCACGTACCGCCGGTCGCCGGTGTCGATGCGCCCCGCGGCGAGCGCCCAGAACATGAATGCGTCGTCCGCGTCCGGGCTGTGCGCCAGATGAATCGTGTGCTGACGGTCAGCCACCGCGCTTCGTCCCGGTCGTCGCCGCGGTCGCCTGTTGGTGAAAGGAGTCGAGATTCTCCGCATGATCGTCGTACTCCGGTCGTTTGCGCGCGCGCTCCGCCGCTTCGTTCTTCAGAAAGTCCTGGTACGCGCGCCGCGCGCGGGCGGCGTCGCCTTCGAGCTCGAACCCGCGAGCACGGAGCATGAGACCGAACAAGTGGGAGGGGACCATCCGCTGAATGGTGTCCGCCTGCGCAAGGGCCGCGGGCGCGTGGCCTCCCGCGAGGTCGAGCACGCCGATATGGTACCGCGCGTCGACGTCCAAGGCCGGCAGCATCGCGTAGGCTTGCAATGCCATGGCAAGGAAGAACGCCGCACTGTCGGCCTTGCCCTGAGAGTGGAGGGTCATCACCCGATTATAGAGGCGGGTGGCGCGCTCTTCGGGGGACATCTGCGAAATGTCGGGAGGCGAGTTGCGGGCTGCGGGAAGCGGCCCATCTCCCACTTCTCCCGCATCCCGTATCCCGCTTCCCGATGAGCTCCCGAGGCGGAGCGCCAGCACGGTGAGCAGCGCACCCAGCGCCGCCCCCGCCACCCCCCACGGGAGGCCGGCCCGCCATCCTGTCGTCTGGGAGTTTCCCAGCCGGGCGCCGCATTTGTGACAGAACCGCGCGGTCGCGGAGACGGCTGTACCACAGGCCTGACAGCTCATGGAGGCCGCAATCTAACTGGCATGAACGACGCCGGGAGCGTATTTCTAGACCAATGGGCGCCGCTTTCCCGGGACCGGATCGTGCCAAGCACATGGGCGAGTTGAAGCGCGGCGACGACCGGTGGGACGTCTTCATCGAGACGCAGGCCGACGCCGAGCTGGGCGCGGTGCGCGGTCGCGTCCATTTCGTTACCGCGGAGCGCCGCCGCACGACGGGGTGGATCTTTCTCGAGCCGTCGGAGCGGGACATCCAGGAGCGCTTCGGTGAATTTTCGGCAGTCGAGCTGTGGCACTTCGTGGAGGCCCTGGACGACTAGCGCGGTGCGTTGAAAACCGTGCATCTCATGCACGTTTTCGTGATCAGTCCGCCCTAGGCGGCCCCGTCCAGGGTGAGACATCGGTCCGAGTGTGGCGCTAGCGACACGAAATGGTTGACACTGCGCAACGCCGCCTATACCTTCCCGTATGCCTGCAGCCGCATTTCCCAGTGGTCATCGCTAGCCCGCCCGCGACAGAGCCGCGGCCGGGCTTTTGCTAATCGTGGCCTCGTCAGAGCGCATCACTCTCAAGGACCGCTTTAGGAGACCGATCATATGACTGCGACGTTGGAGCCAACCACGAGCGCCTCCGGGGCGAAGGCCGCCGCCGCCGCGACGCCGGCAGACGTGGTGCGGAAGGCGAAGGATGCCGGCGTGCAGGTGGTGGACATTCGGTTCACCGATCTGCCGGGCACGTGGCAACACTTTTCCATCCCGCTCAGCGAGCTGACGGAAGAGCTGTTCAAAGAGGGGATCGGCTTCGACGGCTCCTCGATCCGCGGCTTCCAGGCGATCAACGAGAGCGACATGCTGCTGTTTCCGGACCCGGCGAGCGCGTTCGTCGATCCCTGTCTCCAGGTGCCGACGCTTTCACTGACCTGCGATGTCGGCGACCCGGTGACGGGGGAGCGCTACAGCCGCGACCCGCGTTACGTGGCGCAGAAGGCGGAGCAGTACCTCGTGAAGACGGGGATCGCCACGACGTCGTACTACGGGCCGGAAGCCGAGTTTTACATCTTCAACTCGGTGCGCTACGACCAGAACGCGCACGAGGGCTATTACCACATCGACTCCGAGGAAGGCATCTGGAACTCGGGGGCGAACGGCGGGGGTCCGAACCCGGGACACCGGCCGCGGCACAAGGAGGGCTACTTCCCGGTGCCGCCGGTGGACAAGCTGCAGGACCTCCGCTCGAGGATCATGCTGGCGATGATCGCGTCGGGGATCGACGTCGAAGTGCATCACCACGAGGTGGGCACCGCGGGTCAGACGGAGATCGACATGCGGTTCAAGACGCTGACCCGCATGGCCGACCAGATGATGATGTACAAGTACATCGTGAAGAACGTGTGCGCCCAGAACGGCTATACCGCGACGTTCATGCCCAAGCCGCTGTTCGGGGACAATGGCTCAGGGATGCACGTGCACATGAGCCTGTGGAAGGACGCGAAGAATCTGTTTTTCGACGCCAATGGGTACGCCCTGATTTCGGACACCGCGCGGTGGTATATCGGCGGGCTGATCAAGCACGCGCCCGCGGTGCTCGCGTTCGCGGCGCCCACGACGAACAGCTACCGTCGGCTGGTGCCGGGGTACGAGGCGCCGATCAACCTGATCTACTCGCAGCGCAACCGCTCGGCGATCTGCCGCATTCCCGTGTACTCGAAGTCGTCGAAGGCGAAACGGGTCGAGTTCCGGGCGCCGGATCCGTCGAGCAACCCGTACCTGACGTTTGCGGCGCTGCTCTTGGCGGGGCTGGACGGCGTCAAGAACAAGATCGAGCCGCCCAAGCCGATGGACGTGGATCTGTACGAGCTCGAGCCCGAGGAGCGCAAGCACGTGAAGAACACGCCGGGCTCGCTGAACGAGTCGCTGGCGGCGCTGGAAGCGGACAACGACTTCCTGCTCCAGGGCGGCGTGTTCACACCGGATGTGATCGACACCTGGATCGCCTACAAACGCGCCAAGGAGATCGATCCAGTGGCACTGCGGCCGCATCCGTACGAGTTCTTCCTGTACTACGACGTGTAGGCGAAGGACGGCAACGGGCGGCAAGGGCGGCAAGGGCGACAGCGAGCTCTTGCCGCCTTCTGCCGCCTATTACCGCCCTCTATCTTAGTCCCCATGACCGCCACCGCCGCCGAAACCCGCGACATCCTCGACGAGTTGAAGAAGCGCCGGGTGCGGTTCCTGTTGCTGCAGTTCACGGACTTGCTGGGCGTGAACAAGGCGGTGGAGGTGCCCGCCTCCCAGTTCGAGAAGGCGTTGGCCGGCGAGGTCACGTTCGACGGGTCGGCGCTGGAGGGGTTCGCGCGTGTGGAGGAGGCCGACGCGCTGCTGGTCCCGGATCTCGGGAGCTTCCGCGTGTTTCCGTGGGAGAGCGGCGGCGTGGGCGACGGCGAC
>WNGO01000901.1_pt1 | contig 27014 bp, 26 predicted proteins | sample 5400511 | NCBI WGS metagenome assembly WNGO01 (sample SAMN13153380, study PRJNA577476) | soil metagenome | isolation source: 20 cm soil or saprolite under Garry oak tree replicate 2 | place: USA:California | collected 2016-06-15 | reverse complement strand
GTTCGTTCCAAAGTGCTTTATCTTTGATTTCGCGGCGGTCCTGCCTGCTTCTTGTTATTGCAACACTGGGATTTTTTTTAGTCAGCGGTGCGCGTCTGATTGCGCTATCGGCCTCCAATCAAAGACGAAAGAGCAAAAGGCAATCAGTCCTAGAATGGTCCTTGGCGCGTGGCCTAACTGTTCCAGACAAAGTATCGATCCTACAACGCTTGCAGTATTCCCCATCTTGTATTCCGCAGGAAGATTACCGGCAGCTTCAAATCTATCAGGAAGGAAAGCTTCCTCCTAAATTTGGTGACTATATTGTTGAGCTCGAAAGTTTTTACTATGACTATCACATTCCGCCTGGCGAGACTCTGCCATATCGGATGCTTGGGCCCAAGCCCTATGCGCGTAATCTAGTTAGGCTTGCACGCTTTGAGTTCTTCTTCGCAGGAGACATTCCCGCCGCTTTTGCTGACCGGCCACTCGTCTTTATCGGAGTCGTCGTTCCGCAAGAGGTTGAGGATCGAGATCAAGCCTTACGCCCTTTGGTGAAGGGACTGGCAATCGTGCCTCTGGGCGGTAACGGGCAGCCCGATTTTGCACACGCAGTTTGTGCCCCGCCTGCCTCTGAGTTTACACGTTAACCAGCCATCCCGGCTGTCTGCCGCTTCTCGACAAAATCGGATCTTTTTTCCAGAGCTATAGGGCGCCTGTTCACGGCCATTTCAACTTCGTCCAAGTGCTTCGGCGTCTGATTGAGCTAATTAACCTCGAGGCTTCCGGCGCATCCAGAAGCTGCCTCCGCCCCACCTGACTGGATTCGGAACGGTAGCGTCGACCTTTTCCAAACTCGGAAAGGCAGCTTTGAGGTCTTCCAAATAACGCAGCCCTGCCCAAAAGAAATGGGATTCGGGGTTCGCGCTGATTTTCCCAGTGATTGCTTCGGTTCGCTTCTTGTTGCTCACTGAAAGACCAGGATCAGCTTCTCGCTGCCGTAGCAATGTCTGACTGCTCAGCCGTCGCCAATTGCTTCGAACGCCAAAAATGGTCGTCGCTAAATAGAAACTCTATCTTTTTGCGTGCAGCGTCAGGCGAATACAAAGCGCGTGTTTTCCTGATACCATTTTCGGAAAGCCGCGTCCAAAGTTCCTCTGATTCGTAGAGCTCAATGAGTGCCCGGCCAAACTCTTTCGGCTCATCGGCGACGAGAATGTCCTTGCGATCGGTGAGTCCCATGCCTTCAACAGCGAGAGACGTTGCGACTACCGGCACGCCGAAGGCCATGCTTTGATTGATTTTGCCCTTCACTCCGGCGCCAAACCGCAATGGCGCAACGGATAATCTTATGCTGTCAAAAAATGGACGGACATCTGTTTGTAATCCCGCGACAACAACCTTCTCAGTTGCTAACGCAGCGATTTCTGGCGGTGCTTTGTCGCCGATGATGTAAAATTTTGCGTCGCGCAGATGCTCAATTACGAGCGGGTAAATTTTCTGCGCAAAAAACAAGACCGCGTCAATATTTGGCCGGTGCTCGAATCCACCTATGAAGAGAAAGTCTCGCCGGGCAGCAAACGGTGTCTTTGAGCCGGAGATATCGACGATGTTTGAAAGCAGTTGAATTGATTTGCCAGGCCACTTCTCTTGCAGCAGTTGTTGCTCGACGGGGCTTACAACCCAGGTTTCATCAGCCTGATCAATCAATTCGTGCTCCAACCTTTGTTTCTCCTGTGCCTGGCGGCGCATCTCGGGGTCCCGGGTTAGTCGCGCTTCGCTATCCTCCCTGACGTAGTGAAGATCGACAGTGTCAAAAATGATGCGGCCCTGTGGTGCGTGCAGCCGAACGTCTGCAATATGTTTGCGCGCAAAATCGCATCGGCTGAGCAGAATCACATCGAAGCCAGAGCCGTGCGCTAGAAGGTAGTCGCGCACTTTTTTTACATAAGGATGATAAACCACTTCGATACCGCGTTTCTGCAGCTCGCATGTGTAGGGAGGCTCGTATGCGAGATTGTCGGGGACAAAAGTGACGCGATGACCAAGTTGACGGAGAATCTTGAGAATTTGAAACATTCGGAGTGATCCCGAGTCCTTATCCGGCATGGGAACGTGATGGTCGATCACGAGAATGTTCTTCCGGTCCGGCGGCGCCGGTTGCAGGGCCGCCAATTCACCATGTGCTGGTTTTGTCATTAGCTCGGCGACCCATTTTTCCGCAAATGTCGACCGGTTAATCTCCTGATGTTTTTTCGCGCCGGTTGAGAGATCGGTTCCACCGGTTGCTCCTTCGTAGTGAATCACCTCACTCAGCGGTTGATACAAAACCCTATACCCCGCCGCTCGAACTTTGAATGCCAGATCTGTATCCTCATAGTAGGCGGGCGTGTAACGCGAATCGAAGCAACCGACGCTAGCAAATAGCGATTTGGGAATCATCAGCGCTGCTGCTGAGCAATAATCTACGTCGCGAAGATAATTGTATTCGGGTTTCTGCGGATCATCGAACTTGCCGTAATTCCATCCGGTAGCATCTTGCCAGATAATGCCGCCCGCCTCTTGCAAACGGCCGTCTGGGTAAAGCAGCTTTGAGCCGACAATGCCTGCCCGTTGCTCCTGTGCGAAAGTATCGAGCAAAGCAGTTAACCAGCCTTGCCTTACAATTGTATCGTTATTCAAGAAAACGAGGTATTTGCCGCGAGCGGCTTCTGCACCGCGATTGCAAGAGGTGATGAAACCGGAATTCGTTTCGTTGCGCAGATAGACAACCCCTCGCATCTGCCGGATAGCCTCCGCAGTGGCATCGGTGGAGCAATCGTCGACCACGATGATCTCGAAGCGTTCCGCCCCCTGATGTTCCTGAAGCGAAGCCAGACAAGCCTGGGTAAAGCGAAACTGATCGAACACCGGAATAATGATTGAAATTTCCACCTGCTCATGAACCGAAAACTCAATCGGCCGCGTTGGCACGGGAGGTTCAACGGGTGCTGCTCTCTGCGAAGCTGCTGAAACTGCGCCCGACATCAGGGCCTGAATTTGGTCATCAATAGCAGCCACCTCCGGATGTGTGCTTCGCCACGTCCGATAAACGGAGAGGATTCTTTCCAAATGGCCGTAGCCCAGCAAGGCCGGGGCCCGCCGAGGAGAAAATTTTGCCTTTAATGCGGCAATTGGATTTGCAATTTGCCAGCGTGCAGAAGAGCGAAGCCGGGCTGCTGCTTCATCGGCCTCGTCCAAAAACCGGCAAAGCTTTTCAGCAGCCTTCAGTTGCAGCCGCAGACGCTTTCGCACCTCTTCCGCCCGCGCTTCGCTTTCCGCCAGGCTGATGCTTTTGTCACGAAGCAGCTGATTTGTTTCGGCAATAGAGGTGTTTTGGCGAGCCAAGTGCTCACTGAGTTCTTCTACCTGCGCCTTGTGACGGGCTTCGGCTTGCGCCAAGAACTCCTGGTAAAGCTGCTCGATCTGCGCAATCCTTTCTGGAACGAAGGCATTTAGACGAGTGACTGCTCCGGGAAGCAACTCGGACTCATGCGATTTTGCTGTCTGGTGGGCCGTCACTGCGGTCCGCTTGTTTTGTCTTTCGGCTGACGACTCGGCAACCAACGCGCGATAAAGTTCAATTACTTCAGGAGCGACACGAGCATCGATCAGGTGCTCAATCGTGAAATGAGTATGCCGCCTTCGCTTTGTTACGAGCGCAGCGGCCTTCTGCACTTCGGAATCGGGCAAACCAGTGAAATGCGCAATGCGTCGCAATTCCGCTTCCGCGTTTTCGAAAAACAAATCGTAATGCGTGACCAGCCGCTCCTGCTTGCTGGCCGTCTCGATCAAGCGCCCGTTATAGATTTCCCAAAGCCGCAACCCAAACGAATAAGAAGTTCCGTTTCGCTCCTTCATGGAGTGGGCGACTTCCAACGGATTGCGCACCATGATGAGCGTCTTCACGCCGGGCAGCAGGTCCTGCCAAAAAGGCAGTGTCAAACTGTTGCGCGGATCTTTCCAGCCCCAGAGACCTGCCGAACTGAACCGTTCAATGAGCAGCCGCGCTTTCATCCGCAAAGGATCCAGTCGCGCATGTTCGAAGGTCTCGTCAGTTTTCGGTGGGAGATCCCATGCGCCACCGAGCTCGTTCAGCAATTCATCATTCAGCGCAACGAACCCAAGGTGTTCCCAAAAACCATCGGGGTTATCGGTCTGCGCAGGCATCAATTCGTCTTTTGGACCGAGGTAGAGGCCACAGACCTGCAATAGCCTTGTGAGCATCGATGTTCCTGAACGGTGCGCTCCGGCAATGCAAATCGCTGTCTGGGTATCAGCGCTATTTTTCACTCAAAACGCTTAAACAACGATGGTCAACGCAGTGCGTCAAGCCGATTACTGAGGGCTCAGCAGCGATCCCCGGCGGTATGGACTGAATCCGTCGCAGCGGAATCATCGAAGTTGCGAAATCTTTCGTCGCGCAAATCCCGGCTACATCTAAGTTCCCAGCGATGCAGCGAAATGACGGCCGCGGACCCGATGAAATTCGGTCGATCGATTTTGAGCTAAACGTCGCGCCGCATGCAAGCGGTTCAGTGCTTGTTTCGATGGGGCAAACACGCGTGATCTGCGGCGTTACTATTGAAGAAGTTGTGCCGCGCTGGATGAAAGAGCAGGGAGTGACTGGCGGCTGGCTTACGGCTGAGTATTCGATGCTTCCATATTCTACGCAGACGCGAAAGCCGCGCGACGCCGCAAAAGGTCGCCTCGACGGTCGCAGCGTAGAGATCCAGCGCTTGATCGGTCGCTCGCTGCGAGCAGTTATCGATCTCGAGAAGCTCGGGCCGCGAACGATCTGGGTCGATTGCGATGTTTTGCAAGCCGACGGAGGAACACGCACCACGGCAATTACCGGAGCCAGTCTGGCCCTCGCCATTGCCTGCCGGAAACTTGTGAGAGAAAAAAAACTCGACGCCCCTCCAATGCAAAAATTGCTCGCCGCAGTGAGTGCCGGTATTCTGAATGGGCAAGCTGTACTGGATCTTAATTACGAAGAGGACAAGCTTGTGAGCGTTGATTTCAATCTTGTGGCTACTGAAGACGGCGAATTCGTAGAAGTGCAGGGATCTGGTGAAGAAGCAACCTTTTCGGGATCGCAACTGGATGAGATGTTAGGCCTCGCAAGGAAAGGCATCGCTGCATTGATCGGCGCGCAACGCGCCGTTTTGGCGCGAATCATGGTGTCACCGCCAGAGGTCTAACCGAAGAGCGACGGCCAAAATCTGATTCTTGCGCTTTGCTTGGACTCTTGCTCTTAATGCCCGGATGAAAAGGGCGCTCATCACTGGCATCACCGGTCAGGACGGTAGCTATCTGGCCGAGCTTCTCCTGGAGAAGGGTTACGAAGTCCATGGCATTATTCGCCGCGCCAGCACCTTCAACACTTCACGCATTGACCATCTTTACGCCGATCCCCATATCAACGGCGTGCGAATGTTTCTGCATTACGGTGATCTCAGCGACTCGGTGAATCTCGTGAAGCTTCTGTATGAGCTGAAGCCGGACGAAATTTATCATCTGGGCGCGCAAAGCCACGTCCGCGTCAGCTTCGACATTCCTGAGTACACTGCGGACGTCACGGGTGTCGGCACCATTCGCATTCTAGAGGCGATACGCGAATCCGGATCGCGTTCCCGTTTTTTTCAGGCGTCGAGTAGTGAGATCTTTGGCAAGGCGCAGCAGGTGCCGCAAACGGAGAGGACGCCGTTTTGGCCGCGCAGTCCGTATGGTGTCGCGAAGGTTTTTTCATATTGGGCGACCGTCAACTATCGGGAGAGCTACGCTCTTTGCGCAAGCAACGCCATTATGTTCAACCATGAAAGCCCGAGGCGCGGCGAAACGTTTGTCACTCGCAAAATCACGCGTGCTGTTGCAGCGATCAAACACGGGCTGCAAAAGGAATTGTTCCTCGGAAATTTGGACGCGAAGCGAGATTGGGGCTTTGCACCGGAATACGTCGAAGGCATGTGGCGGATTTTGCAGCTTGGTGAAGGCGACGATTTCGTGCTGGCTACTGGCGAAGCCCACACGGTCCGCGAGTTTGTCGAAGCAGCTTTTGCCCATGCCAACCTGGACTGGAAACAATACGTCAAACACGATCCGCGCTATGAGCGTCCAGCAGAGGTCGATATATTGGTTGGTGACGCGTCGAAGGCGCGAAAGACTCTCGGTTGGGAACCGAAGACGCGTTTCGACGAACTGGTGCGTATCATGGTCGATGCTGACATGGCATTGCTGTCGCGAGAGACGCCGAGAGAGCACCTCGGCAAGCTGCCGTGACCTTTTCGTAACACCGCGGCTCTAGCCCGGTGGATTTGCGAATGGACTTTGGTGCAGCCGTTTCAACGGCTTATTGCATGGATTAAACTGTTAAAACAGTTTCGTTATTCCTTTGTGCTGGCCTGGCACCGGGCTGAAGCCACTGTGTTAATGAAACGCGGAAGGCGGCACCGCTTACCGCATCACGAATGGCGCCGGATTAGTATCAGCCATCGAGTGAGCCGACACCAGACTTGGAACGGCAGCAGCGAGCGGCGCGTTCACGATAGTAACCGCGGCACCGGTTCCTACGATGTCGTACAGTTGTATGACGTCGCTCGAGCGCATCCGAATGCATCCGTAGCTCGCGGGCGTTCCGATGCGCTGCTCTTCCGGCGTGCCGTGAATGTAAATATCTCGGGTGAACGCATTGGCATTTTGAGCCTCCAGTCCGCGCAGCCAGAGAATGCGGGTGACAATGGGGTCGCGGCCGGGCGAATCCGGGGCAACGACCTCGCCGGTGCGGAGCCGATCCTTGAACACTGCACCGGGCGGCGCATTGTCGCCGATTTTTTTGGCGATCTCCAGTTTGCCCAGTGGCGTAAAACGGCTGCCGCGCCAATCCCCTAATCCGAACTTCGATGTGGAGACTGGATAAATTGCCAGGACGTTGCCGCGATCAATAAGGGCGAGTTTTTGCTCACGCGTGCTGACGACAATCTGATGCCGGGTGTCTGGAGCCGCGCAGGATGCGAGTAGAACCGCGAGAAGCAAGACGTAGCAACGGATCGTCAAACCGTCCATTTTATCGCGCGTTTTCGGCGCGCCCGCGCCACGGCGAGCAATCTGTGATCGCGTTCTGCCATTATTCATATTCATGTCCGATTAAACTGAAAAAACCCCTCCGCGGTTTCAGTTGTCGCCTCGGCAACTTCCTGCAGTGTGATTTCTCGCGCCGCGGCGACCGTTTCTGCCACGATGCGTGTATACGCTGGTTCAGAGCGCTTTCCGCGAAAAGGGACGGGCGCCAGATATGGGCAATCGGTCTCCACCATGAATTTCCAGAGCGGAATTTGTGCCGCAACTTTTCGCACAGGCACGCCGTTTTTGAAAGTAACAATTCCAGTGAACGAAACGAGATGGTCGAGATCGAGAACTTCATTTGCCTCATCAAGCGAGCCGCCGAAGCAATGAAAAACGCCGCGCAGTTTCCCCGTGTAAGGCCGCATGATTCCAAGCGTGTCCTCCCATGCGTCGCGCTGATGGATCACCACATTTAGCCTCAGTTCCACCGCAAGATCGAGTTGCTGCTGAAATAAGCTCGCCTGTTTCGATTTGTAGGCGCCGTCGCGAATTTGCGCTTCGATTTCTTCGTCAGTCTCGGTTCGCAGCGCGGTCATAACCTGGACCTGCTCTTCCTTCGCTACTTTTTCGCTCGGCAAACGGTGGTAATCGAGCCCAGTCTCGCCGATCGCCACGACGCGTGGGTTCTTCGCCAGCTCACGCAACGGTGTGATAACGTCATCTTCGGCATCTTCAATGGAACTTGGGTGTACGCCGATTGCCGCGAAGACGGCAGAATGTTTTTCTGCCAGGGCGATAGCACGGCGGCTACTCTCCAGCGACGTGCCCACCGTGATGATGCGCGTAACGGCCGCATCGTTTGCCCGACGCAGCACGTCATCGAGATCAGTGGCGAAATCCGGATAATCGAGGTGTGCGTGAGTATCGATTAGTTGATAGTTGATAGTTGAGTGTTGAGAGTTCACGAGAAAAAGATCCTTCTATCGACTCTCAACCAACGACTATCAACTCCGGGCTTACCATTCTATAATCGTGCTCGCCCAGGTTAGTCCGCCGCCAAAAACGATCAACAAAACGTAATCACCCGCCTTGATCCGGCCGCTGCGATTGGCTTCATCCAATGCGATAGCGACCGCCGCAGCCGAGGTGTTCCCATACCGATCCAGATTCACAAACATCTTGTCGCGCGAAATACCGAGCCGGTCCGCAATCCCTTCGATAATGCGGAGATTGGCCTGATGCGGAATAACGCAGGCGATATCGTCGATGGAAAGCCCAGCCTGGTCGAGGACTTTCTTGGCCGCGTTCAACATTGCGGTGACAGCCTGCTTGTAAACTTCCTTGCCGGTCATGTGGATCGTAGTCAAATGCAGATCGACATTTTCGCGCGTGATCGGGCAGCGTGAGCCGCCGCCGGGCATGAACAAAATATCGGTGTATTGGCCGTCGCTGCCGATGTGGGTGCTGATGACACCGTGCGTGCTGCCGCGGTGGCGCAAAATGGCGGCGCCAGCGCCATCTCCAAAAAGGACGCAAGTATTGCGATCCGTCCAGTTAGTGATCGATGTCAATTTGTCGGCGCCGATCACGAGGACAGTGTCGTGAGTATGTGAGGTAATGAATTGCTGCGCGATCTCGACGCCAAAGAGGAAACCAGCACAGGCTGCGGAAATATCGAGGCAAGCGGCGTTGGTTGCTCCGATCTTCTTCTGAACGAAGCAGGCCGTGGCTGGGAACAGCATGTCAGGGGTGGCCGTTGCCACGAGAATCAGATCAACATCTTTCGGAGAAATCTTTGCCTGTTCGAGTGCCTTGAGCGCCGCCTCGGTCGCCATATCGCTGGTGTTTTCATCTTTTGCGGCAATACGGCGTTCTTTAATGCCGGTGCGAGTGGTTATCCAATCGTCGCTGGTGTCGACCATTCGCGAGAGGTCCGCGTTGGTCAGGATTCTTTCAGGCACATAACTGCCTGTGCCAATGATCGAGACTGTCCGCAGCGCTTTATCGGAGCGCGGGTTCGAGCGAGGCTGTCGTTTCATAGTAACGGCGAATCTCCTCGACGATATGCGGGTTTACCTGCTGTTCAATCGACTCCGCCGCCACTCGCAGCGCGTTCTTGATTGCCAGCGGCGTGCTCGCGCCATGCGCGATGATGCAGATGCCGTTTACGCCGAGAAGCGGACTGCCGCCATATTCTTCGTAGTTCGTCTTGTCCTTGATGGTTCCAATGGCACCCTTCGCGAGGAACGCGCCGGCCTTTCGCATTGTTGTGCGCATGAGCTCGTGCTTGAGCCATTGAAACATTGCCACTGCGATCGATTCGCACGTTTTCAAGATGACATTGCCAACGAATCCGTCGCACACCACGACCTCCACCGGGTCCTCAAACAAATGCCGACCTTCTATGTTGCCGACGAAGTTAAGCGAACTTGGTTTCAGCATCTTGAACACTTCCTTGGTTAATTCGGTGCCCTTAACATCCTCGTCGCCGAGCGAGACCAAACCAACGGTAGGATTCTTGTAATGGAGAACGTGACGTGAATAGACCGAGCCCATGAACGCGTACTGAAGAAGATGTTCTGGACGCGCATCGATATTCGCCCCTGCATCGATCAAAACGAAGACGTTCGTTTCGGTCGGAAGCACGGCCGCGATACCTGGTCGATCGATTCCTGGCAATGTGCGAAGTTTAATCGTGCCCGCGGCGACTGACGCGCCCGTGTGACCTGCGCTCACCACTGCATCTGCTTGCCCGTGCTTCACGAGATCAAAGGCGCGGCTTACTGATGAATCCTTCTTTCGCCTGACCGCCGACCATGCGCGGTCGCTCATATCTACTACTTGCGTCGCATGTGTGATCTCGATCCGGCTGTCGTTGCAGCCATGTTTCCTAAGTTCCGCTTCGATCTGCGCGGAGTCGCCAACAAGAAAAAGTTTGTTGACGTAAGGGTACTCACGCAACGCCATAACGGCGCCAGCAACGAGGTTAGGCGGGCCAAAGTCACCGCCCATCGCGTCGAGGGCGATCTTCATCGGTTTGAAACTTTGCGGACTTTAGCCGCCGAATGCAACTTATTTGCCCTCAAGCGTGAGCACCTGCCGCCCGCGGTAGTAACCGCACGAGGGGCAGGCGATGTGCGAGGGAACGGTGCTCCCGCACTGGGAACATTTGTTCAAATGTGCAGCATGCCAGCGATTCGCCGCTTTGCGCGTACGTAACCGCATCTTGGATGTTTTGCGTTTTGGGACTCCCATGGCAGGCGGTGACTAAAGCATGTAGGCTGAAAAAGACAAACGTGATTCGTAATTCGAAATTCGTGATCCGATGTAACGATTCAACGATTTAACGGTTCTCGATCTTCAACTTATCCAGCGCACTCCAATCCAATTTTCGCTTTGTATCTTGCTCAACGGTCTTCTGTTGTTTCGCCTTGCAAACACGATTGCCATCTGTGTCGCAACGTGGATGCGCTGGCAGATTGAGCAAAAGATCCTCGCGAAAAAACGGCGTGAGGTTGACCGTCTCGGGGCCACGCAGCTCAGTGTGTACGGCGAATGCGGGCACTTGAATGTCGTGCTCAAAATTCTCCAGGCACGATACGCAACGCAGCTCCGCTGGTTGTGACAGCGAGCCTCTTGCCCAAAGGGCACCTCCAGCAACGCCCACGTCAATGTTGTAATGCAGTGGGCCGGCACAACGAATTCCTTCTGCTTCAAGGTCGTGGATCGGGCAATCCTCATCCCCGTCCAAATGCAAACCCTGCGCAGGAATTTGTCTGAGATGAATTTTCACGCGTCAAATCCTTCGAATATTATCAGCCGAATTTCGTGCTCAGCGCCTTGGCAACACAAGCCGGAACAAAACCGGAGACATCCCCGCCGAGGCGCGCGATTTCCTTAACAATGCGAGAACTTAGATAAGTGTATTCCTCCTTCGGCATGAGGAAAATTGTTTCTACCGAAGTATCCAATTTCCGGTTCATTAAGGCCATTTGAAATTCAAATTCAAAGTCGGAAACCGCGCGCAAGCCACGGATTACTGCCCCGGCTTCTTCTTTCCTGGCGAACTCGACCAGTAATCCTTCGAACTCAGCGATCCGCACATTGTCGATTTTCCCCGCTGTTTGGCGCAGCAAGTCGAGACGATCCTTCAGCGAGAAAAGAGGCTGCTTCTCGTCGTTGTGCGCCACAGCCACTACCACTTCGTCGAACAATTTTCGAGCACGCTCGATTACATCGAGGTGACCATTCGTGATCGGATCAAAACTACCCGGATAAATTGCACATCGCATTGGCGAAAATTCGCAGAGGAAATCACAAATGAAAAGCGGATTGAAAAAGAATGACGAAGCACCCGCGTTTGCTTTCGCCAGGGCGTGGCAGGCGGATGCCGAAATATACGGGCCGGGCGACTCGTTAAACCGTTACACGGTTAAATCGGTTTCAGTTCAACGATTCAACGCTTAAACGATTCAACCCGGCAAAGCCATTCGTCATTTGCAGTTCAATTTGCCTAAAGTTCGTGCGCCACCAAATTGCTCATCTCATGCGTGATCCATCGCCATACAAAACCATCGCCGTGGCGAGCACGTTCTCTCCGCGGTTCAAGCAAGTGCTCGCGGAGGCAAAGCGCATTCAAGAACGCTTTTCCGCTCATCTTCATCTGATTTATGTGGGCGAAGGAGATGAGGAAACGGCAAAGAAGTTTAGAGACGCGCTCGCGCAACTGCAGCTTCCGCCTGACTCAGCGATTCATTATGAAAAAGGAACCCCTGCAGAAGCTATTCTGGGCGCGCTGGCGCGGGAAAAAATCGACATGATTGTCGCGGGCGCACTGGAAAAGGAGGCGGTATTGCACCCGTTTTTGGGCAATGTCGCCCGCCGCCTGGTGCGCGAAGCGCGCTGCGCAGTCATGCTTTTCACAAGACCGGCAATAAAACCGAGACCGCTCCGCCGGATTGTTTTCGTGGCCGATTATTCAGATCAAGGGTTGCAGGCTTTGAAAAGGACGCTGCCCTTCGCTGCGGCGGAATCATGCGAGCGACTTTATGTTATTCGGATCATCACGACGTTCGATCAGGCACGCGAATCGATTCGCGTGAGTGCCAAGGGACACGAAAAGCCTCGAGCGGAGGATGAGGAAGCCGCAGTTGAGGAGTTCGTCTTGTCGGCCGGCGCGACCGACGTCCCGATCGAAGCACGCTGCATCCGCGGAAACACCGGATTGGCTGCCTCGGATTTTGTTCAATCGGTGAAAGCCGATTTGCTCGTGGTGCCGCTGCAGAAAAGTGCCGGAGCAATCCAACAATTGCCGAGTAATATTGCCTGGGTCACCGATGTCATTCCGTGTAACCTGTGGGTAATTCGTTGAAATAAACTGCCGTCCTTGCGCAGGATTTGTAGAGGCGCTTGTGTCAAACGCCTTTCTATAAGATTCGGCGGTTGATACAACCGCCACTACAACAACGCATGGAACCTGAATTCCAACCGTACGGTTTGCCGCATCTCACCGTTATTTTCCTCACGATTGTTCTGCCGTTTGTGCTGGCTGCGATCGTGTGGCGCACAAAATCGCGGCTGCTGGTGAAGATGATTATCGGAGTCCTCTCAGCGGCGCTGATCTTGAACTACGTCGCTTATTTGGTTTTTATCCGCAGCCACGGCATCGTGGATTGGAGGCATATGTTGCCCATGCAAATGTGCGACTGGGGCATGGTGGTCGTAATCGTGGCGATGTGGACGGGAAATCAACGCTGGTTCGAGGTTGCATATTTCTGGGGAATTGGCGGCACGTTGCAGGCTGTGCTCACGCCAGACTTGCGTTTTGGTTTTCCAGATTGGCGATTCATCAGCTTTTTCACGTCGCACTGCGGTATTATCATTGGCGTGGTCTTCCTAATGTTGACTCGACGATACCGGCCATATCCCATGTCGATCGTGCGAGTGTGGCTGTGGTCGGAATTTTATTTTGTGATTACTCTGCTTATCGACAAACTGACGGATGTTAATTACGGATTTTTGCTGCACAAACCCGAAGCGTTTTCCATTTTGAGTTTTCTCTCCGATTCTTGGCCGTTTTACCTCCTGCAACTACATGGCGTCGCGTTGCTTTTCTTCCTCGGATTGTATGCGCCATTTGCCATTTACGATCTTGTGCGACGCAATGGAGCTACCATTCAATAAAAGTGTGGTCATTCCGAGCGGAGCGAGGAACCTCTCACTTGGGGAATGGTCACACTCGATAGTTTGAGTAATGTTCTGCCCGATTTGCGAGGTCCCTCGCCGTTTTCGCGGCTCGGGATGACGCTGAATAAATGTGAGCGAGAAAATGAAGCCATTGCGTGTAGGCAAAGTTACCATTGGCGGCAAACGTCCGGTATTCATCCTCGGGCCGTGCGTGATTGAGTCGGAGAAGTTTGTCCGGCGGATGGCGAAGAAGATCGCTGAAATCTGCGCGGCCGAAGATATCGATTTCATTTTCAAGGCCTCGTATGACAAGGCGAATCGAACTTCGGTGCGCTCTTTTCGCGGAGTCGGAGTACGTGAAGGTTGCGAGATTCTTTCAGTCATCGGCCGGGATTTGAAAATTCCCGTCACAACGGATGTTCATTCCTCTGCCGAAGCCGAAATTGCTGGCGAAAAGATTGATATGTTGCAAATCCCGGCATTTCTTTGCCGCCAAACCGATCTCCTGCACGCAGCTGCGAAAACGGATCGCGCGATCAATGTGAAAAAAGGCCAGTTTCTTGCGCCGTGGGACGTGCGTAATATCGCCGAGAAGTTGATTGCGTTCGGCAATGAGAAATTCTGTTTCACGGAGCGCGGCACCAGTTTTGGCTATAACAACCTCGTTGCCGATATGCGGTCGCTCTATTGGCTGCGCGAGGCCGGCTATCGCGTGATTTTTGATGCGACCCATTCCGTGCAGCGGCCGGGTGGGGCAGGGGACTCCACATCGGGTGACGGTGTTTTGGCGCCGGCGCTGGCGAGAGCAGCGATGGCCACTGGGTGCGACGGAATCTTCATGGAGGTGCACGAAAACCCGAGCCGTGCGTTATCAGATGGGCCAAATCAGATTCCCCTAAAGGATTTGCCGAAGCACCTGCGCGTGTTAAAGGCTATTCATGCTGCCGTCTCAGGTAGGGGCGATTGGTAGCAGTCGCCCGGGTAACAGGGATATTGCGTCGAGGGAGGAGGAGATTCCAGTGATCGGCTCTCATCTCCGCAGGATCTTGTCGCTTTGGTTAGTGTCGGTGTTGATGTGCGTTGTAATAGCGGCGCCTCAAGTATCTGGTCAGTCAAAGGGTCGTAAAAAGAAGGCAGGCACGTCAGCGACAGCGGGCGCGTCTCCCGGGGAACAGAGCTTGACGAACATTCCTCTGCCAATTGGGCACGAAGCCAAGGGCCTTGTATTGCCAGATTTCGATGGTGACGGTCGTTTAAGGGGAAAATTCGAAGCCGGGACTGCTCACCGGATTGACCAGGAACACGTAGGCTTTCAGCATCTTAAAATTACAACCTACACTCCGCAGAGTCAGCCTGACCTGCGAATCGACATGCTCACATCGGTGCTGGATTTGAAGACTCGGATTCTAAGCTCGCAGGAGCGCTCAACCATTCAGCGGTCGGATTTCAACATCGCTGGTGATTCGGTGCAATTCGACACGAATTCGAAGACCGGACGATTGATCGGAAATGTAAAGATGGTCATCACTGACAAATCTCATCTGACGGCAAAACCCAACACGACCGAATGAGGAAATTAGGTGTGTTAGTCTTGTTTATCGCATGTGCGATCGGGGCGCGGTCGGCTGGACAGATTGCCGCTGCGCCACCGGGCTCGCCCCTGCCTGCCAAGAAAGCTGAGAAACCAGCGAAAGACAAAGCGAAAAACAAGGATAAAAAGAAAGAAGATAAATCATCCGGCACGAACTTATTTGGCTCGAGCCCCGCGGGGATCCAATCCGATCAACCGACGACAACGGAAATCTATTCGGACGAGGCTTTTTTTGATTCAACCAAGAACATGGGCATCTTTAGCGGCCGTGTGAAGGTAGTCGATCCGCGTTTCAATCTGCAATCTGACAAATTAACAGTGTTCATTACAAAGGGACAAAACCAGAGCCTGGAGAAAGCCATCGCAGAAGGGAACGTTGGACTTGTGCGCGACCGGCCCGATCCGAATGGCGGCCCTCCCACTCGCGCTGTTGGCCGTTCCGATAAAGCCACCTATACAGCTAACACCGGCGATGTTGAATTGGTGGGAACACCGCGGGTGCAAGAGGGACAAAACCTGCATGTGGCAACCAGCCCTGATACGGTCATGATCATTAGTCAGAACAGTCAGCTAAAGACGCACGGACCCAGTCGCACCCAAATTGTCCAGCAGCCGAACGAGGAAAAAAAGGGACAAGCAAATCCCTCTCAAACTCCCGCCGCCCAGGCGTCGCCCGCTCCGTCTCTGCCAAAGCCATGATTAGCCAAGCTGCGCCAGTTTCGACTCCGAAAGTCCCTTCGCCAGTCACAAGGAAAGCAGAGACGGTTCTGAGTACCGATCAACTGGTTAAGATTTACGGAGGCCGAGCGGTCGTCAATGGTATCAACATGCATGTTGGTGCCAGCGAAATTGTGGGACTACTCGGACCGAATGGAGCAGGTAAGACTACGAGTTTTTACATGATTGTTGGCCTGATCAGGCCAAACAGCGGTCGGGTGATTTTTTCGGATACCGACGTCACCGACTATCCGATGTTCAAGCGCGCGCGCCTCGGCATGGGTTATCTGCCGCAGGAGGAATCCATTTTCCGAAAAATGACTGTTGAGCAAAACATCATGGCGATTTTGGAAACGCTTTCGCTCAGCAAGGCCGAACGGCGCAACCGTTGCGACCAACTGCTGCATCAGTTTGGCATTGAGCGGATCGCTAAGAACATAGCGCTTACGTTGAGCGGCGGGGAGAAACGGCGATTAACAATTGCGCGTTCGCTGGTCACCCAGCCGAAGTTGTTGATGCTCGATGAGCCGTTCAGCGGTGTGGATCCCATCGCAGTGTACGATGTACAGCAAATTATCGTAAACCTGCGCAAATCGGGCCTTGCAATCATGATCACCGATCACAATGTGCGCGAGACTCTTTCCATCGTCGACCGCGCGTATTTGATTTTCGATGGCCGCGTCGAGAGCGAAGGCACAAAGGATTTTCTCATCAACGATCCCATCAGCCGCCAGCTTTATCTCGGCGAGCGCTTCAAGATGTAAGCCGCGGCTGACACAGCCGGTGCAGGGCAAGCGCATCGCTTGCCTATTCTTCCTTGAATCGAAGCAAAGACGCGGTAAAATCCACCCAAGGCAATGGAGTTTGCCGTCCCACCTGAAGGCTGGGAAAACCGCGCGAGCTAATGACTCCTTCCAAACGGAAGGAGTTTTTTAATGCTCGATTACATTTTGGTGATGTTAGGCGGTGCACTTGGGACTGGAGCACGATTCTGGGCGTCGGGGTTTGTTGCTAAAACGGCCGGGGAGCTTTTCCCTCTGGGAACACTCGTCGTGAACGTCACGGGATCCTTCGCTATCGGGTTCTTTGCCGCATTTACGGATCCGGAAGGGCCGCTTCTTGTGTCACCGCGGCTTCGTCAATTCTTCATGATCGGCGTGTGCGGAGGTTACACCACGTTTTCATCATTCAGCTTACAAACGCTCGACCTCGCTCGGGACGGAGATTGGTTCAGGGCCTGCTTGAACACGGCGCTCTCATTCGCTTGCTGCGTCGCAGCGGTATGGCTTGGACGCATTCTTGCTCTTGCGCTATTGCCGAAATAGAAACAAGCCATGCACCTTCCAGAAGACGCTGTCCTCCTGCGGATTTTTATCGGTGAAAGTGATCGTTATCAGCACCGACCGCTGTACGAGGCGATCGTGTTGAAAGCACGCGAACTGCAACTGGCAGGCGCAACCGTGTTGCGCGGACCAATGGGTTTTGGAAAATCAAGTCACCTGCACACTGCCAAGATCCTTCGCTTATCCATGGATCTTCCAATGGTGATCGAAATCGTGGACACTGAGGAAAAGATAAATGCATTCTTGCCAGTGCTCGATGAAATGATGGGCGGCGGCCTCGTCACGCTCGAAAAGGCGAAAGTGATCCGCTATCAAGGTCAGGAGAAACGCTAATAGAGAGTTCGCTCGGATCTTGGCATCCTTGCATGCAGCAGCGAGTCTGTGCTGCGACGCATATTGGAAATCGCGCCGTATCCACGCTAGAAGTTAATCCTCATGGCGGAACAACTCGGCACCCAGACGATCACATCTCCAAGCGATCGACAGAAAAGCGTCCCGGTTGTTACGGTCGACAGCTTTTACAACTCGCACGCTGAAAAGCTGCAGATGAAACTAGAGGGGCCGCAGGTGGGGTTTCATCGCAAAATTCGCGAGCCCACTATCAACCGCCCCGGCCTTGCTCTGTCGGGCTTCTATACTTATTTCGCTGAGAAACGTGTGCAGGTGCTGGGTGCAGCCGAGCATTCCTATCTCAAAAGTTTGCCTTCGAAGTTGCGCGTAAAACGATTTCGAAGATTGTGCCAGCGCAAAATTCCGTGCCTGGTCATGTCGCGGGGGTTTCGTCTTGCGCCGGAGTTGCTAGGTGTGACCGCAGAGGCAAAAATCGCAGTGTTTCGCACTCCGATGATTACCATGAAGTTCATTAACGCGGCGACAATTGCTCTAGAGATGGATTTTTCCCCGACGGTAACCGAGTTCGGCAGCATGGTGGACATCCTGGGTGTGGGCGTTTTGATTCGCGGCGCCAGCGGAATCGGCAAGAGCGAATGCGTCTTGGGGTTGATCGAGCGCGGTTACAGCCTCGTGGCCGATGACGTGACCCGGATCACTTCGCTCGAAGGACGCGAGCTCATGGCGACAGCGCCCGAATTGACTCGCAATCACATGGAAGTGCGCGGCATTGGCATTATTGATGTGGCGAAGGTTTTCGGCATTGGCAGCATTCGAATCGAGAAGCGTCTCGACCTCGTCGTCACGCTGAAGGATTGGCAAGACGTGGACGAGGTCGATCGGATCGGGCTGGATCGAGAATTCTATGAAATCCTGGGGCTTCCGGTGCCGCATGTGACCATTCCGGTAAGGCCCGGTCGCGATATGGCGCGCCTGATCGAGGTCGCGGCGATGGATGAAAAATTGAAGGGTCTCGGCCAAAACAGTGCAGTCGATTTTAACGCTAGACTGCTCAGTTTGATGGAGCGCCCGCCTTCGCAAGGCTCCGGCGTGGCAGGGAAGGGAGCAGTGTAATGGGTTTGCTGTATAGAAAAACCGGCCGCGCCGCAGCTGCCCAGAAGGTCGAAAAAGACATTTCGATTGCCAATCGGCTTGGGCTTCACGCGCGGAAATCTGGGTTTCCAAGGAAGGGGAAGAAGTAAATGGCAAGAGTATCATGGGCTTGATGATGTTGGCCGCCGGCCAGGGATCAAAGCTTCACATCCGCTGCGAAGGCCCCGATGCCGACAAGGCGATGGAAGAACTCGAAGCCTTGATCAAGGCGGGTTTTAACGAGGAGTAAGGGCGTCGCGGTGCGACGACCCCAAAAGCTCTCGGGGCGGCGCTGCCTCCTTAAGGTCCACGAAGAGGCTCTCGCATTGTTTGACATCTGCTTTACTCTGGCAGGTGCATGAGCGGCGGCGCGCGTCAGGAAATCCGGTTTGAAGGAGCAGGCGTTTCGCCCGGAATGGCGTGCGGCAAGATCCATGTCGTGCGCGATGACTTGGATGACGTCTCGCGGTACCGGATCGCGCCTTCCCAGATTCCGGACGAGATCGGGCGGTTCGAGACCGCGCTTATTCAAACGCGCATGCAGATTCTGGAAATGCAGCAGCGCATTGCGGAATCCATCGGAGCAAAGGACGCAGCCATTTTCGATGCGCATCTACTTGTCGTCGAGGATCGGACGCTGATCGACGAAGTGCTGCGGAAGCTGGAAACCGACCTTTGCAATGTCGAGTGGGTCTTTCAGGAAGTTGCCACACGTTACGCTGAGACTCTGAATAAGATCGACGATCCCTACCTTCGAGAACGTGCGCTGGATATTCAGGACGTGACAAAGCGCGTGATTCGCAATCTGCAGGGCAAAGCTCCCAAGACGTTTCTTGCCCTGAGCGAGTTGCACATTCTCGTTGCGCATAATCTTACTCCTTCGGACACGGCAAGCATGAACCGCGCAAACGTGCTCGGGATCGCGACCGATCTGGGTAGCCGCACATCGCACGCGGCGATTCTGGCGCGCTCTCTTAACATCCCGGCGGTCGTCGGATTGCACGATATTACCGCGAAGCTCGAGACTGGCCAACACGTGCTGGTCGATGGGAGTGATGGCCTGCTAATTGTCAATCCGGCGCCGGAAACGATCGCGCACTACGCAGAGCTTGAATCAAGAAGGGCCAGGGTTGTGTCACAACTCAAACAACTGCGTACGACAAGATCAACCACGCGCGACGGTCGTCACATTGTGCTCTCCGCAAACATTGAACTCCCGGAAGACGTCGAGGCCGTCGCGGCCAATGGCGCGGAGGGCATCGGACTTTATCGCACGGAATTCCTTTATTTGAATCGGACTACCCTGCCGACAGAGGACGAACAATTCGAAACCTATCGAAAAGTAGCAGAGCGCGTCCGGCCTGATCCGCTAATTATCCGAACATTTGATCTAGGCGGCGACAAACTGGCTCCTGGTACGGTAGATATCACTGATGAGTTAAATCCTTTCCTTGGCTGGCGTGCTATTCGTCTTTGTCTCGAGAACATAGACATTTTTAAAACGCAGTTGCGCGCTATTCTCCGTGCCAGCGCTGTCGGGAACATAAAAATCATGTTTCCCATGATCTCGGGTCTGGAGGAATTGCGAGGTGCCAAGGCCGTCCTCGCTGAGTGCCATGAAGAGTTGCGCCGGTCGGGCGTTCCTTTGGACGAAGAGATCGAGGTTGGCGCGATGATTGAAATCCCAAGCGCAGCCCTCTGCGCCAATGTTCTCGCATCCGAGGTCGATTTCTTCAGCATCGGAACCAACGATCTGATCCAGTATACGCTTGCAGTCGACCGAGTGAACGAAAAGATCGCGCACCTTTATGAGCCTACGCATCCGGCAATACTGCGTTTGTTAAGAATGATCGCCGAGGCGGCGCATGCGCATCACATCTGGGTGGGTGTTTGCGGAGAAATGGCCGGAGACGTCGCGCTGGTTCCGCTTTTGCTCGGTCTTGGCATGGATGAACTGAGCGCGGGGGCGACGTCGGTTCCGCGAGTGAAACGCGCGGTGCAAAGTCTGGCTATTCCTGAATGCCGCGAGCTGGTCGAGGAAACACTCAAGCTGAATACTTCCTCGGAGATTCTGGCGCGGTGCCTCGAATTAGCGGACAAGCGTTACGGCGATTTACTGGGGTGAACCGTAATTGGTAACTGGTGATTCGTGATCCGGTTCTCGAATTTCACTTTTCAAATTACGAATTACAAATCTTGAATCACGTCTTTCGGCCCCTCGTTACTCTTCCGCCTCAGGATCCGGCTTCAGACCTTCTTCCTCCATCTTGCGCAAGACATCGCTCATATCGTCCACTTCGTCCCAGACGTCCTGACTCACATAGATGGGTGCCTTTTGCTGAGTGGCCATCGCGATGCAGTCACTCGGGCGCCCGTCGAGCTCGATGATCTTTTTCTGATGTAATTCATTTTGGACGCGAATGATGACTCGCGCGTAGTAGGTGGCATTTTTTAGGTCATTGATGATGACTCGCTCGACCTTTGCGCCCAGAGCAGTCAGTAAATGCGCCATCAGATCGTGAGTGAGCGGGCGCTCCTTGGTAATCTGGCGCATGAACATCGTAATCGCGCTGCCCACGGTTTGATCGACATAAATGATGAAGACTTTGTCGTTGTTGCCGAGGAACACGGCACACCCGCCGCTTGTCGGCAAAACCGCGCGCACCTGCACTTCGATCACCGTTTTGTTCACCAGCGAACGTTATCCGCAGGAAAACGAAAAACAAGCGACGTGCATCGCATCGTCGCATTCGTTTCATCCGATACGTGGGAACATGTGAGTCGCATGAGATTTTTGGACCTACTCGCTTGCATGTTAGGCGGGCTGAATCATTGTGCGTTTTGCGGCATTTCGCCCGCACGCTTTGGCCAAATGAAAAACGAATGGGACGTTGATGCAGCGATCGCGACTTATAATGTCGACGGTTGGGGAGGGGGATATTTTACTGTCAACGCAACCGGCAACGTCGTTGTGCAGCCTTTGCTGCAAAACGGTGGCACCATCGACATCCTGGAAGTCGTAAATGAAGCGCGCAATCGCGGTTTAAGTTTCCCGCTGGTCATCCGATTTCAGGATCTGCTCCGCCACCGTGTCGAAACTGTTAATCGCGCATTCCACAACGCGATCACGGAATTTGGCTACAAAAATGAATATCGCGGCGTTTTTCCGATCAAGGTCAATCAATTGCGCGAAGTTATCGAAGAAATTGTCGATGCCGGTCAGCAATTTCACTTCGGTCTCGAAGCCGGAAGCAAGCCGGAACTGGTCGCTGCGCTGGCGATGCACCAGGACCCCGAAAGTCTCATCATTTGCAATGGCTACAAAGACGCGGCCTTCGTCCGCATCGCGCTGCTTGGCTGCAAGCTCGGCAAAAAGGTGGTCATCGTTGCCGAGAAACTCGAAGAGCTCGAGCAAACGATCCGCGCGGCAAAGGAAGTCGGCGTGGAACCGCACATCGGCATTCGCGTCCGCCTTTACAGCAAAGGCGCGGGCAAATGGGCGCCGAGCGGGGGCGAGAACGCGAAGTTCGGTCTCGATACCACAAGTCTCATCGCCGCGAGCGAAATGCTGAAGGCCGCAGGCCTGGGGCATTGCCTTAAATTGATTCACTTCCACGTTGGCTCGCAGGTACCGGATATTTCAATCATCAAGCGCGCGGTCCGCGAAGCGGCCCGTTATTATGCAAAGATTGCGAAGCTTGGGCACCAACTCGGATATTTGGATGTCGGCGGCGGGCTTGGCGTCGATTACGACGGCTCGCGTAGCGACTTCGATAGCTCGGCAAATTATTCTCTCCAGGAATACGCCAACGACGTCGTCTGGAATATCATGGATGTTTGTGATTCGGAAGGCGTTTCGCATCCGGCGATTGTGAGTGAAGGGGGTCGCGCGATCGTAGCGCATCACTCCGTGCTGGTGATGGAAGCGTTTAGTTCGATCGAGAAAACGGCGCCGAAGTTGCGGGTCACCGCCAGCGACAAAGATCACAAGCTGGTGGGCGATATCCTCGATGTGAAACAACGGCTTAAGCGCGGCAATCGCCTTGAGAGTCTGCACGACATCCGGCAGATCAAGGAGGAAGCGCAACAGACATTCGAACTTGGTCTGCTCGATCTCGAATCAAAAGCAAAGATCGACACCATCTATTGGCAGCTGGCACAGCAGATCGTGAACATGCATCGCGGCTTGCGTTTCATTCCGGAAGAAGTCAAGCAGCTCGAAACGACACTGGGTGACCAGTACATCTGCAATTTCTCGGTTTTCCAATCCCTGCTCGACCACTGGGCGCTCGGTCAATTGTTTCCAATCATGCCGATCCATCGGCTTAACACGCCGCCCGATCGTCACGGAATGATCGTCGACATTACGTGCGATTCCGACGGAAAAGTCTCGAAGTTCACCGATTTACAGGATGTGCGTGATACGATCCCGCTGCATCGCATTGTGCCGGGCGAGATGTATTACCTCGGTGTGTTTATGGTCGGCGCGTATCAGGACATCATGGGTGACCTGCACAATTTGTTTGGCCGAGTAACCGAGGTGCACATTTTTCTCGATCCCGATGAGGAGTCCGGCTGGTACATCGAAGAAGTGATCGGTGGCAGTACCATCGGCGAAGTTCTAGCCATGACGCAGTGGGACAAAGTCGAGTTGATGCGGCTGCTCAAGACACAGGTCGACGACGCCATCAAAACCGATCGCCTTAAGCCTAACGATGCCATGAGACTGTTGGATGATTACGAGCGGCTTTTGCAGGAGTACACCTATCTCTCGCTTAACGGCGTCAAACTGCCGCCGCAATCGGGTAGTTGGTTGCCGCTAAGTTGATCTCGAGCTGGCGACCCCGCCAGGTACGCCGTCTCACTTGTCATTCCGCGCGAAGTAGGAATGGAACGAGTAGAGTACGAGCGACATGGACGGTTGCGCCGCGAGGCTAGCGGCGAGAGAATCGGGAAACGAACGAATCAATAAATATCTGGATGTAAAATGACACAGCCTTCTCCAACTCCGATTAAGGATGCTTTGCAAGGCACCGCACCGATCGATTCGCTTCAAGTGCAGGGCTGGGTGCGGACGCGACGCGATTCCAAAGATTTCTCATTCATCGAGCTGAACGACGGCTCCACTCTGCGCAATCTTCAGATTATCGCGAAGAACACGTTGCCGAATTATCCGGCGGTTCAACGGCTCGCAACGGGGGCATCAATCAGCGTGACTGGCGCGTTGGTCCCCTCGCAAGGTAAAGGACAAAAATGGGAGCTGGTTGCGAACAAAATCGAGATCGTAGGAACTACCGATGATTCCTATCCGCTGCAAAAGAAGGGGCATACGCCTGAATTTCTGCGCGAAATCGCTCATCTGCGTCCTCGCTCAAATCTTTTCAGTAGTGTCTTTCGCGTGCGGAGCAGGCTCGCGTTTGCAGTTCACCAGTTTTTTCAGGACCGCGGTTTCGTTTATGTTCATACGCCAATTATCACCGGCAGCGATTGCGAAGGAGCTGGAGAACTATTTCGAGTCACAACGCTCGACGCCGAGAAAATACCGCGAGCGGCCGATGGCAAGATCGACTATACGAAAGACTTTTTCGCACGGCCGACGTATCTGACCGTAAGCGGCCAACTCGAAGCGGAAGCCTTCGCGCTGGCCTTATCCAATGTTTACACCTTTGGACCGACTTTTCGCGCTGAGAACTCCAACACCTCCAGGCACGCAAGCGAGTTTTGGATGATCGAACCGGAAATGGCGTTTTGCGATCTGAAAGGCAACATGGACCTCGCCGAGGAGTTTGTTAAGTATCTAGTCGCACACGCGCCCGAACATTGCCCGGATGAGATGGAACTTTTCGGCAAGTTCGTAGACAAAGAGTTACTTGCGCGACTTGATTTCGTGGTAGACCGCCCATTTCAGCGGATCACCTATTCTGAAGCTGTCGAGCTTCTAAAAAAGAGCGGAGAGAAATTCGAGTTCCCGATTGATTACGGATTGAATCTGCAATCAGAACACGAGCGCTGGTTGACGGAGAAACATTTCCAGTGCCCGGTCACGGTTTTCAATTATCCAAAGGAAATCAAACCGTTCTACATGCGTTTGAACGATGACGGGAAGACAGTGACCGCAATGGACCTTCTCGTGCCGGGAATTGGCGAAATCGTCGGCGGCAGCCAGCGCGAAGAGCGGCTAGATATCCTGGAGGAAAACATGCGCCGACACAACATGGACCCCGCCGACTACAAATGGTATCTCGATCTTCGCCGTTACGGCACCGTTCCTCACTCCGGCTTCGGCCTCGGCTTCGAGCGAATGCTGATGTTCATCACTGGCATACCAAACATCCGCGACGTAATTCCCTTCGCACGAACGCCTGGGAGCGCCGAATTCTGAGCATGGGAATAACCCCTCTTCCAAGGGAAGCACCGGCATTCTAGGTTTTGACGGCGGGCGCTGGTTGCAGAATGATCAGCGCCGACGGTTTCACAGTGATTTCAATTTTATTGGAAGATTTGCCGCTCTGCTTCTTCTTGGGCCAAAGCTTGTCGTCCAAATGAAGTGCTGGTCCTTTCCAAACAACCCGTAATTTGCGGAATTTTCGAGCGGGCAGCGGAGAATTGCTCTTCTTCCCATCTACGCGTGCTTCGAAGTGTTTTGCCAGAAGCGCGGAATCGGCTGGGCGTGCGCACGCAAAATCGAATCGTCCATCTCTGGTGCCGGCGCGTGGCGCCAAATAAAGTGCAGGACCGACGGAATGAATATTCATTGCTTCCCAAAGAATGTAGCGCCCGGAAATGTCTTTTCCGTCGAGCTCGATCTTCCATTTACGCGCCGGATAATCGTGCAGCATTCGGCACAACAGCGCGCTGTGTCGAGCCATCTCTTGCTCTTTGGAAAGCTTCTTAATCGCTTTGTTCTTTTTTTCCTCTTTTTTCGCAGCTTGAACGTAATCTGCAAGGAGGCCTCCGCCGGCCGCTTCAAAGAAGTAGCGTTCACCCCACGGCCCATACGCAAATCCGACATCAAATGCCCGTTTCCTTCCGCCTTCGAGTCTCGTAATAATTTCCTCGGGAGAAGCGACGAACCCGAGCGCACGAGCAAGGTTATTCGCCGTGCCGAGCGGGAGCACACTTAAGGGAATGCCGCTGTCGACGAGCCGGGACGCGACCTTTGCGGTAGTCCCGTCTCCGCCGGCGGCAAGCACGAGGTCGGTCGGTTTCTTGAGAGCTTTCTTGAGGCCCGGTTCTTTCGTCGATTGATAAGTGGCGTGATGTCCAGCTTTGGCTAGCGCGGCCATCAATTGCCTTTTGCCATGTTTTGCATCGCCAGCCTTCGGATTATGTATCAATGTGATTCGCATCCTCTTTCGCAATCGTAGATACTACCTGGAACGGTTCGGCCAAAAACAATCTGGCACACGTTTCATAAAATAAAGACATGCGAATTTTAATTTCGAACGACGATGGAATCTATAGTCCCGGCATTCTGGCCCTCGCGAAAGTCGCGTCGCGTTTTGGCGAAGTGCGCATGGTTGCACCCGACGTCGAGCAATCTTCGATGGGCCACGCTATTACTGCTTCACGGCCGCTGCGATACAAACGGATTCGGCTCGACGAGTTCGAGGCTTACAGGGTAAACGGCACGCCCGCCGATTGCGTCGCACTTGGGACCCATCAGTGGCAGCATACTGATGTTGTCCTGTCGGGAATCAATCTTGGTCTAAATCTCGGCAACTCCTGCTGGCACTCCGGAACGCTTGCGGCGGCAAAACAGGCAGCTTTACTCGGCCTGCGCGGAATCGCCATCAGCACAGAGTTCAGTGATAAACAGGAACCGAATTTCTCTGCGCTTGAGCCATACGTAACGAAGGTGCTCGAGTTGCTACTTGAAGAAAAAGCGATGTCGCTCGTCAACGTGAATTTGCCTCCAAAACCACGAGGCATTCGCTGGACGCGCCAGTCTGTGCGGCAGTACGACGGAAAAGTGGTCCCGAGCAAGGATCCAATGGGCCGTCCAATTTACTGGTTCACTATTACGCCCCTTGAGGGAGCAGAGGAAGGAACCGACCGCTGGGCAGTCGAACACAACTGGGTTTCCATCACTCCTCTGCGCCTTGATCTCACCGACGAAAAAGGTCTCACCCGTGCCCTGGCGCTCCATCACACGCCACCAATCGCTAGCGGAACATCAGGCAACTCACAAAGGAACAAAAAATCCAGACGCGGCATGAACAAAAAAGCGCGGCACGAAAAGAGCTAATCGATGATGAAATCGCTAGGCTTTACCGGAACACGGATCAGCGCTGCGTTTCCCTTATCTTCGTAAACTCGAGCTTGGAGCCGCCGGGCTCTTGCAGCGTCATCCGGTCGCCGGAAATTGTCATCTGGTAAACTGTCGTTGCGAATGGCGTCTCGATTTTGATTCGATCCTGGTCACCGAATTTGTACCGGCCGCGCACGTCCCCGATAAGGACGGCACCATTTGCCGAAAATTCCCAAAGGATTGCATTTGATCCTCCCATCAGGCGCCATTTGCCTACGATGGTGGAGCTTCCACAGCCCGCTATCGCGAATGCCAAAGCGATCGCGATTATCCATAATCGCGGCTTGGATTGAGAAGAATT
>WNGO01002867.1_pt1 | contig 27033 bp, 23 predicted proteins | sample 5400511 | NCBI WGS metagenome assembly WNGO01 (sample SAMN13153380, study PRJNA577476) | soil metagenome | isolation source: 20 cm soil or saprolite under Garry oak tree replicate 2 | place: USA:California | collected 2016-06-15 | reverse complement strand
CCCTTATTTTCTTCGACTATAAAGATGAAAAGGGAAACGTCCAGCATTGGACAACGGAAATTGGCAGTCCGTCGGCGGTCAGTCTGCTTGGCTGGAGCAGGACTACGCTAAAGCCCGGGGACGTGATTACTGTTTACGTTTTTCAATCCAAGAGCAGCCTTTCGGTTGGGCGCCTTAACAAGCTCGTGTTGGCCGACGGCACGCTGCTCAGGGATAGTCAGACCGGCGGAGACCGAGGAGAGCGAGCGGACGATGCAGTCAGGTAGCGTCGGCGCCTAGCCCGGCGCGGGCGTTACTGAACTACCGCGAAGAGAATTCGGGTATTGGGACGAGAGGCCCACTAGGCCGACGGATCGGCATTTTGGCAAGCCTCGCCCCGTGCTTAACTATTCTTCTTAGGCACTGAAGAATTCGCCGTGAGGCCGACGCGAATCTTCGGTGGTGGGTCCTGAGCCTTCCTCTACTGCGCGACCAACTTGTCCAGGCGCCAAGCCTGTTCTTCCGCGGCGAACACGGTTTTCTCGTCCGGGCAGGCGACTGCGTGCACCCAGTCCATGGTTCCGGGTGTGCGCCCGTAGTGTCCGAATGTGCCGAGAACTTTGCCCGCAAGATCGAGCTTGTAGATCTTTCCTACGCTCCCAACATAAATCACCTGAGTCGGCCCGGGCGTGATGCAGAACGACCAGGGCGGGCCCGGCAGGTTGTTCCAAACCTGCTTGAAGTTGCCGTCGGTGTCGAAGACCTGGATGCGGCTGTTGCCCCGGTCGGCCACATACAGGGTCTGGTTCTTGTCGATGACGATGCTGTGCGGTGTGCTGAAATCACCTTTCCCATTGCCTCGCTCGCCCCACGCCTTCACAAAGTTGCCTTCTTTGTCGAACTTTGCCACACGAGAGTTGCCGTAGCCGTCGGAAATGAAGACGCTGCCATCCGCCGCCCAGGTCACGTCGGTCGGCTGATAGAACGCGCTCTTATTGGGAACGGCGTGCTCTATCACGTGCGTCAGCCACGTCCAGGGTTCCGGCCGCATCCCGAGGACCTCCGCCGTGCGGCCCTCCAAGTCAAACTTGATGACCATGTTTGACGACGCATCTATGTACCACATGTTGTCTTGCGGATCGAAGCGAATGCTGTGGGCGCCCTCGAACATCGCCGATCCCTCGCCCATCGAGCGGATGAACGCGCCTTCGGCATCGAACTCAAGCAACGGGTGATACCCTCGATTGAGAAGGAACACATGCCCTTTTGAATTGACGGCGACGCCGATCACTTCGCCCATCACGTAGGTGGCCGGATAGTGGAAAAAGTTCTCGACGAGGCGCAACGGCAACTGCGGCGCCATGGCGCCGTCTCCCTGCATGCCTTCACGGGTCTGGGCGGCGGTGGGTGCGTTGTTCACGAGCGTAAGCGCTGCGGCGAAAACAAACGGCAAAATGAGGTGTCTCTTCGTCATCTCTGCCTCCAAGCTGAAAGATGCGCGGAGTATATGCCTGTTTTTATGGCGCAGCAAACTTCCTGCAGCCACCCACATCAAGACGTGGCTCGACAGTGGCATCGTTAGACATGACACAAGCGGCCACTGCCTGGGGAGTTGTGGTATCGGGATGCGGGACACGCTGAATCCCAGTTACCTACAAAAACGTTGATCGGGACTTGAAGTAGCGGCGGTTGTCTTGTCGATTATGCCGGAGAAAATGCACAAACCCCTCGTGCCCGTGGAAGAAGCCGTGGAGCGCTGCGTCATCGCCAAAAAGTACAAAATCTTTCGCAAGTTCAACTGGGGCTTCTGTTTAAGCCAGCCGATCGAACAATTCTACGCCGAGTGGTTCGCCAAGCCCGGCCCCGTGCTCAACTATTCTTAGACACTCACGACGGACCCAGATAGGGGAGCCGTCGCGGCTCAGCCCAACGCGCGTGGAGCGGGCCGAACAGCAAATCGCTCAGATCGTGTCTTCGCAGTCTGCTCGCCAGGAATTTTCGTCCGGTGCGGCGCAGCCAATCTTTTCCGTAGCACTTGTTGAAGCCTTCTTTCAACAGTGATTCCAGAACTCCCGGCTTGCAGGTTGGGTGGTTCCAAACCAGATGTTTTGTGTCATATTTTGACAGATCTTTCTCGAAGATTCCGTATTGGGAGTCCAGTTCATTCCACAATTGGGTGCGCGGGTGCGGCGTGACGATGGTGATTTGGGTGACGTCTAATTCCATCGCGGCGAGGGTCTTCAAATCTTCGCGGATTGATTCCGGAGTCTCCGACGGAAATCCGATGATGTAATAGCCATGCGCATATTTTCCCGCGCTATTTAGACGCCGGGCCAGATCCATTACGGCTTCCACCTTTTCTCCTTTATGAATCTGTTTAAGGACCTCCTGGTGAAAGCTTTCGATACCGAAGAGCGCGCCCTCCATCCCATTCTTTGTCCATCGATCGAAGTTGCGCAGGAAAAGATCGACACGGGATATTGGATCCTGTGCGCCACGTAAAACCGGATCGCTTCTTCGATGGACTCCAGAGGAATCGCCTTTGGGCGGGGCGCGAAAGCGGTGGTCTGGCAGAACGTGCACGAGAAACTGCACCCGCGCGTCGTGAACAGAATTCCGATGGGCATCGGCCAGCCTCCCGGAAGCCGGAACTCCGAAACCAATGGCGGATGACGAATTGCGCCGAGCGTCTTGCCGAGATTCTGCGCTACCGCGTCTTCGCTGTATCCGTTGAAGACGTCATCGAAGCTGGCCTGCAGCGAGGGAGTCAGCGCTCCGTAATTTCCGGCCCAAAGCCTCTTCACGCCCGACGTGTGCGCTTCCTCAGCCATTTGCAGAATGTGGTTGCTCTCCTCAAGGTAGAAGGAGAAGCCCACAATGTCCCAGCCCTTTTTCAAAGCGTTTCTATATTCGGCGCGCGTAGGGTACTCGAGGATTTCTATTTCAGGAACATTCTGGCGGAGGAACCTCAGACCAAAAGAAATGCGGCGCGGCATTTGAAACCGCCAGCGGAATCGTTCGGGAGCATTCTCCCGATAATAATCATAGAGGCCGAAATCACGATCGACCGTGGTCATCAAAACGCGAGTCATGGGCAGCGCCTCCGCGAAGAAGGATTTGGCCGTGACGCCCGGGGTGATTATGCGGCCCGCCTACTCTAGCATGTTCACGACGGGCCACATATACGGCGCGCCCGTCAGACGGAGAAATTGTTCAAGGCCGGCGTTCCAGTGGAAGAAGTTGTGGAGCGTTGCGTCATTCCCGAAGAATACAAGTCTTTTGGCAAGTCTTCGTGGGACTGCTGCCGGGGAATTCTTTGCTCGTCTTGAATTGGCAATCTGGACTGTGGAACCAGCGGTGATGCACCAGCATTGAGTTGATTTGGAATTCGTGCCGATGCGGGCAAATAGGAAGGACTGGCCGCGCACCGCGATCTTGAGCAGTGCCGGTAAGCGCGCGGATGACTTCGTCTTGCAGCGATAGCCGTGAGCTGGTCTCGCGTGGGAGAGTGCCGTCGCGAGGCTGTCGCCGGCAAAGCGCCCCCGATCGGCAACCACACCAGCAAGAAGCCAAGGCACGGCCAACGGATTGTTTTGGATGCTCCGCGCATCCAGCTTATGCCGGTTCTCCGGCGATCGATTGGTGTTGCGCCATTCGCGGACTAGCTAACAACAATCCGTCACGCGCACCAAAAAGTTTTGGCCAGGCATGCCGCGCGTTTGAAACACCTGGACCGCTCCCGTCTTATTCTCACCATCCCACGCGGCCCCCAAACCGCTATGATGGCTCCCCGAGGATTGTCCATGCCCATAGAGCACCGCGCCTTCGTGCTGGCTTTCGACGTATACGGAACGCTCATCGATCCGTTTCGCATGGAAGATCACCTGCGCGCTATTTTCGGCGGCCGGGCAAAAGATGCGACGGAACTGTGGCGCAGCAAACAGCTTGAGTATTCGTTCCGCCGAGCGCTCATGAAGAAATATGAGAGTTTTGATGTGTGCACCGCGCAGGCGCTCCGATTTGTGTCCAGGCAGTTAGATATTTCGCTGGACGAGGCAACCTTGCGAAATTTGCTGGAACAGTATCTGCGGCTGCCGGCCTATCCCGACGTTCCAGCAGCGCTGGAGGAACTCGAAGCGCGCGGTTTCAAAATCGTGGCGTGCTCGAATGGAACCGAGCAGGCAGTGCGTGGATTGCTCGAGCGCGCTGGGGTACTCGCGCGGTTTAGCGGAATTGTCAGCGTGGACCCGATCCGCACGTTTAAGCCTGACCCGGCGGTTTACGAATATCTGGCGGCCCAGGCGCACACGGAAAAAGAGATGGTCTGCCTGATTTCAAGCAATCCCTTTGACGTGATCGGCGCGAAAGCCTGCGGCCTGCGGACCGCCTGGGTGCAGCGCGATCCAAAAAGAATGTTCGATCCATGGGAATTTGAACCCGACCTCGTTGTCCATGGGCTCGAACAGCTATCCGCCAAATTGAATTTCAAGTAACTGCCCCCAACGGTGAGTCCTTCTCGCGAGGAATGATAAATGCCATAGAGCCCGCCCTGCCGCAGCCCGGAAAAATAAAGCGCCGATTCGCGCAGCGTCTTGCTTGGCGCCGTGCCGGTGTTGAGGCCCGCGCCATCCGGCTCCCCGCGGCGCTCGATCAATGCAACGCGCTTTCCGAAGTAGGCCGCCTGCGCCGCGCCCTTTTCCCCCGCCGGTCCCGAACCAACCACGAGCGGGTCAAATAATTCCACGTCGAAAACTCCTCCGGATCGGGAGATCTATGTGCCTGGTTGTAGTGGAATCCGATTTTTCAAGGACGGGTTTCTCCGCCGTGTGTTCTGAAAGTTTTCCGCGCCCACCGTGCGCACGGGGACGAGAAAGGGTAGTGCCTCAGTTACCGGTAAGAAGACTTCACAGGACTTGGAAACTGTTGGCCTTTGAGGGGCACCATCTTAGTCTGTTGTGGATTAGTCTACGCTCTCAGGTTCTAATATGGAGGCGGAGCAAGCCGACGACCTTGGGAACCTGACCTATCCTAGGACGGAAAATCAGGCCGCTCGCAGAGCGCTGGCGTAAAACGAGCGAAGCAGGATGGCCAAAACGGAAATACTGAGATGGTTGCTGCCCATATTCCTCACCGTGCTTGTTGTAGTTGTCACTGCTTTAGTCGTCCTAGCCACTTGCAATTACTACTTTTTGTTGAAGCCCTCTTTTGAAGGTAAGTGCGGCGGTGAGAAGCTAGGCGACCCAGCCCCCGTCCGCCCTCACCTCGCGGGATTTCACGGACAAGTTGTGGGCAAAAATCTTTGGCTCGTTCAATATCGCTGGCTTCGTCGCCGGTTCAAGGCTGTCGGGACAACGCTTAGTTTACTTAGAGAGCTGCCCTCAACCTTATACGAAGGCAACGTTATCTTTCACAGTGAGAGCGCGGGAGAAGTGGTGATTGACAAATCCGGCGTGTTTGATTTTGGCGACCTGACGCCTGGGGAGTATTCCCTAACGGTAACTTATCCCGGAGAGGATGCGGTGGGTTTCGGGTTCATAATCGACCCTTCTGCACGTAGCACCGATGTGTTAATCGACGCGTCTCCCGCCTATTATTGCAATTGTTGTGGCTGGACTTTCGAGCCAAAAAGTAAATAAGTATTTCTCAAGTCCCGACTATCGGTAACTGGCCCGCCAGCCGGAGAATCGCTCCATTGACAACTCCCTCGCTGCTCGCACATTCTAGGCGGCGGCCCGGGGCGCATGCTTTTGTTGGAACGCCACCTCGTGTTCGATCCTCATCGCGGAGTCTGCCGAAATGTCATTGCCCAGCGAAAAAAGTCTGTCCGCACTTCTCGACGAGCGCCGTACGTTTCCTCCCTCCGAAGAATTCCGCCGCCGCGCCAATTGGAACGATCCCGCGATTTACGATCGCGCCGCGAAGGACCCCGAAGGTTTCTGGGCCGAAGAGGCAAAGCATATTGACTGGTTTACGCCGTGGCAAAAAGTATTGGAGTGGAACGCGCCGTGGGCCAAGTGGTTCGTAGGCGCGAAGCTGAACGTCACCTACAACTGCGTGGACCGGCACGCGCACTCGGCCAGGAGGAACAAAGCGGCCATTATTTGGGAAGGCGAGCCGGGCGACTCCCGCGTGTTGACGTTCGGGATGCTCGAGCGCGAGGTGAATCGATTCGCGAACGCTCTGAAATCTCTCGGTGTAGTCAAGGGCGACCGCGTCGCCATCTACATGGGCATGGTGCCCGAGCTGGCGATCGCCATGCTGGCGTGCGCGAAAATCGGCGCGGCGCATTCTGTCGTCTTCGGCGGATTTTCAGCGGAGGCCCTGCGCGAGCGCATCAACGACGCCAAAGCGAAAGTCGTCATCACGGCCGATGGCGCCTGGCGGCGCGGAGCGGTGGTGCCGCTCAAGGCCAGTGTCGATGATGCGCTGACCGGAACGCCGACAATCGAAAAAGTAGTCGTCTTCGAACGCGTTGGCAAGGCCACGCAGATTTCGATGAAGCCCGGCCGAGACCTCTGGTGGCACGAACTCGTCGCCAACGCCGCTGACAAATGCGCCGCCGAGCCGATGGACGCCGAAGACATGCTGTTCATCCTCTACACCAGCGGCACGACGGGAAAACCGAAGGGAGTCGTGCACACGACCGCCGGTTACCTGCTCGGCGTCAGCACAACGCATCGCTACGTCTTCGATATCAAGGAGGACGATATCTACTGGTGTACCGCCGACATCGGCTGGGTCACGGGCCACTCCTACATTGTGTATGGTCCGCTGGCCAATGGCACCACGACGGTGATGTACGAAGGCACACCCGATTTCCCCGACCGCGGACGCTTCTGGTCGATCGTAGATAAATACGGCGCGAACATTCTCTATACCGCGCCCACCGCAATCCGAACTTTCATGCGCTGGGGCAAGGAATGGCCGTCGAAATACAAACTTTCGTCGCTGCGATTAATTGGCACCGTCGGCGAACCGATCAATCCTGAAGCGTGGATGTGGTATCACGAAACGATTGGCCGCGGACGCTGCCCCATCGTTGACACCTGGTGGCAAACCGAAACCGGCTGCATCCTTATCTCTCCGCTGCCCGGCATTACGGCCACGAAACCTGGCTCGGCCACGCGTCCACTCCCTGGCATCGTCGCCGAGGTGGTGGACGCCGATGGCAAACCGGTCGGCCCCGGCGGTGGCGGCTATTTAATATTAAGTAAACCATGGCCTTCGATGCTGCGCACGATCTACGGCGATCCCGAACGCTACGTGCAGAATTACTGGGCGCGCTATCCGGGGAAATATTTCACCGGTGACGGCTGCAAGCTGGACGATGACGGCTATTTCTGGCTGCTCGGCCGCGTGGATGACGTCATGAACGTCGCCGGCCACCGCATTTCCACGTATGAAGTGGAAAGCGCGCTGGTGGACCACTCTTCCGTGGCCGAAGCCGCGGTCATCGGAAAGACCCACGAAATCAAGGGCCAGGGAATTTCCGCGTTTGTCACGCTGAAGGAAGGCATCCAATCCAGCGACGCCTTAAAGCAAGAATTGATGAACCACGTCGCCACAAAAATCGGGTCCATCGCCAAGCCTGACGATATTTTCTTCACGGCCGAACTGCCCAAGACGCGCAGCGCCAAAATCATGCGCCGCCTGTTGCGCGATATCGCCGAAGGCCGCATCCTCGGCGACACCACGACGCTCGCCGACCCCACGGTCGTCGCCAAACTCAAGGAACAGTACAAAGACGAGGGGTAAACAAGCGCCTATTTCGCGGCCCCCTCAATTGTTGACCGTATGGTTGACGCTTCAGCCTTCGCAACCTAACATGGAGACATGCTTCCCGATACCCAGAATCCGGGAGACGTGTCTACGGGCGGCGCATTCGCCGACCAGCTTGGCCGGCCTCTGCTCAGCCTGCGCGTTTCGGTGACCGACCGTTGCAACCTCCGCTGCAACTACTGCATGCCGCAAGAGGAGTACGTCTGGCTGCCAAGGGAAGAATTGCTTACCTTTGAGGAAATCGTGCGCCTGGTGGATGTGTTCACGTCACTCGGCGTCCAAGACGTGCGCCTGACCGGGGGCGAACCACTATTGCGCCGCGATCTGGCCAGGCTAGTCCAAATGCTCGCAGCTAATCCGCGCATCCGCGACCTCGCGCTTACGACCAACGGCGTCTTGTTCGCCGAGCACGCCGAAGAGTTGCGCGCGGCTGGGCTACATCGGGTTACGTTGAGTCTGGACACGCTGCGCCCAGAGCGGTTCCTTGCGCTCACGGGCCGCGACACGCACGCGCAAGTGCTGGCGGGGATTGCAGCCGCTCGCCAGGCGGGTTTTGGGAAGCTCAAGCTCGATACGGTCGTGCTGCGCGGCCTCAATGACGACGAACTCGCCGACCTGATCGAATATGGCCGGCTCGCCGAAGCCGAGGTTCGCTTTATCGAGTACATGGACGTGGGCGGCGCGACGGAATGGTCGCTCGACAAAGTTTTCACCCGCGCCGAGATGCTCGATCGGCTAGGAAAACGCTACGGCGCGATCACGCCGCTCGGCGAAAATTCCTCCGCGCCCGCCGAGCGTTTCAGGCTTCCAGACGGAACGATCTTTGGCATCATCGCTTCCACCACCACTCCCTTCTGCCGGCGCTGCGACCGCAGCCGCCTGACGGCCGACGGTCTCTGGTATCTCTGCCTCTACGCGCAGTCGGGCATCGACCTCCGGCAGATGCTGCGTGCGGGAGCGTCGCCCGAGGAACTCGCCGCACGGATCGCGTCAATTTGGCGAGGACGCAGCGACCGTGGCGCCGAGTTGCGCGCAGCCACAGGCCATCGCGGCGTGCTCGTGGGCATCGATCAACTGCGCCAGGACCCGCACCTAGAAATGCACACCCGCGGAGGATAGGCCCGGCCTATTCTGAAATTTACGCGGATGTTGTTTATTCTTCGAGTAGTTCCCTCTTTAACTAACTCTGCACTCTCCGTGGCCTCTGTGTTGAAAGCTTTTGATCGACACAAGGCGGAACAAAACCGTGCGCTAAATGATAGCCGGAAACGCGAAAGAGGCATGTGACGTCATATACCCACGATCCATGCACGAGCTTGACACGCAAGAACCACGGTCGTATGTTTTCGTGCGGGGCTATTCATTCCGCAGTCATTACGATAGGGAGGCGCTGATGCGAACTAAAGGTTTTCTGCTCATCTTGATCGCTGGCCTGGGTGTTGCGCTAATTTGTCCTGAGTTGAGTTTGCTTCGCGGACAAGCGCCAACCTCGGTGGGACTGACCGGACAAGTCAGCTCCAAGGAGGAAGGCCCGATGGAAGGCGTGGTGGTCAGCGCCAAGAGAGCCGGCTCCACAATCACAGTGTCGGTCGTCACCGATCGGCAAGGCCAATACAAATTTCCTCGAGAGCGCATGGAGCCGGGCCAGTATTCCCTGAAGATGCGCGCGGCTGGTTACGACCTCGATGATGTGGGACCGGTGGAAATCACGCCGGATAAAACGGCCACGGCGGACCTAAAGCTTCACAAGGCGAAAGACCTCAGCTCGCAGCTCACGAATGCGGAATGGCTTCTCAGCATGCCCGGCACCGAGGAGCAAAAGAGTTTTCTCTTAAACTGCATGACCTGCCACACCGTTGAGAGAATCGCAAAATCCACCCATAACGCGGATGAATGGATGCCGCTGTTCGAGCGCATGGCCAGTTATGCACCTGGAAGTGACCCTACGCACCCGCAGAAAAGAATCTTAGTGAACGAGGGGTTCGCAAATCCGGAACGCCTACGCAAGCAAGCCGAATACATGAGCACGATCAATTTGAGTTCCGGTGATGTGTGGTCCTATGAGCTCAAGACGCTGCCACGCCCCTCGGGCAAAGGCACCCAGGTGATCGTCACCCAATACGACCTGCCGCGGCGGGAAACGATGCCGCACGACGTCGTCGTGGACGCCAAGGGGATGGTCTGGTACACCGATTTCGGGAAGCAGTATGTGGGAAGACTGGATCCCAAGACAGCCGAGGTCACCGAGTTTCAGGTTCCTGTGCTCAAACCTGGCTTCCCGCTCGGCATCCTCGAAGTGGATACCGACAAAGCCGGTGACGTCTGGCTCGCGATGATGCTGCAAGGGGGAGTCGCCAGATTTAATCCGGCCACGCAGAAATTCACTACCTGGACTCTGCCGAAAGATGTGGACAACGATGCCAGCCAAATCGCCATGGTGATGCCCGTCCACGACGATGTGGACGGCAAAGTCTGGACCAACGACGCGGGAAGCCACATGGTGCACCGCCTGGACATATCGACAGGCAAAATTGAGACCTTCGACCCATACCAGGACTTGCGCAACGGGCCGTCCGGTAACGCGCAGGGCAACACCGTCTACGGCGTGGTTTCGGATTCGCACAACAACGCCTTCTTCATGGATTTTGGCAAGGAAAGCGTTGGAAAAATCGACGCGAAGACGGGGAAAATCAAACTCTACCCCACACCCACGCCAAATTCACGCCCACGCAGGGGCAGAGTCGATTCGCAAGACCGTCTCTGGTTTGGAGAATTCCGCGCGAACAAAATCGCCATGTTTGACCCGCAGACGGAACAATTCCGGGAGTATCTAGCTCCCTCTCCCTGGGACGCCCCCTACGATGTGGCCCCGGACAACAAGGGCGAAGTGTGGTCGGCCGGAATCAGCAGCGACCACGTCATGCGCCTCGATGCAGCCACCGGCCAGTTCATCGAATATTTGCTCCCCGCCAAAACGACGATTCGTAGAGTGTTTGTGGACAGTTCCACACCGCCGGCGACGTTCTGGCTAGGCAGCAACCATGGCGCTTCCATCCTCAAGGTGGAACCACTCGATTCCGTGCAGAAAAAGAATTAACTCGTGCCGGTGCCCGGCTCAACTCCGATCGGAAGCTGGCCCAGCACTGAACCCCCAGGCGGGTTCAAAACATCGGCAAATCCCTGTATAGTTTAGCGATGCCACTCAGCACACGAACGCGGCGGCGCTTGCGATTCGTGCGCACGCGCTTGCGCGAACTGATTGGCGTCGTGAAAGGGCTGCTCTCGACGCGGCATCCGCTGCTGGTGCACATCATTCCGATCAGGCGCTGCAACCTGGCCTGCACGTATTGCAACGAGTTCGACGATTTCTCGAAGCCGGTGGACCTCGCCGAAATGTTCCGGCGCATCGATCGCCTGGCGGAGATGGGCACGGCGGTCATCACGATCAGCGGCGGCGAGCCGCTGTTGCATCCGGAGCTCGACCAGATCATCGCGCGCATGCGCGGCCACGGAATCCTCACGGGCATCATCACGAACGGCTATCTGCTGACGGCCGAGCGCATCGAGCGCCTCAACCGCGCCGGGCTCGAGTATTTGCAAATCAGCATCGACAACGCGATGCCCGACGAAGTTTCCAAAAAGAGCCTCAAGGTGCTCGATCAAAAATTGAAGCTGCTGGCGGAGCACGCCGTGTTTCAAGTGAACATCAATTCCGTGCTGGGCAGCGGCGTGAAAAATCCGGAGGACGCGCTGGCGGTCGCGCGCCGCGCGCGAGAGCTGGGCTTTACCAGCACCGTGGGCATTCTGCACGACGGCCAGGGACAACTGAAGCCGCTCGGAACGCGCGAGACGGAAATCTTCGAGGAGATCATGGGGATGGGCAAGCGGGGGTTTTCCCGCCTCAACGGTTTCCAGCACAACATCGCGAAGGGAAAACCGAACGAATGGCGATGCCGCTCCGGCTCGCGCTATCTCTACATCTGCGAGGATGGATTGGTTCACTGGTGCTCGCAGCAGCGCGGATATCCTGGAATACCGCTTGAAAAATACACGGCCGAAGACCGCCGCCGCGAGTATTTTACGAAAAAACATTGCGCGCCGCGGTGCACAGTGTCCTGCGTGCAGCAAATCGCCGTCGTGGACAACTGGCGCGGCCCGCAAACGCTGAAGCCGGTCGCCGCGCCGCCATCCTCTTCGGAATCGCTCGTGCAACTCACCCGCGCCGGTTCACAGAAGGCTGTGACTGGCGACTCGTGACTGGCTTGTCCTTCAGGGTGAGTCCCTTCAGGATGAACCCTGAGCGGAGTCGAAGGGTGACTCGTGTAAAACCACGGTCGGTTAGGTGATCTAGCCTTACAGTTGACCTCGTAGTTGCTGCTTCTCCCCTCTGTGGTCTCTGTGCCCTCCGTGTTGAAATCTTTTCCGGAATTTAACACAGAGGGCACAAAGGTCACAGAGAAGAAGAAATCGTTTCGGAAAAGCTGATTTTACGCACGAATTGAATGGTCTGGGCGCTGCACCTCAACGCCGTCGATTTGAGGCCGCACAATCAGCCTTCTCCTCATCCATGGCCCGAGCACCCGCTTCCACCACATCAGCGTCCCGGTAACGAACAGCACCGCGGGCGCGAGCCCCAGGACAAACCAAATCAGCTTGACAGGCTGGCCGGCGAACCTGCCAAAGTGCACGCGAGCAAGCCAGTACAGAAACTGGTCCCCAAACCGAAGCGTCTTGCTCGACTCATGGGCGGGTTCAAAAAAATCGACGATCGCATTAAAGGATTCCGGAGTCGAAAGGTAAATCCCGGTGATTCCCCACATGAAGATGAACGCGATGGACCAAAACCCCATGGCGCTGTGCAGCGCCCAGTTGAACCCCTTGCGATTCTCTTTCCAGCGAACGCTCAGGCTGCTGCGCCAATGATTGAGTCCGGGCCACCAAATAATCGCTCCGGTCAAACAGAGCAATGTTCCGAGGATCCCGCCGACAAGATTCAATCGACGGCCGGTTCGCCCCCACAGGAGGTTGTCATGAAGGTCCGCGAGCCACAGGATAAAACGAAATCCGGGTTGCAGAGAGTCGCCCAGATCGGCGCCAGTATAGGGATTAAATAGCCGCTGCAATCTTTTTTCGCCGTGTTCCAGCACAATCTCGGTGGGCTGATCTGGGTTCTTTCGTTCGTAGACCCGAGTCGCTTCGTATTCAGGATAAGCTCGCTTCGCGGTCTGCTTCAATTCGTCAACGGTCATTCGCGCGCCCGGCCCGGCGGCAATGCGCGGCTCACGCGAGAACGTCAGGGAGAGTTCCCGGCGGTAGACGAGGACGCTGCCGGATACGCTCATCATGAGAACGTAGAGGCCGATACCGATCCCCGTCCACAGGTGAACCTGGAAGAGCGCCCTGCGCAGCCATAGGGTCTGAGGGCGGTTTACCCATTTTTCCCAAGAGCTCATTTCGCATTCCCCACGGAGGACACGAAATTTCCATCTGTCCTCTTTTTCTTAATTGCAGCTCTAATTTTGGCGCAGCGATGCGCGGCCCAGGACGCTCTTATATCAAGCCCCGCAGGTGAACCGGCACTCGAGACAGCGTTGCCCTTACCGGCGCCTGTGACACCGCTGTATGCTCCCGTCACCAAACCGTCCCCGGAGAGGCAGATCTCATGGTGGCGGCTCGTGCCAAACATGGTCCAGGACCAGAAGCAGATTTGGCTGTTTCCTGTGTCGATGGCCAGCGGGAATCATCTCAAGCCACTCCTTGCCATAACCGCCCTCACGGCCGGATTCGTGGCCATCGACGAACACAATGCGAAGTATTTCAGGAATACTCAGTCTTTCAGTGGATTCAACAAGGTCGTTAGCGGCTCCAATACTTCGCTCGCAATGGAAATTTTTCCGGCCGCTTTTTACGCCATCGGTCTGGCGCGTAAGGACACTTACGCGCAGCATACGGTCCTGTTGGCGGGAGAGGCGGTCCTGGACTCCGAGATTCTTACTTCAGTGATGAAGGACATCGATCGCCGATTCCGCCCTGCCTCGGTTCCCCCAAACGGAGACTTTTCGCACAGCTGGTTCAAGGAAACGCGCGGGAGCTATTTGGGAGGTGTAGGCAGCTTCCCTTCCGGCCACACGATTGCCGCATTCTCCATTGCTACGGTTTTCGCTAACCGGTACCCGAATCCTCGCTGGCACGTCTGGCTGGCCTACGGGCTAGCCAGCATGGTTGGATTCTCGCGGCTTTCGTTGCAATCTCATTTCTCCTCTGATGTTTTCGCAGGCGCGGCTCTTGGCTACGCCATCGCGCACTACGTCGTCCTTCGTCCCCGATCGACCCCCGCTAGCCAAGATGCGCCTTAAGAAACCAGTCGGGCAGGTGGTGGCTCAATCTCCCGGAAGCTCCAATTCCTCGGCGCGATGGTTTTTAGTGGCGCCGGCGTCCCGCCGGCTCTTTGCTCTTTGCTCCTTCCACAAACTCCAACACCGCCGGCAAGATACCGGCGCAACCTCAGCTCGATGTCGCGCCGATCGGCCAAAATTCCCAGCCGATTCGCCGTCAACTCGAAAGCGCTTGCAGTTTCAAAGTGTGCCACTCTAGCCGAGGCGGCCGTGTGGACGCCGTTTCCGCCGCCATGATAGTCTTTCGCGCCAGACGCCGTTCCAAGGAGCTTTCTTGTTGCGAAACAAAATCCGGTTTGCTTTTTTCTTATGTTGCGCACTTTTATTCGCGGGAAATCTTCTCGCGCAGAAGAAATCGCCACCCAAGGATTCGCCCAACCTGCTGCTTTCTCCTTCGGAAGACATCCTGCGCGCGTGGAATGACGTCGGCGGCAAGCTGATCGATATGGCCCAGGATTTCCCCGAGAACAAATACGATTTCAAAGTGCAAAAGGACCAGCGGACATTCGCGGAAAATATCTTGCACGTATCCGGCGGCATGTTTCAGGCCGCGAGCGCAATCAAAGGGACGAAAATCGGCCCGCCCTTCGATGAGTTGCAAGGCCCTTCCAGGGCGAACTATAAAACAAAAGCTGACGTGGTGAAATTCATCAAGGACGCCGTCGCGGCGGGCGCCGCTGTGATCAAAGCGCAGGGTGACGCCGGCCTTAACAAACCCGTTCTTTCCCCCTTCACCGCGGACGCAGTGCGCACGTCAACCCTCTGGTGGACCCTAATCGAGGAAACGGGCGAACATTACGGCCAGCTCGTCGTGTATTACCGCGCGAACAATATGGTTCCCCCGGCGTCGCGATGAAGACGACCTTTCGGATTTTCCGGAGGCGCAATTCTGTGAATGTCGAATTGCAGCCTTTCCAAGGAGAACCTGGCAGGTGTATATTCCACGCCTAGGAATTCAAATTGATCCTGGCAAGCTGAGGACTCAGGCTTACGTGGAGGTCTTTCCGTGAGGCTTCGCTGGTTAACTCTACGCTCGGTATTGCAGTGCGCAGTCATTTGCTCCGTCCTGACAGTCCGCTGGCCAATCGCATCCGCCCAGGGGCAGGACCGCGCTCCCCAGTATTTCCAATCTGACATTCAATACGGCGCACAGATTTTCGCTTCGCAGTGTACCTCCTGCCACGGCGAGAACGGCGACTTGGTTCCCGGCGTCAATTTTCACGCCGGCCAATTCAAACGCGTCCTCTCGGACAATGATCTGCGCCTGACCATCACCAACGGCGTCCCTGGCACTGCCATGCAGCCCTTTACGTTCGGCGCCTCGGAACTTACCGGCCTCGTCTCTTATCTTCGAAACATGAACAGATTCTCCGCCCTGGGTCTGATGGTCGGCGACCCGGTTCGTGGCCGGGCCCTATTCGAGGGTGCGGGCGATTGCGTGACCTGCCATGCCGTCAACGGCAAAGGCCCCCGTGTCGCACCCGACCTGGGCGACATCGGTGCTCTTCGCACAGCCGAACTGATTCATCGGACACTGCTTGATCCAGCCGCCTCGATGCTACCGGCCAATCGTCCGGTGCGCGCTGTGACGGTTGACGGGAAGGTCATCACTGGCCGTCGTCTCAACGAAGACACCTACACGGTCCAACTCATCGACGAGCAAGAGCGCCTGCTCTCCCTCTCGAAAGCCAACCTGCGCGAATTCACCGTCCTCAAGACCACTCCCATGCCTTCCTATAAAGACAAATTCAGCTCCCAGGAATTGGCTGACCTGGAGTCTTACCTTCTTTCCTTGAGAGGTGTGAAATGAATCGCCGGCTACGCGCGTCCTGCCTGCTATTTTTGTTTGCAATGATTCCATTGTCGCTTTGCGCCCAGGTCACCAACGAGCGATTGCTGCACGCTAGCGACGAGCCACAGAACTGGTTAACCTATTCGGGCAGTTATGCTAGCCAGCGCTACAGCGCCCTCCAGCAAATCAGCGCCTCAAACGTTAAGAATCTTGAGCTGAAGTGGGTCTTCCAGGCGCAATCTCTGCAGAAATTTGAAACCACCCCGCTGGTCGTCGACGGCATCATGTACCTCACGCAGTCACCCAACGACGTTGTGGCGCTCGACGCCAAGTCGGGCCGCGCCTTCTGGATCTACCACTACGCGACTTCCCTTGCCTCCCGGCCGTGCTGTGGGATTGTGAATCGCGGCGTCGCTATTCTTGGCGACTCGCTGTTCATGGCCACCGTCGACGCGCACCTCGTTGCCATCGATGCCAAAAACGGCCATGCACTCTGGAACGTGAAGCTGGCCGAGGCTGCCGCTGGCTACGCCATGACCATGGCGCCCCTGGTGGTCAAAGACAAAGTGATCGTCGGCGTCGCCGGAGGTGAGTTCGGGGTTCGCGGCTTCATCGCGGCCTTCGAAGCTCGCACCGGAAAAGAAGCCTGGCGCTTTGATACGATCCCCAAGCCAGGGGAACCTGGCCACGAAAGTTGGCGAGGTGGCGATTGGGAACATGGCAGCGCTGCCGTCTGGGTTACCGGTTCCTACGATCCCGATCTCAACTTGACCTATTGGGGCACCGGAAATCCCGGTCCGGACTGGAACCCGGAACAGCGACCCGGCGATAACTTGTACTCTGATTCGGCCGTCGCCCTCGACCCGGATACCGGGAAACTCAAGTGGTATTTCCAATTCACACCGGGCGACCCCTACGACTACGACTCGGTGCAAGTTCCTGTCTTGGCGAATGCGAATTGGAACGGCGCTCCGCGCAAATTGATGCTCTGGGGTAATCGGAATGGATTCTTCTATGTGTTGGACCGCGGAACCGGCAAATTTCTTGCCGGCCGCCCATTTGTCAAGGTGAACTGGGCAAGCGGTCTCGACGCTAACGGCCGGCCAATTATCACGCCGCAGGCTCCGGGCGTCCCGACTTTCCCGGGCATTCAAGGCGGAACAAACTGGTATTCGCCGTCTTACAGCCCGCGCACAGGACTCTTCTATCTCTCAACTTGGGAAAATTACGCTACGATTTTTTCCGGTGTGAACGCCGATTATAGGGAAGGCCAGCGATACACCGGCGGCGCCAACACCAGCCCCATTCCCGGCGCCGACAATCCCGCGGGCCAACGCCAGGGGCCTGTCAATACCTACACCGAGGCGCTCGCCCGCGGTGCCGTCGTCGCTCTTAATCCCGAGACCGGCAAGCCAGCGTGGAAATTCGAAATGCACGACGTCAATACCAGCGGAATTCTGACCACCGCCTCTGATTTGCTCTTTGTCGGCGGCCGGGAAGGCTATTTCCAGTCTCTGGATGCCCGCACGGGCGCGCTGCTTTGGAAGGAAAACCTGGGAGGGGAAATCATTGCCGGCCCGATGACCTATCAGGTCGACGGCAAGCAGTACGTAAGCATCACCTCTGGGAACAGTCTCTTTGCATTCGCCCTCCGTGAATGATATCGCGAAGAGCCAGAGAATCAGCGGGTCGTATATTTTTGGATGTGTTCACAACTCGAAGGTTGACGGTTCAATTCCACACCTGGCTATTAGGCAGGCAAAGTTAATGCGGGGGCAATGGGGGCCGTCTATTCCGGGAGCCTCCGCGAATTCCTGTGCAGCTTCCTGCCTCTTTCCCTTCTCCTCTAAAACACCCGCTAGGTTGAAATGACCAAGGGCGTACTTAGGGTTAATGCGGATCGCTTCGCGATATTCGACCATGGCCCCGTCCAAATCATGTTTGAATCGCAATGCGTCGCCGAGGCCGGAATGCGCCTCGACGAGATCGGGGTTGAGACGCACCGCTTCCCGCAATTCAACAATGGCCCCATCCATGTCGCGCTTCAAACCGAGATCGAAACCGAGATCCCTATGCGCTTCGGCCAGATCAGGATTGATGCGTAACGCCTCTTTTAATTCAGCGATAGACCCGTCCAGATCATGTTTCACTCGGAGCGCCGACCCCAGGTTGGCATGCGCCAGCGCGAGGTCTGGCTTCAAACGAATCGCTTGCCGGTATTCTGCAATGGCGCCGTCGAGATTGCCCTTTCCCTGAAGGGCGGTAGCTATGTTGACATGCGCTTCCGCGAGTTTGGGATCGAGACGGATTGCTTCCCTGTACTCTGCAATCGCTCCATCCAGATCGCCTTTGGTTTTCAGCACAAAACCTATCTGGTAGTGCGCCTGGGCGTTGCGCGGATTCATACGGAGAGCGCGCCGGTATTCTCCTATGGCGCCGTCAAGATCATTCTTGGCCATGAGCGCATCGCCTTTCACCACGTGCGCGGTGCTGGTATCCGCTGCGGTTGGCGGAGACGAAACAGCCAAGAGGATCGCCAAAGCCATTACGCCCAATTTCACAAAGCCCGCGATGAGGGGCGGCCTTACAATACGCATGTTGCCATTATAAAGGCTGCTGGGAACGAACAACCGTTTCATCGAAGATTGTGTGCTGCTACGGATATCTCTCGAACGTCCACGCCCTGGCGGACCCTCATCGAGGAAACGGGTGAACATTACGGCCAGTTTGTCGTGCGTTACGGCGCGAATAATATGGTGCCCCCGGCGCCTCGATGAAGGCTATCCTTCGGGCTCAGAACTCGACGGGTGTTGGTTCAAACTCACCCCCCGAAACCAGGAATCATTCAACCGGCCGACACGATCTTGATCACCGAATTTTCACGTAGGAGATTGGGTTCTGATTTCCTCGTTTGAAATAGCCGCTCACGTCTCGGTTGATATAGCGTCGCCGCACACCCTCTGGCGCCAGGCGGCCGACGAACTCCCAGCGGTCGATCGAACACCGTGAGGGTCTCGCGAGTTGAAGGTCGAGCCAGCCTGAAACCATTGGGTGATTTCGTAAACCTCGCGAACGACGCCTTCGAATACTGCGAAGGCGTATCTCGCAAGTTGCCGCTTCTGTCCTAGCTTCCAACTCGCTCGCGTCGCATCATAGAGCTCGGAAGCGGTCATCTGGGGTCGGTAAAGTTCAGTTATCCGAATCAGGATCGAGGGTTCTTGAATTCGAACCGGCCGTCGACGATATAGTGCGATCAGCTCCCCGAGGGGCGTGCGGCCGTAGCGAGAGCTGCGCCAGCCGCGCACCTGGTTCGTGAGGAACGGGAGGCCCAGCGCGTCAATTACTGCGGCCTCCACTTGGAGCGCGGTGTCGGCGCCCCGGAGGCCGTGCGCGAGGATCTCAAGCCGCGGCTGTCTTCCTGCGGCGCGAATCTGCTTGATAGCCGCGAGCTTCCGCGTTTCGCTGCGATCCTCGAGATGGCTAAGGACGCGCCGCCCTTTACCTTTGCCAACATAGAAAATTTGGCCGTCAAGCGGGTTCACGTACACGTAGACGTAGTAGCCGAGCTTCCGAGCCACGTCAGCTGGAATGGTCTGGATCAACTCCATGCAGCGGCCTGTCATCAAGTTCGCAAATTATGCTATGGATCTTCTCGGGGATGCCGGTTCTACTACCTCGCCGTAGCAAATTCGGACTCTTCGAAAATGGCGAACATCCAATGGCCATTTTGCCGTGTCACGACAAAATTGAAGAGGCCTCTGCGGACTGGGTTCTCTGAACCGTCGGATGCTTTCGATCCAACCAATTCCCAATCCGCATCCACAGCCGCAACATCCGGAGTCATGAAGCGTATGTGCCTCACCGTGGCTGTCCGGTGGGCGGTCTTTAGACGGCCGGCGAACAATTCCGTAAAACGCGCTTCAAAATCCTTCCGGCCGTGGAGGTAAAGTCCGGTCACGTTCGTGAAGTCGCCATCCTCGGCAATGGGCATAGCCCAAGCGTGCGCGTCGTGGCGGTTAAAGGCGTCGATGAAGTCCGCGATGACTTGACGGATCGCAGACGAGTCAGCATCGGTCGACTTTGACTGCCCGCGTGCAGGTGAAATGGCAATTGAAAATGAAGCGACAAGAATGACCGCTAAAGCCGCTCTCGCACACGTCCGAGTCATCATACCTCCATCTGCCAGCATCCATCCAATCTCGAATTCAAGTTTCATGCTAATCCGCGGAAGCGCTGGCCGGAACCTCCCTCAGAAGCGCCACGAGCGTGGCGGGACCGCTCACCGGCGGTCGGCACGTCGTTCCCGTGCAGACTAAAGCCTGCGCAATGCTCGCGTTGAGATGCGGAAGCGTTTCGGCAAGCGCCGGCGCGAGGGCGTCGCCGGCAGCCAGGCGTTCTGGCGTAACTCGCAATACAGCCTTTGCGAACCGGTAGACGGAATTTGCGGCCTGCTCCAGGGCGGCAGCCCGCAGGTCGCCGTTCGTCCCCGTGATGACAACTTCAAACGCCTGGCGGGAGTGCAGCAGCGCGGCGAGTCCGTAACTCGCCGCGTGAATTCCGAACTGAGGCGCGATTCCCGCGAACGCTTCAAGCGTAGCTTCGGCGTGCTCGCGGTAGCGCGAGTCGTTTGTATATCCGTACAAACGGTCGAGCAAAATTGCCGCGGATGAATTCGCGCCCGGCGTGGGCGAATCCTGCAGCGGCTTGCGGTGAACTTCGAGCCCTCCCATGGGCGCCGCGCCCGACGCGCGATCGAAAAATCCTCCGCCTTGAGCGTCAAAATATTCGGCGATGGCAAAGTCGGCCGCGCGCCTGGCGGCGTCAAAGTACCGCCGGTCGAGCGTCGCTTCATAGGCGTCCAGCAACGCGAGGCCGGCAAAAATCTGGTCGTCGAGCGATCCATCGAGACGCGCGCCTCCGATGCGATGCGCAAACCCGCCTGCCGGACGGGCAGGTCCGCGCGCATCGCTCCAGGCTTCCGCAAGCATCCGGTCAAGCGTCTTGAGCGCAAAAGCACGGCAAGCTGCGCCCTTTTCTCCGCCCAACACCCCTGCGGCGTCGAGATACGCCGAAACGAACATCGCGTTCCAAGATACGTAGTGCGTCGTATCCACGAATGGCGTGGGCCGCGCCGTGCGCGCTGCCAAAAGCTTGCCTTTCGCTCTCGCAAGAGTCAGACGCACGCTCGTTTCATCCATGCCCAGTGCCGCCGCGGCCTCGCCGGGTCCCTTCGCGATCCACAGAACATTTTTCGCCGGATTGTGGTGCATCTCGCCGCGCGCCTCGACGTCATAGATGATCTCGATGACGCGCGCTTCCTCCGGCGTTAGCGCCGCACGGACTTCCTCAAGCGTCCATGTGAAATAATCGCCGTCATCATCAAGCGTCTGATCAGCGTCCTGGCTCGCATAAAATCCGCCCCGCACTTGATCCGAAAGCACAGCGTTGGTCCAATCGATGATGCCTTCGGCCACTTCGCGCAAAAATGGATTCCGGGTTACTTGATAACCGTGCAGAAAATTCTTCAACAGCTCCGAATTGTCATACGACATTTTCTCGAAATGCGGCACGCACCAGCGTTCGTCCACCGAGTACCGGTGAAATCCGCCGGCAATCTGGTCGTACACGCCTCCGGAGCCCATTTTCTCCAGCGTCGTCGCGGCCACTTCAAGCAGCCGCGCGCCGCCTCCCGCTTGATGCCGTTCGAGCAACAGATCGAGCGCCGCCGGATGCGGGAATTTCGGCGAGCGTCCAAACCCGCCGTTGCGCGCGTCAAACATATTCACAATGGATTCGATCTGATCGTCGGCCACGCTCGAATCGAACTTTCCCCGCGCGCCCACGAATGTTTCCGCATTCGCCACGGCTTCGGCAAGGCGATTGGCTGCCTCTTCCACCTCGGCGCGCCGGTCGCGGAAGCCCACGTTCACCGGAATGAAAAGTTGGTTGATAATCGCGGCCAGCTGCGGATTTTCGTAGCTCTCGCGGTCAATCACATGGCACCAATGGCACCACACGGCGCCGATGTCGAGCAGGATGGGCTTGTCCTCGGCCTTGGCGCGCGCAAAAGCTTCCGTACCCCACTCGTACCAGTCCACCTGCTGGTGCACCGCCGATCGCAGATAGGGGCTCGCGGAATTGGCCAGGCGGCCTTCGGATTTTTCGTTCACGGCATTCCTTCCCGGACGCTCGATGTGCGGCCGCGCAGTGCTGGGCGTTTTATTATTGAATCGGATGTTTGGGGCCGGTATCTTCGGGGTCGATCGGCTTGCGCCCGGAAAAACCTTCATCCTGGCGGTGGTAGAAACGGATACGATCCTCTCCCAGCCGCCAGCATAGATACACTTCTTCGTTCTTGAGGATTGCCGGGAAATCCAGCAGGCCAGCGTCGAGGTCTTTCACCACGCAACCTGTCGCTTGAATGCGGTCAAGCGCGTCCTTGACCTGCGAAATCAGGCGAATGTGCTCGGAACGCACTCGCGCGACGCTCTCATAATCGATCGTGATTCCGCCCATCATCAGGATGCGGTTGGCTACAGCGCTGAGTTGCTCATCGAGTTCCGCCAGCTTGCGGCGGTTTTCCATCGCCTCGATCAGCACCGGCTCGAGTTCGCGGCGCGCCCGCTCCGCCTCCATCAGGCTGAACAGTTTCGGTTCGTTTTCTTCGTGGTCCATGATTGTCCCGCTTGCAAAGGCTCAGGGAGTAAGCGTCGATTCCCCTCGCCGGAACCCTCATCGTTCGGATGCCCTGGCAATGCTACAGGTTCTATTCTCGTTCATTGCACCGCCGTTTTCCAGCACAGACGCTCCACCATGGCGTTTTCGGAACAGCGCCCTTGGGCTCCCATGTCGCCCTGCTCCACAGCCTGAGCGAATATGATACAGTTTTGCCCCAATGCGCATCTTCGTCCTGGGAACCGGAGCGACCGGCTCCTACCTCGCACACCTTCTGGTCCGCCAGGGGCATCAGGTCACCTGTGGTGACCGGGACCTCGACCGCGCCCATCATTTCCTCGGCAAGAAGAGCAAAATTCCGGTCGTTCAGGTGAACGCGCGAAATCTCTGGGGAATTGTGAGCGCCGCTCGTGGCTCGCAATTGTTGGTTAACTCGTCGGCTTCTGTTTTTAATGAGATCGTTCTGCGCGCGGCATTGCGGATTCGCGCACATTATTTGGACCTGAGCGCGCACCTAACACGCAATCCATTCAAGGCCGAGCAGCTTCGTTTCGACAGCCGCTTCAAGGAAAAGAAGCGCGCCGCGGTAATCACAGCCGGCGCCGCCCCGGGACTGACGAATCTCCTGGTGGCCCGGGCCGCCGCAATGATGGACACCGTGAAAGAAGTCTACATTCGCCTTTACGAAAGCACCGAAAGCGACGACCCGGTTTCGCAGTGGTCTGCCGAGGTCTCCTTCGATGAGGCCGTATCGCGCCCACGCATCGTGCGCGGCGGTAAATTCCGCTTCGGCAAGCGGTTTGGAGAACCGGAGAAATTTCGCTTTCCCCCGCCCATTGGAGAAGCAACGGTCGTGCTGGCGGCCCAAGATGAAGTCGGCACGGTGCCCCATTTTCTTCCCCTCAAGGAAATGGATGTGAAAATCGGCGGCAACGAAATCGACCGCCTGCGGCGTTGGTACCGGCAAGGGAAACTCACGCGTTCCCGCGGGCTAGTCGCCTCCCGTTTTCCCAAAACATCGTCTCCGAGGCAGGTCGCGCGATTGATCCGCAAAGGCGTTCTGCAAAACGCGAGGTTCGCGGCAGCCGTCGTTGTACGCGGCGTCAAGAAGGATCAACAAATCGAGGTTCGTTGCGACGCTCTTTTCCCGTCGCTCTATCAGATTCGACAGCGCGGATTGGCCTTGTCGCCCGTCTCCTATGCCACCGCGCAAATGGCGGCTCTGTTCATCAAGCATTTTCCTCGTGAATCCGCCGGGGTTTTTCCGCCCGGAGCAATTCCCTTGGAAAACCGGCAGGCCATCCTGAAAGACTTGCGCTCGCGAGACATTCGTCTGACGCTGAAAGTTACGCGGAAGAAACCGTCCGACGATGAAGAGGATTTTTAGAAGCGAGCCTGTTGCGCGGCGGCGGCTCTTCGTAGCGCCACCGTCTCGCCGGCTCAGTTGCAGCATCTCGAAGCCTACAAAACCGCTGCCGAGACGCCGGCGCTGCAAAACAACGGCCCTAGCGGCCTTCTTCGGAGGGCTCCTCGGAAACGCCCAGGACCTGCACATGTACGGAGCGTTCGCGCGGGCCATCCAACTCGGCTAAAATGATGGACTGCCAATTCCCCAGCATCAACTCGCCATTGCGCACGGGGATCGAAAGCGTGTGGCCCAGAACCATGGCACGAAGGTGCGACGCCGCGTTCTTGCGGTCGCACTCCGAAAGGCGCGGATCGTTGTGGCGCCAATAATCCAGACGCCCGACCAGCCTTTCGAGAAATGACTTCATGTCGTCCACCAACGCCTGCTGGAATTCATTGATAAAAACTGCGGTCGTCGTGTGCAGCGACTGCACGATGATGAATCCAGCCTTCAACCCATGCTTGCGCACGACCTCGTTCAAATCCCGCGTGATATTGATCAGCTCCAGGTGTTCGCGCGTTTTATAGAGAATCGTCTCGAGATAGAGTTGCAGCGCGGCGGTAGGCCGCTGTTCTGGCATGAGGCTTTGCTTCTTCGTGGGAACAGTTCCCATTATTCTTGACTCCTCAGTGACGGACCGTATCGTTTTCCACCGGATATCGCCCGCCTAACGTAAGAACGTGAACAAGAAACCATCCTGAATGGTGCGAAGGACGCACTGCCTGCACTGTAGATGCGGAGTATCGGCTGTGAGTATACACGGATGTCGCCTCGATCGCGTTCTTGCGGGCGAAAATCAGCTTGTCGCCCTGCTACCTCTATTAACAACATCGGTTTACACGGGAATGCTCGCGGCGAAGCCGCTCGAGGTAAAACTGTTCCGCGGACGCAATCTTCTCTACATTGTCGTGCCCGCATCCGACGTGCCCGGAGGAACGGCGCGCCGCCCGGCGAACGTAGTTCTCATATGCCGCGTCGCCGGAAACTTGCCGTTGCCACCACCAATAGCTCCTCAAAATGCAAATCAATTTCTCCCGGACACGCCCGAATCTCCATTCGCGCAACGCGAACAGCTTGTTCCCCGCTGATTCGAGATTGCCGACGGCTGCCATGGTCAATCGATGCATCCTAACAGAAATTCCTCGCCAGTTGCCGGTTTATGCAATGAGCCTCGACAATTCGACTGGCGACTCGCTCAGGACGACTCGCTTCCTTCCGGAAGAGTACAGCCACCAATTTCGACCGGATTCGACCAAGATCACCAAAACCACCGAGGCAAACACGAGCGTGACCATGGCGTCCAATCGATCATTAAAAATCAATCTCTGTGTGTCCGCAATCTTGTCGGCCGCGATAGTCCCTGCCGCGATTTGCTCGGCAAGGTACCGGGCGTGTGCCAGGAACCCCAGGGCCGGATCGGGCGCCCAGATTTTTTGTGCGCTGGCCGTCATTGTGGCCGATACGAGCCACACAAGAGGAGCCAGCGTAACCAGGATATAGCGGCTCTTGCCCATCTTGATTAGGATCGTCGTGCAAACGCAAAGCGCGATCGCGGCCAGAAGCTGATTGGAAATTCCGAATAGGGGCCACAAACTGTTTATGCCTCCCAGCGGGTCCATCACACCTTGGAAAAGAAAGTATCCCCAGGCTGTGACCATGATGGCGCTGCTCAGAATAATTCCAGGGTACCAACTCGTTTTGCCCAGCGGCTTCCAGAAATGCCCCATTAAATCCTGGAGCAAGAATCTTCCGACTCGCGTTCCCGCATCGAGGATCGTGAGTATGAAAAGGGCCTCAAACATGATCGCGAAGTGATACCAGATTCCCATCGCCGCGCCGCCCAGGGACCCGGAAAAGATGTGCGCCATGCCCACCGCGAGCGACGGCGCGCCGCCGGTGCGATTGAAGAGTGTGACCTCGCCCACTTTCGTCGCCAGATCCGACATATCCTGCGCCGTTACCGGGAATCCCCAGCCGGAAATAGTGGCCACGGCTTGCTGCGGGAGTCTTCCCACAATGCCTGCGGGGCTGTTTACCGCAAAGTAAATACCGGGCTTGAGTACGCAGGCAGCGATCATCGCCATCACCGCGACAAATGATTCCACGAGCATGCTGCCGTAACCCACCATGCGTGCCTGTCCTTCTTTGCTCAGCATTTTCGGCGTGGTCCCGGAAGAAATCAGGGAATGGAAGCCGGACAGAGCGCCGCAGGCAATGGTGATAAAACAGAAAGGAAATATCTTGCCGGCAAAAATGGGGCCTGTGCCGTCTATAAACCGCGTAAGCGGCGGCATCAGCATGGTGGGCCGAACGGCCAGGATGCCGCCCGCCAGCAGCAAGATTGTCCCGAGTTTCACGAATGTACTCAGGACGCCGCGAGGCGCCAAGAGAAGCCATACAGGGATTACTGAGGCAGTAAAACCGTAGAGGACCAGCATCCAGGCCAGCCCGATGGCGCTATAGGTGAAGTAGGGGGCCAGGAGGTGTGATTCGCTGATGTACCGTCCCCCTACGACGGACCCCATCACCAGAATGAACCCGAGGAGCGACGCTTCGATGGCGCGCCCGACCCGAAGGAAGCGCATGTAAATACCCATCAAGACTGCGATCGGCACCGTCATCGCGATCGTAAAGAATCCCCAGGGACTCGCCTTCAGCGCATTCACGACCACAAGACCGGTCACCGCAATCACAATGGTCAAGATCGAGAGCACCCCAAACAGCGCCGCAAAGCCGGCGAGACCGCTGATTTCTTCCTTGGCCATTTGCCCGAGCGACTTGCCGTCCCGGCGCACCGAGCTGAACAACACAACAAAATCCTGTACCGCGCCGCCCAGCACTCCGCCGATGATGATCCAGAGCGTTCCCGGCAAATAGCCGAATTGGGCCGCCAGGATGGGGCCCACCAACGGTCCGGGGCCCGCAATGGCCGAAAAGTGGTGGCCGAACACTACCCACTTGTTCGTGGGAACAAAATCCCGTCCATCTTCGAGCCGCTCGGCAGG
>WNGO01000476.1_pt1 | contig 27044 bp, 20 predicted proteins | sample 5400511 | NCBI WGS metagenome assembly WNGO01 (sample SAMN13153380, study PRJNA577476) | soil metagenome | isolation source: 20 cm soil or saprolite under Garry oak tree replicate 2 | place: USA:California | collected 2016-06-15 | reverse complement strand
TTGCGAGCGAAAATCTGACGTGAAGCCCAATATCAAAGACGTGAGCTTCAAGGAGCTCACCGCGTTTCTGAGCGAGCGCAACCACCCGACCTATCGCGCCAAGCAGGTGTGGCAATGGTTGTTTCAGAAGCGAGCGATTCGATTCGCCGAGATGACGAACCTGTCGCGCGCGCTGCGCGAGCAGTTGGAGGAAAATTTTACCATCGGCCGATTGCAAATGCTGCGGCGTGCGCAAGCGCGCGACGGCACGGTGAAGTTTCTTTTCGGTCTCGCGGGCGGCGCCAACATCGAAAGTGTGCTGATCCCGGAGAGCAAGCGGTTAACGCTCTGTGTCTCGACTCAGGCCGGTTGCGGTTTCGGCTGCGCGTTTTGCGCTACGGCGGTTTTGGGTCTTACAAGAAATCTAATGGCCAGCGAGATCGTCGATCAGGTACTCGAATCCAGTCGTACGCTTAACGCCAACCGGCGCATCACCCATATTGTTCTTATGGGGATGGGCGAACCGCTGGCCAACTACGACCAGACTTTGAGTGCGCTGCAAATCATGACTGATGGCGAGTGGGGTGTTGGCATATCGCCGCGGCGCGTGACGCTTTCAACCGTCGGTTTGGTGCCGCAAATCGAAAAGCTCATGGCCGAGACGCGGGTCAATTTAGCGATTTCGCTGCATGCGCCGAACGAGGAGCTGCGCGGTGAGTTGATGCCGGTCAATCGTAAATACTCGCTGCGGCAACTGCTCGATTGCTGCCGCGCGCTGCCGATGCCGCGACGCAAACGCATCACTTTCGAATACGTGCTGTTGCGGGGCATCAATGATTCGCCGCAGCACGCGTTAGAGCTCGCCAGACTGCTGCGCGACATTCCCAGCAAGGTCAATGTGATTCCTTTCAATCCCCATCCCGGCAGCCGCTATCAGAGACCGAGCGAGGCGGACATTCTGTGCTTTCAAAACGTCCTGCACGACGCCGGCGTGCAGATCAACGTGCGTCGGCCGCGCGGCGATGACATCCAGGCTGCGTGCGGCCAGCTACAGGGCGAAGAGTCAGGATCGGCGCGACGCGGAAAACGGCGCGCCGCCGAAGCCGTTTGAGACGAGCATGGCACCACCTATCATTGGCGTCATCGGCGGCAGCGGTCTCTACCGGATGAGCGAGCTCGAGCGGTTACGGGAGGTGGAGATCAAAACGCCTTTCGGCAAACCGTCGGACCGGCTGATTCGCGGCCGGCTCGGCGAAACCGAATTGGTTTTTTTGCCACGCCACGGCAAGGGCCACCGTTGGCTGCCGACGGAAATCAATTTTCGCGCCAATATTTTCGCATTCAAGAAGCTCGGAGTGGAACGGATTATTTCGGTCAGCGCGGTCGGCAGTTTGAGCCAGGAGATCGCGCCTGGACATTTGGTCGTGCCCGATCAGTTCATCGACCGCACAACCCAGCGCCCAAGCACTTTTTTCGGCCGAGGATTAGTCGCCCACGTGAGTCTTGCAGATCCCTATTGTAAAGCGCTATCGGAAATACTGATCGACGCGGCGCGCGCCGAGGGCGCGCAAGTCCACGCCGGCGGCACCTATATCTGCATGGAGGGACCGCAATTTTCGACCCGCGCCGAGTCCCGTATGTACCGCAGCTGGGGCGCTCACGTGATCGGTATGACCAATCTCCAGGAAGCCAAGCTGGCGCGCGAAGCGGAGATTTGTTTTGGGACCTTAGCCTTGGCGACCGATTATGATTGTTGGAACGAGGACGCCGGCGACGTCCAGATCGAGCATGTGCTCGCCGTGCTGAAGCGCAACGTGGATCTGGCGCAACGCACGATTCGGCAGGCGGTGGCGCGATTGACCGCCTTGCGCTCCTGCGCCTGTGCGTCGGCGTTAAAGGATGCTATTATCACCGAACGCGCGCGCATTCCAAAGAAACTTCGCGCCGATTTGCGGCCCATCGTGGGAAAATATTTATGAGTGTCCTGGTTGTTGGAACCGTCGCTTTTGATTCGATCGAAACGCCCTTCGGGGCGGCCGAACGCATCTTGGGCGGGTCGGCGTCTTATTTCGCTCTGGGCGCGAGCTTGTTCGCGCCGGTGCGGATCGTCGGCGTGATCGGCCAGGATTTTCCGCAAGATTATATCGACCTCTTCAATCAGCGCCACATCGATATTGAGGGCATTCAGCGCGAGAAAGGCGATACGTTTCATTGGCGCGGCCGTTACCACGAAGACATCAACCTGCGTGACACTCTCGAGTTGCATTTAAACGTCCTAGCCGGATTTGAGCCGAAATTGCCGGACCGGTATCGCGACGCCGAACATGTCTTTCTTGGCAATATCGACCCGTTGATGCAGATGAAAGTCTTGCACCAATTGCGGCGCATGAAGCTGGTGGTTTGCGACACGATGGATCACTGGATTCGCGAGAGCCAGGAAGAGCTAAAAAAAGTGCTCAAGCGCATTGAGATTTTGGTGATCAACGATTCGGAAGCTCGGCTCTTAAGCGGCTACGACAATATCGTCAAGGCGGCCCGGGCAATCCTCAAGATGGGGCCAAAAATGGTTCTGATCAAACGCGGCGAATACGGCGTGCTGCAATTTTCAGACTCGTCCGTCTTCGCCACCCCGGCTTATCCGCTCGAAGAAGTGTTCGACCCTACCGGCGCGGGTGATTCGTTTGCCGGCGGTTTCATGGGGCATCTGGCGCGCTCCGGCGATCAGAGCCAAGGGGGGTTGCGCCGAGCGATTGTTTACGGCTCAGTCGTGGCGTCGTTTACCGTTGAAGATTTCGGCGTTAAACGGCTAACCGAAGTCTCCCTCGCCGAGATCGAAGAGCGCTACCAGCGCTTCGTCGAGCTGACCGATTTTCATTCCTGAGCCGATGGAGCTGTCGATCGTTATCCCCGTTTACAACGAGGAAGAAAACGTCGAACCGTTAATTGGGGAGATCGAACGCATCTTGGCGCCGGCGGGAAAATCCTATCAGATCATTGCCGTCGACGACGGCAGCAAGGACGGCACGTTCGCCGTGCTACACCAGCTACACCGGTGTCGCCCTCGCCTCAAAGCTGTCCGGCTCAAGCGCAACTTCGGGCAGACCGCGGCGATGGCAGCGGGGTTAGCCTACGCCGATGGTGAGATCATCGTGCTCATGGACGGCGACGGTCAAAATGACCCCGCCGATATTCCGGCATTGATTAAGAAACTTGAAGAGGGCAACGACCTGGTGGCCGGCTGGCGCTTTAACCGCCAGGATCCGTTTTTTCGTCGGCGCCTGCCTTCAATGATCGCCAACCGTCTGATATCCTGGATGACGAAGGTGAAGCTGCATGACTACGGCTGTACGCTCAAAGCGATGCGCAAAGATGTCGCCAAAAATTTACGGTTGTACGGCGAAATGCACCGCTTCATTCCCGCCATCGCCTACGAGCGAGGTGCGCAGATTGTCGAGCTCAAAGTGAATCATCGACCACGGCTCCGTGGCACATCGAAATATGGCATCACCCGGATCCTGCGCGTGGTGTTGGATCTGCTCACCGTGAAATTCTTGATCAGTTATTCGACCCGGCCTTCGCATATCTTCGGCCCCCTGGGTGTGGTGAGTGCCGGCTTAGGTTTCGTAATGGGCGTGTATTTAACCATTGAAAAGTTCTATTCGGGCGCGGCGATCGGTGGTCGGCCACTGCTCTTGCTTGCCGTTTTGCTGATCTTTCTCGGGTTTCAATTTCTCACCATGGGACTGCTCGGAGAGATGCTGGCGCGCACCTACCATGAGTCGCAAGACCGTCCGGTTTATGTCGTCGGTGAGGTGTTGCAGGCCGGAGGTGCATCATGAATTTGGCGGTGATTGGCGCCGGCTACGTCGGCTTGGTTGCCGGCACTTGTTTTGCCGAAAGCGGCAACGAAGTGGTTTGCGTCGATATCGACGCAAGAAAAATCGAACTGCTGAATTCCGGCAAGGTGCCGATCTACGAACCCGGCTTGCAAGAAATGGTGCGGCGCAATGCCGAGGAGCAACGCCTGTCGTTTACCACGGAGTTGGCTGGCGCGATCAAAAAGTCGTCGATCATCTTCATCGCCGTCGGCACGCCGCAGGGGCTCAACGGACACGCCAATCTTGATTACGTCAAAGCCACCGCGAAGAGCATCGGCAAGGCGATGGATTCTTACAGAATCATTGTCACGAAAAGCACCGTGCCGGTGGGCACGGCCGATCAAATCAAACAGTGGATCGCCGAAGAAACCTCGCAATCTTTTGCGGTTGTCTCCAACCCCGAGTTTCTTAAAGAGGGCGCCGCCGTCGACGACTTCATGAAGCCCGATCGTGTGGTGCTAGGCGGTGACGATCCCGAAGCATTGAACGCGGTCAAGGAACTTTACGAACCCTTTGTTCGCACCGGTAATCCGATCCTGACTATGGATAGCCGCAGCGCGGAGATGAGCAAGTACGCTTCCAACGCCATGCTCGCGACCAAGGTTTCCTTTATCAATGAAGTCGCCCGGCTTTGTGAGCAAATGAATGCCGACATCGGTGAGGTGCGGCGAGCAATCAGCTTGGACCGGCGCATCGGTCCCCATTTTATTTTTCCGGGTGTCGGTTACGGCGGCTCATGTTTCCCCAAGGACATTCGCGCGATGATCGGTATGGGCGGCCAGAATCCGGAGATGGTCTTGCTCAAGGCGGTCGAGGCGGTCAACGAACGGCAAAAGGGTTTGCTGGTGGAAAAAGTCAAGAGCCAGTTTGGCGCAGAGTTGTCCAATTTCACTTTTGCTGTGTGGGGACTTGCGTTTAAGCCTAGGACCGACGACATGCGCGATGCTCCGGCGATCATGGTGATCGAGTCCTTGCTGGCCGCTGGCGCCCGCGTGCAGGCCTTTGATCCGGAGGCGATGGAAGAAGCAAGAAAAATCTTCGGCGACCGCATTCAGTACACGCACCGAAACTACGACGCACTGCACGGCGCCGCGGCGCTGCTAATTTTGACCGAGTGGAATGAGTTTCGCCGGCCGGATTTTGCGCGCATCAAGAAGCTTCTTAAACAGCCGATCATTTTTGACGGCCGCAATATTTACGATCCGATCGATTTGCGCAAACTCGGCTTCACGTACTACTCGATAGGACGGAACCATGGCTAAATATTTGGTGACGGGCGGCGCCGGTTTCATTGGCTCTCATCTGTGCGAGAGTTTCCTCAACGAGGGGCATGAAGTGCTCTGCATGGACAATTATTCCACCGGCGCGAACCAAAATATCGGTCCGTTTCTGAAGAACCCGCGCTTCCGATTTATTGATCATAACGTGAGTCGCTATATCGAAGTGCAAGAGCCGCTGGATTACGTCCTGCATTTTGCCTCGCCGGCGAGTCCCGTCGATTACATGGAGCTGCCCATCCCGACGCTCAAAGTCGGCGCATTGGGGACGCACAATACCTTGGGTCTGGCGAAGTCCAAGAGCGCGGTTTATTTGCTGGCGTCGACTTCCGAGGTGTATGGCGATCCGTTAGTGAGGCCCCAGACCGAAGAGTATTGGGGCAATGTGAATCCCATCGGGCCGCGCGGCGTCTACGATGAAGCGAAACGATTCGCCGAAGCGATGACGATGGCGTATCACCGTTACCATGGCTTGAACACGCGCATCGTACGGATCTTCAACACCTACGGGCCCCGTATGCGCTTGCATGACGGCCGGGTGGTGCCGAACTTCATCATGCAGGCGCTTAAAAACGAGCCGCTCACTGTGTACGGTCAAGGGGAGCAGACGCGGAGTTTTCAGTATGTCGATGATCTCGTCGACGGTTTAAACAAACTTCTGAAGGCCGATCATCATTTACCCGTGAACATCGGCAATCCCCATGAGATGACGGTGCTGGAATTCGCCAAGAAGATCATCGAGCTCACCGGCTCGAAAAGCGCGATCGTGTACAAGGCGCTGCCGGAAGACGATCCCCAAGTGCGACAACCCGATATTACCAAGGCCAAAAAAATTCTCGGCTGGGAGCCGAAAGTCCATCTGGAAGAAGGATTAGTAAAAACCATCGAATATTTTCGCGCCCGACTTGAGGAGCAGAAGGCGTGAAAATCATCGTCACCGGCGGTGCGGGGTTTATCGGCTCGAATATCGTCGATGCGTATTTGGAGCGCGGTCACGAAGTGCATATCTTCGATGATCTCTCCACCGGGCAAACGGCCAATCTCAACGCCAAGGCGACACTGCACCAGGTCGATATCGCAGACAAAGAAGCGGCGCGTCGGCTGGAGCAAATCAAACCGGACGTATTGTGTCATCACGCCGCACAAATGGACGTGCGCCATTCCGTCGCTGATCCGACGTTCGACGCGCGGGTCAACATTCTCGGCTTCATCAATTTGCTCGAAGCGTGCAAAAACGCCGGCGCGAAAAAAGTCATTTTCGCTTCCTCGGGCGGGGCGGTTTACGGCGAACAGGAAGTATTTCCCGCCGCCGAGGATCACGTCACGCGGCCGGCGAGCCCCTACGGCGTGAGCAAGCGCGCCGGCGAGCTTTATCTCTCTTATTACCATCAGGCGTTCGGGCTGCCCTATATCGCACTGCGCTACGCTAACGTCTACGGGCCGCGCCAGTCCGCCAAAGGCGAGGCCGGCGTCGTCGCGATATTTTTATCGTTGCTGTTGGCGGGCAAAACGCCGGTGATCAACGGTGACGGCCGGCAGACCCGAGACTACGTCTACGTCGGCGACGTGGTGGCTGCCAACGTGGCGGCGCTGGAGGCGAAATTCGTCGGCGAAATCAACATTGGCACCGGCATCGAGACCGACGTGGTGGCGATCTTTCACTACGTCCGCCAAGCCCTCGGCAGCGAAATCGAAGCGAGCCATGGACCGGCGAAGACCGGCGAGCAGCGGCGTAGTTGCATCGACGCGCGCCGCGCCGCGGCAATTCTCGGCTGGCATCCCCAAATGGCTTTGGCCCAAGGGCTAAGGCGCACCGCCGCCTATTATCGGGATGCCCTTCACCGATGACCCTGGATCACATCAGAAATTTTTCCATCATCGCTCACATCGATCACGGCAAATCGACACTGGCGGACCGTCTGCTTGAATTCACCGGCGCCGTGAGCGCGCGCGAAAAAACCGATCAAATTCTCGACAGCATGGATCTTGAGCGCGAGCGCGGCATCACGATCAAGGCGAGCCCGGTCTGTCTCCGCTATCGTGCGAAGGATGGCAAAGAGTATAAGCTCAATTTGATTGACACGCCGGGGCATGTCGATTTCACCTACGAAGTCTCGCGCAGTTTAGCGGCCTGCGAGGGCGCGCTGCTGGTCGTCGACGCGGCTCAGGGGGTGGAAGCGCAGACCGTGGCCAACGTGCATATGGCGTTGGATCATAACCTGGAAATTTTGCCGGTGATCAACAAGATCGATCTGCCCAGCGCCGAACCCGAGCGTGTCAGGACCGAAATCGAGGACGTCATCGGCCTGGATGCTTCCCACGCCGTATGCGCGAGCGCTAAAGAGGGGATCGGCACTGAAGAAATCCTCGAAGGGATCGTGCGCTACTTTCCGCCGCCGAGTGGGGACGCTTCGGCGCCCTTGCGAGCTTTGATTATCGATTGCCGGTTTGATCCTTATCACGGCGCCGTTGTGATGACGCGTATCTTCGACGGCGCCATGGAAAAAGGAACTAAGATTCGCATGATGTCGAGCGGTCACGCGTTCGAAGTGCTGCGCCTCGGTGTTTTCTCGCCCGGATCCGTGGAGGTCTCGGAGCTCAAAGCGGGCGAAGTCGGTTTCGTGATGGCCGGTATTAAAGAAGTGGCCGAAACCCAAATCGGCGACACGATCACCACTGACGAACGGCCTGCAAGCGGGCCTTTGCCGGGCTTTAAACCGATGAAGCCGATGGTTTTCAGCGGGCTCTATCCGACGGACTCCGGGCAGTATCAGGCGTTGCGCGAAGCATTGGAAAAACTCCGGCTCAACGACTCGTCGTTCACTTACGAGCCGGAGACTTCACAGGCGTTGGGCTTTGGCTTTCGCTGCGGCTTTTTGGGCTTGCTGCATATGGACATCGTGCGCGAGCGTCTCGAGCGCGAGTTCAGCCTGAGCCTGATCACCACGGCGGCAACCGTGGTTTACCGCGTGATCACCCTCGCGGGTGACGCGCTGATGATCGATAATCCGGTGAAGCTGCCCAACGAATCGGAGATCGACCGGATCGAAGAGCCGGTCATCCAGGCGACGCTCCATTTGCCTCAAGAATTTCTCGGTGGCGTGCTTAAAATCTGCGAAGAGAAACGCGGCACGCAAAAAGAAATCCGCTATCTGGGTCCGAAGCGGGCCGTGCTCGTCTACGAGTTGCCTTTGAACGAAATTGTCGTAGATTTCTATGATCGGCTTAAATCGGTGAGCCGCGGCTATGCGTCGATGGATTACGAGGTCGCCGGCTACCGCCCTGGCGATCTTGTGAAGCTCGACGTGCGCATCAACGGCGACGTGGTCGATGCGATGTCGATGATCGTCCATCGCGACAAAGCCTATCAGCGCGGCCGTGATCTGGTGCAGAAAATGCGCGAGCTCATTCCGCGCCAGCTTTTCGAGGTCGTTATCCAAGCCGCCATTGGCAGCCGCGTCATTTCGCGCGAGTCGGTGAAGGCGCTGCGTAAAAACGTGACCGCGAAATGCTACGGCGGCGACATCACGCGCAAACGTAAACTGCTCGAACGTCAGAAAGAGGGTAAAAAACGCATGAAACAAGTCGGCAAAGTGGAAATCCCGCAGGAAGCTTTTCTTGCGGCGCTCAAAGTTTGATCTCGGGAGTTGCGAATGGCTTCAGAAAAGGTGAATAAAGTGAAAGAACAAACAATCATGGACAACCCTGCGCCGACGAAAACCAAGTCGACCTTCCGCGAGTATGCGGAAGCGATCATCATGGCGCTGGTATTGGCGCTGTTTATTCGGACTTTTATCGTGCAGGCGTTTAAGATTCCGTCCGGCTCGATGATTCCGACGTTGGAGATCGGCGATCATATTCTAGTCAACAAGCTATCGTACGGTTTGCGAATGCCGTTTCTGGAGCGGTACTTGCTGCAGTATTCGATGCCGCAGCGCGGCGAAGTGGTGGTGTTCATTTACCCGGAAGATCGCACCAAAGATTTTATCAAACGGGTGATCGGGGTCGCGGGCGATACAGTGGAGATCCGCGCCAAAAAGATATTTATCAACGGCAAGCAGATCGACGATCCCCATGCCCACTTCGCCGGCTACGACCCGCAAGCCGGCGCGGTCGGCAGCGGCGACGACTACGGTCCGAAAGTGGTGCCGCAAAGACATATCTTCGTCATGGGAGATAATCGGGACCGGAGCTACGACAGCCGCTTCTGGGGTTATGTCGATCTCGACGATGTGCGCGGCAAAGCTTTCCTGATTTATTGGTCGTGGGATGGCAGCGACCGCTGGGTCCGCTGGGAGCGATTAGGCAGCATTATTCACTAACTGGGGAGGAACTGGAAAGGCGGCATGACTAAAAAGGCAAAAATTGTTTTGACGATCTGGTCGGTAATCATCCTGGTTTTGGTGCTGGTCAATATTCTGGTCGCGCTCGGAAACCAATCCGTTCAAGCGGAAGTGAGCGAGCGTCAGCAGGAAATCGCTCAGACGATTCAGCTCGAAGCGCTCAATCGCCAGCTGGTGACAGTGCTCGCCAACATGGCGGTGAAAACCAACGACGAGCAACTGAAAAAGCTTCTAGCGGAGAGCGGGGTCAATCTCGGCAACGCGCCTGAAAACCCGCCGGCGACAAAGTGAGGTCTTATGGTTGACGAAAACGAAAATGTTGCCGCACCCGAGCAAACTGACGAAAATGTCGCGACCGCGAAAACGGGCTCGAATTTGCCTTTCATCGTGACGCTGGTGGCGTTGACGATCTATTTCGGCTTTCAGACGCTGCAGTTGCTTTCTGAACGCGGCAATCTCGGACTGGTTAAAAGCAATCAGGACGCGGCGATCCAGGAAGCACAAAAAGTCCAGACACAATTCAAGACGTTGGTGACAAAAACCGGCCAACTTGCCGATCAAGGTCATGCCGGTGCGAAGATGGTGATGGAAGAGCTGCAAAAGCGCGGCGTCGGGTTCGCGCCGGAAACCAAACCGCCGGAAACCAAGATGCCGGGAACCAAAGCGCCGGGAAAAGCCGAAAGCAAGCCGGCAAAATAATCCAGACGCCTTGGCTCGGGTTTGTCCATTGAGCCGTTTATAGTTTCCTTTTCCCTATATTGATTTCTGCCGTTCATCGGAGAAACGGTCTTGACTCCAACTTTCCATCCCTTGGTCTGGCATTGGTTCCGTGAACGCTTTCAAGCTCCTACGCCGCCGCAGTCTGCAGGTTGGGAGTCCATCGCCGCCGGAAAGTCGACGCTGATCGCCGCACCGACGGGTTCGGGCAAAACGTTGGCGGCATTTCTCTGGTCCCTCGACCAGTTGATCAAGCGGGCGCTCAACGGTGGGCTCGACGAGAGCACCAGCGTTATTTACGTCTCGCCGCTCAAGGCGCTCGGCAACGATATCGCCAAGAATCTGCAAGCGCCGCTGACGGAAATCTACCAGCTCGCTGGACGGGAAGGCATTCTCCTGCCGTCGATTCGTGTCGCTGTTCGTTCCGGCGATACACCGGCCAGTGAACGGCAGTTGATGGTGCGCCGGCCGCCGCATATTCTGGTCACCACGCCGGAATCCCTGTACATCTTGCTCACGGCGGCGCGCAGCCGCGACTTCCTGCGAACTGCCGAAACGCTGATCGTCGACGAGATTCATGCCATCGCACAAGACAAGCGCGGCGCTCATCTCGCGCTGTCGCTCGAACGGCTCGATGCACTGTCTGGGCGCCGATTGCAACGGATCGGCTTGAGCGCCACGCAAAAGCCGATCGAAGAAGTCGCCCGTCTGCTGGTCGGGACGCGCCATATTTCGACAGGCGGCGCGCCCGACTGCGCCATTGTCGACGTCGGTCACAAGCGCGAGATGGAGCTTTATATAGAGGTGCCCGATGAAGAGCTCGGACCGATTATCCGCCAGGATATCTGGGCCGCGGTCTACGATAAGCTCGTGGCGCAAATTCAAGCGCACCGCACATCGTTGATCTTCGTCAACACGCGCCGTTTAGTCGAACGGGTGGCGCACCAGTTGACCGAGCGTTTGGGCGAGGGCAAAGTCGGCGCGCATCACGGCAGTCTTTCGCGCAAGACGCGCCTCGAGGTCGAAGAAAAACTCAAATCCGGTCAATTTTTGGTCGTCGTCGCCACCGCCTCGCTCGAGCTCGGCATCGACATTGGCCACGTCAATGTCGTCTGTCACATTGGATCGCCGCGTAATTTGGCAGTATTGCTGCAGCGGGTCGGCAGGTCGGGCCACTGGCTCGGCGCCATTCCCAAAGGCATTCTCTATCCTTTGACCCGCGACGATCTTTTGCAATCTGTGGCGGCGATTCGCGCCGTGCGCCAAGGGGAATTGGACAAATTGACCGTCGTCAAAAAACCGCTCGACGTTTTGGCGCAACAGATGGTGGCCACGGTGGCAAGTGTGACGCCGTCGGAAAAGGCCGCCGTCAAGAAGCGCGGTCCTGATCAGGACGGCATCTCGGAAGAGGCGTTATGGCAACTCGTTCGTTCGGCGTATCCATATAAAGACCTTACGCGGCAAGAGTACGAACAGTTGCTCGAAATGCTCAGCGAAGGCGTGGAAACCCGGCGCAGCCGGAGAAGCGCGTATCTTCACCGGGACCGGATTCATGGCATGCTGCGAGGCCGCCGTGGCGCGCGCTTGACCGCGATCACCAACGGCGGCGCGATTCCCGATACCGCGGACTACGACGTCATCGAGTTTCCGAGCGAAACCTTGGTCGGCAAAGTGCACGAGGACTTCGCCATCGAAAGTCTCGGCGGCGATATTTTTCTGCTCGGTAACCGTTCCTGGCGCATCCGCCGCGTCGGCTCGGGCAAAGTTCATGTCGAAGACGCCCAAGGGTTGCCGCCGACGATTCCGTTCTGGATGGGCGAAGCGCCGGGGCGGACGCTGGAGCTCTCCAAGGCGGTTTCCGATTTACGCGAGGTTGTCGCGGCTAAGTTAGTGGACCGAGCCAAAGCAGCGCAGTGGTTGATCGACGAAGTCGTGATGCCGCAAAGCGCCGCTGAACAAATCGTCAACTACGTTGCCGACACCGTGGCGACTCTCGGCACCGTGCCGTCGCAGGAAAGAATCATCGCCGAGCGGTTTTTCGACGAGGCCGGCGGCATGCAGTTGATCCTCCATTCTCCCTGGGGCGGGCGCATCAACCGCGCCTGGGGCTTGGCGCTGCGCAAGCGCTTTTGCGTGAGCTTCGACCGCGAGCTGCAGGCGGCGGCGACCGACGACGGAATCTGTATTTCTCTGGTCGAACAGCACTCGTTTCCGTTGGGCGACGTTTTTTTGATGCTCAAACCAGCGATGCTCGAAGAGAATCTGACTCAGGCCGCGCTGGCCTCGCCGATGTTCGACAACCGCTGGCGCTGGAACGCGACCCGCGCTCTGGCGATCCAGCGTCACAGCGGCGGCCGCAAAGTTCCGGTGGCGCTTCAGCGCATGCGCGCTGAAGACCTTTTGGCCGCGGTCTTTCCCGAACAAGTAATGTGCCAGGACAACCGCACCGGCCCGGTAGAGCTTCCCGATCATCCGCTGGTCAAAGAGACCATCGGCGATTGCCTGCACGAAGCCATGGACCTGGACGGCTTGGCGCAGATTCTCACGCGCATCGAGAGTGGCGCGATCGAAACGCTCGCCATCGATACGCCGGCGCCGTCGCCGATGGCCCATGAGATTCTCAACGCTAATCCCTACGCGTTCTTGGACGACGCGCCGCTTGAAGAACGGCGGGCGCGGGCGGTGTCGCTGCGCCGCGTCGATCCGTGGCTTGGGCGCGAGTTTGGCCGGCTCGATCAAGCCGCCATTGACGCAGTGCGTAAGCAGGCGTGGCCCGAGGCGCGCAACGCGGATGAGTTGCACGATTTGCTGCTCGGTGTGTGCCTCTTGCCGGTGCACCGGCGGCCGGACTGGCGCCCGCTCGCTGAGGAGCTGATTGCGGATGGTCGCGCTACGACGGTCAGCTGGCCAGAGACAAGTACAGACGGGCCTGCCTACGTCGCTGCCGAGCGCAGTGATTTGATTCGCCTCGCGCTTGCCGAGGTATCATTCGACCCGCCGGTGGCGCTGCCGCTTGGTTTCAGCGAGCCCGTCGGATCAACGGAAGAGGCCTATAGAAAAATCGTTCAAGGCTGGCTCGAAGTGAGCGGTCCGATCACAGCCGCTGAGCTCGCGTCGCGTTTGGGGCTTCCTCTGAGCAAGATCGACGCCGCATTGATCGCTTTGGAGAGCGCCGGAGTGGCGATGCGCGGTGAGTTTACCGCTGGCAGTGCCGGCGCAGCGGAGATCGAGTGGTGCGATCGCGTGCTTCTCGCACGCATTCACCGCCTGACACTCGGGCGCATGCGCAAAGAAATCGAGCCGGTCTCGGCGACGGATTTCATCAAGTTTCTGCTCGCCCGGCAACATGTGGCCCCCGGAACTCAGCTCCGCGGTCGCGAGGGCATTTTACAAATCGTGCGACAGTTGCAGGGTTTGGAACTGCCGGCGCCGGCCTGGGAGCAGTATGTGCTGCCGGCGCGAATCGAACATTACGACCCCATCGATCTCGAACACCTGTGTCTTTCCGGTACGGTCGCGTGGGGTCGCTTGCGCAGCGGAACAAGCCCTGCGGATGGCGCTGCAGCGCCACTTGTCACTGGAAGAAAGACGCGGCGATTGCTCGCGCCGGGGCGTAACGCGCCGATCTCGTTTCTGTTGCGCGAGGATCTCGATTGTTTTCTTGCACCTTTGGCGCTGCGCTTGGAGGAGATGACCACGTTGTCGGCAATGTCTTTGGAGGTGGCGCGCTACTTGGAGCGCCACGGCGCGTCGTTTCTCGACGACATCGCGCGCGGCACGGGACTTTTAAAGATCAAAGTCGAAGAAGCCTTGTGGCAATTAGTCGCCCACGGGCTCGCCACCGGCGATGGCATTGCCGGCCTCAGGGTTCTCCTAACACCGGAACACAAAAGAGTTGAGCGGCGGCGGAGTCTGCGGATTATTTCCGGCGGCAAGAGTCCCGAACGCGCCATGCCCGTGGGTCGCTGGTCGCTGTGGCGCAATCACGGAGCGGTTGAGCGATTGAGCAGCGAGGCGATGCTGGAACATCAAGCCAGACAGCTGCTCGAGCGTTACGGCATCGTATTTAGAGATTTGCTCGCGCGCGAAGGTAACGTGGCGCCGTGGCGTAGTTTGCTCGGCATCTATCGGAGATTGGAGGCGCGCGGCGAAATTCGCGGCGGCCGTTTCGTCGATGGGTTTGTCGGCGAGCAGTTTGCGCTGCCTCAAGCCGTCGAGGCGCTTCGCGCGATGAGGCGCGATGAGGCACGCCAGGGTCCGGTGATAGTTTCGGCGGCCGATCCGCTGAATTTACTCGGGATCCTGACTCCGGGGGTTCGAGTATCGCCCTACTCGAATCAAGCGATCGCCTATGAAAATGGAGTTTCTGTCGGCGTGGGGTTACTGGGAGAACTGCTCAGCCGGCTGCAGCCTGCAGCCTTGCCAGCGCCGGGATAAGCCTAGGTCGTTCAACCCCAACACGAATCACAACGGCTATGATTAAGGCAAACCACAGCTCAACGCATAAGCAGTTAAAACAACCTGTATAACTGGCGAAAAGCGATAGAGCAGCACTCGACTCTTAGAGTCGAGCTTGGCCGTTTGCTTGTTGTGGCACCGGTGAGCTTAGAACTTCCTTCAATACTCGGATCTCGACGACGTCCTCTTGTAGCCGAGTGAGTCCTTCTTTGGCGCGATGAATTTCTGCAAGCATGGAATCAAGCTCACCGATGCTGATCGATTCCAATGCTTGGCGAATTTTCCGGTTCATGCCGAACAGGTTCTGCATGCCGCCTTTGTCGGAAATTTTGCTGTCCAGTTCGATGTATACGCGACTTACGCCTTCCATCTGGCTCTTAACATCATCCACGAAATATCCTCCTTAAAACGTACTTGCGACGAATCTTAGCTTGTTGTAACTACCACAAACCATAGATGTGATTTGAAAACAAGTATAAGGTAAAATAAGTAAGAATATGTAGCATCGTAAGAAAATTAATGAAGAAAATGGAGCGATTTGTTTGATGGTAGTGCGCTAAAACAAGGTTGTTTCCCATGAACGAGATACGCAGCGTCGGTATTCCGAGTCCGCGAGTGGAAGGCGAGCAAAAAGTCAGCGGGGGCGCCCTATACGCGGTCGATGTCGGGCTGCCGGATATGCTCTGGGCGAAGGTTCTGCGCAGTCCTATCGCCCACGGGCGAATAAAAAAAATCGACGCGACGGCAGCGTTGGCCTTGCCGGGAGTCAAAGCGGTCGTCACCGGCGCGGACCTTGCGGGCGCCAAGATCGGTAAGAAGATCGTCGATATGCCGATCCTCGCCGACGGTGTGGTTCGCTACGTCGGAGAGAAAGTCGCCGCCGTGGCGGCCGAGAGCGAGGCGGTCGCAGAAGCCGCGGTCGACTTGATCGACGTGGAGTACGAAGATCTGCCCATCGTCACCGATCCGCTGCAGGCGGCCGATCCGAGCGCGCCGCTCCTCCATCCGAACCTCGCCGACTATAAAGGCTTGCTGCATAAGATCGACACGCCGAGCAATGTGTTCGTGCACCTCACTTGGAAAAAAGGTGAGGTCACGGAAGGATTCCGCCAATCCGACGTGGTGGTCGAAAATACCTTTACGGTGCCGGCGGTGCACCAGGCGTATATTGAGCCGCACTCATCTCTGGTGCGAGTCAATGCTGACGGCGGCGCGGAAGTCTGGTCGTCGAACAAAAGTCCGTTCGGGCTGCGCGATCAGGTCGGCAACGCGCTGCAAGTGCCCGCGGCGCAACTCATCGTCCATCCCTGTTATGTCGGCGGCGATTTTGGCGGCAAGGGCGACGGCAACGATGTGGCGCTATGTTATGCCCTGGCAAAAAGAAGCGGCCGGCCGGTCAAGCTCCTGATCGATTACACGGAGGAGCTAATGGCCGGGAATCCGCGCCATGGGGCGGTGATCAAGGTTAAAACCGGCGTGAAAAAGAACGGCATCCTGATCGCGCAGCATGTGCAATTTCTCTTTGACAGCGGCGCCTACGGCGCTTACCGGCCGCAGGGCTTTCTCGTCGGCGCGCACGACGCCCCGGGCCCATACCGCGTCCCCAACTGCTTGGTGGAGGAAAAATACGTCTACACGAACAAGATGCCTTGCGGCTATATGCGCGCGCCCGGCCATTTGCAAGCGATGTTCGCCTGCGAGAGCCAAGCCGATCTGGTGGCGCGACGATTGGGCATCGATCCGGTCGAATTTCGCCGCATGAATTTGATGCGCGACGGCGACGCCGCCCCTTTGGGCGAAGTAATTCCTCACGTCAAGGCGACCGAGACTTTGATGAAAGCGCTCGATGAGTCGGGCTACCGCGGGGCCAAAGGAAAAAACTACGGCCGCGGTTGCGCCATCGCGGACTGGGTTTCCAAGGGCGGCGAATCCTATGCCTTTGTGAAAGTCGACGATGAGGGTGTCGTGACACTTTCATCCGCGGTAACCGACACCGGCCCGGGTGTGTTTACCATGATGCGCCAGATCATCGGCGAAGAGCTCAAAGTGCCGCTCGATTCGGTTCGCGTCGAAATGCTGGATTCCTCCAAAGTGATCAAAGATACCGGCGTGCGCGGCAGCAGCAGCACCCGCGTACATGGCAGCTCCGCCTTGGATGCGGCGCGAAAACTGCGCGAGGAGATTCTCAACGTCGCTGCGCGCGTAATGGAGGCCAAGGCGGACGAATTGATCCTGTACGATGGCGGCGTCACCCATGGCAGGGCTGAACGGCGCATGACCTATGGCGAAATCGCCCGCGCCAACGGCGGACCTTTGATTGCGGAGGGCCACTACATGAATATGGCAGACGGCCCGGAAGCTTCCCTAGTGGCCCAAGTCGCCGAAGTCGAAGTGGACGATGAAACCGGCGAAGTGCGAGTGAAGAGACTCACCACCTCGCACAACACCGGCAGGATTTTGAACCCGTTGACCCATCAGGGCCAGATCGATGGCGCGGTGATCATGGGATTGGGTTATGGGCTGATCGAAAATCTCGCCTACGACGAAAGCGGTAAGGTGTTGGCGGCCAATCTCGGCGAGTACAAGATTCCCAACATCCAAGACATACCGGATCTCAAGACGACGATCCTGCAATCCGATTTCGGCAGCGGGCCGTATAACAGCATGAGCATCGGCGAGACCGCTCTGATTCCCACAGCAGCGGCGATCGCCAATGCGGTCGAAGACGCGGTGGGCGTGCGAATCAAGTCGCTGCCGATCACCGCGGAAAAAGTTTTGGACGCACTCAAGGGGCGGTGACGAGCATGGCCGTTGCAGTTTTCGGATTCTGGGTCGCGGCTTGAACGGCATCGCTCGTCTCTGTATGGCCAATGCTGCTCTCGGACCGGTCTCACGAATCATCAACGCGACCCGTTACTCGTTGAACGGGCTGGGCGATGCGTGGCGCACGCAAGCGCCATTGCGCTACGAATGCTTCATTCTGATCGTCCTCATACCGCTGGCGTACGGCCTCGGGAAAAGCGGTGCCGAGCGCGCGCTGCTGATCGGCAGCTGGCTCTTGGTCATCGTTGTCGAGTTAATCAATTCCGCCATTGAAACGATTGTCGACCGGATCGGCAGCGAGCACCACGAGCTCTCGGGGCGCGCCAAAGATTTAGGTTCGGCAGCGGTTTTTTGTGCCATTGTTCTGGCTGCGTCAGTATGGTTGCTTCTGTGCCTAGGTTGAACCCATCAACGGACTTTTTTGGAGTGAAGTTATGAATCGGCGCACGAAATGCAAAATCTCGATTTTATTTCTCGTGATATTAGGTCTCGGCTCTGCAAGAATCGCGCAGTCCGGCGAGCCTCTCGATCTGGTGAAGTCGGCGGCGGAAAAAGCGACTCAGGTCCTCAAAGATCCCACGCTCAAGGCGCCGGATAAAAGGAAGGAACGCATCGAGCGACTCAAGGAAGTTATCAATCCGATCTTCGATTACGAAGAAATGGCGCGGCGTACTCTTGGCCAGCACTGGCGCCGCCGCACGCCCGCCGAGCAGGAAGAGTTTGCCAAGCTGTTTCGCGGTTTCCTGGAAAGAATTTACTCTGACAAAGTCGATTTGTACGAAGGCGAGCGAATCGTCTTTGGGCACGAAACGATCGATCAGGATTATGCCCAGGTCGAGTCCACGGTGATCAACGCCAAAGGCGAACAAAGTTCTGTCGTTTACCGGCTCAAACGCACCGACGGCAAATGGAAAGTCTACGACGCGATCGTCGAGAACATCAGCATCGTCAATAATTATCGCTCCCAGTTCGACCGGGTAATTTCGAAATCATCTTACGAAGAACTGAAAAAAATGCTCAGGGAAAAGGCGGGGCAAGGCTGATATCGTCGGCTTGGAGATCTACGGCATCCATAATGTAATCACCAATGAGTCGGAGCACACACTGAATGATGTATCTCGTAAAATTGATGACTTTGTTGGGCTCCGGATAAGCTCTGACATTGGCATCGAAAAGTTTTTCATAAGGACCCACCCAGATAGCCACGAAGGTAATAGAGTCAGTCGGGTGCGTAAGAATGTTTTCCAGAAACCACAGCGCGGACCGCCCCTCGAAGCTGCCAACCTCCAGTGCATGAACATCGGGTTTTCCTTTGAAGCTGCGAAGTATGCGGCTCCAGTTGGTTGTGTTCTCCGTCACCCAGTCCTCGGAGAAATGATAGCGAGAAGCCTGGGCCGAGGCTGCGGTGTCAGCGGTTGGAGACCAGAATGACATCACCAAATCTCATGAGCGATTTGGGAACTTCACCGAGTTCTCTAGTCAGTCGAGCTAAATTCCTTTCTTTCAAGAAAATTCGTAGCGGCAGTTCATTTTTTCTCCATTCAGCAGCGAATTCCTCGAAGGTAAAAAGAATCTGGCCGTAACGGCGGGCTGGGGTTGGACGCTTTTCCGCCACGTAGATACTACCCATTAGCTCTCTTTTCTGCCGGGACTGTACGAGCCAGATGGGTTTATTAAGGCGAAGATAGAACGGAAGTCCCTCGATATAATTGTCGTAAAACACAAGACGGTCCTCTTGACCCATCAGCGGAGCGGTTGCCTGGGCTATCGATTTAGCCGCGCGGTCGATCGACGCTACGGTCATGATCTGCCCCGTTAGGATCATAAAGAGCGTAAGACTAGCGGCGGTACTCATGAAAGCCGCGCCGTGGCCTATCCAAAAGTTTCTCAAATCGCCGATTACGTAAGCTCCAAAAATTACTACGATCATCGCCCCAAACAGCCAAAGCACCGAAAGGCTTTGAGTCACCACGGATCTAATTTCGCTCGCTAGGAGATTGGGCCATGTCGCCCCGACAAGAAGATAGCTAATGAAGGCGATTATAAAAATCCCAGGTATGTAGATTATCCGAGATCGCTTGGTCGCTGTGTCGCGGATTCGGTCGACCAACGCTTGGCCAGTCAGAATCGCCAACGCCGGATAGATGGGCAAAATATAATGCGGCAGCTTGGCATTCGACGCGGAAAAGAATGCAAAAGGCAGGATTGTCCACAGGGCCAGAAACAGATTTGCATCGGTAAATGTTCGTTTCCATAGCTTTCTCACGACCAGGGGTATGAAAAAGCTCCAGGGTAAAAATCCGACCGCTAGAACCAGGAAATAGTAGTACCAGCCTTTAGAGCGGCCAAAATGCGGGGTGACGAAGCGGAGAACATGTTCTTCCCATAAAAAATACCGTAGATAGCCCGGATTTCTCGCCTCTGCCCACCAGTACCACGGCGTAACGATAGCAAAATAGACAAGGATTCCTAGGAGAATGTTGAGCCGCCGGAGCAAAAACCACTTACGTGTCAACAAAAGATAAAAGAAAATGATCATACCGGGGATGACCGAGGCGATGGGACCTTTTACCAGTGTGCCGATAGCTATCGCCGCATACGTCATCAGAGAATGGATCTTCCCGGAGCGCAGATTGTTTGTCTCGGCGGCGGCATAAAATGAAAAAAGGCCTAAGGCGATGAAGAACGTCAATGTCATATCGAAAATGACAAAGCGTGAGAATAAAACGAACTCAAGGCTTGTGATGAGGATCAAAGAACTCCACAAAGCTTCCCCCACCCCCGATTGAAGTCGGGCAAACCGGTAAACCAAAACGACGCAGCCAAGGGCAGCCAATGCAGATGGCAACCGAGCCGACCATTCGGACATCCCGAATAGCTTGAAGGAAATCGCCACTAACCAATAAAGGAAAATCGGTTTATCCAAAGTCGGCAGGAAATTTTCGTGAGGCGTCACCCAGTCGCCGAGCAGTAGAATCTCCCGTGCCTTTTCGGCGTTTCTTCCTTCATCCGGCTCGAACAAGGCGGAGCTCCCTAGGCTGCACGATACGATAACCAGGCAGACCAAACAAAGCAGCCATAACCAGCCGCGTTCGCCGATGCCGTTGACCCAGTGTTTACCGGCGTTTGATTCGGAGTCGCGGCTGTTCCCAGTCGTTTGAAACATGGAGTCCACTCTATTTTCTGAATGACGATTTATTCTATGGCTGTAAAAAGAAGAAACTACCGATGATTGAGAAATTCGTATTGGCAAGCCAGGCAGGCATTCTATTAAGGATTCTCGAGATAAGTTTCATGCCAGATTTGAAATACGAGCAACGACCAGAGGGTTTTCCTGTTATCCTGTTTTTTTTCTAAGTGGTCATCAATGAGCTTTTTGATATATGCGTAATTAAAAAATCCCTGGTGCTTCACCTTTGTCTCTTCCAGAGAATTAAGCATGAAATCCTTGAGTTCATTTCTTAGCCACCGCGCGATAGGAATTCCAAAGCCCTTTTTTCGTCTGTCAATAATCTCATCCGGAAGGATTCCCCTGGCAGCTGTTTTTAATAAATATTTTGTCTTCAACCCCTTGAGTTTGTAGTAAGTAGGAAGCCGACAGGCAAATTCAACAAACTCGTAGTCTAGGAGAGGGCAGCGAACCTCTAAGCCATTGGCCATGGCGGCCCTGTCGACTTTGACCAGGATGTCGTCCTGCAGATAAAGCTTCATGGACAGATAAAGGATCCTTTCCAGATCTTTGGTGAGCCCGCTTTCGCTTAGATAGCTGAAGATGTCTTCATAGCTGTTATGGCGGCGCAGCGCGGCTTTGAGATCATCACTCAAAAGTTCTTTTTTCTCGGAATCAATAAAACCACCCATCCACCTGAAGAACCGTATCTCGGAAGAGACCCCGGCGCCGCGTAAAAATTGCTTGATCTTAAAGTCGAAGCTTATATCGGTATCAGAAACCGGAAGTGACAGCGCTAGGGATTTGGCGGCGTCTTTCAGGCTATCGGGCAAAGAATCAAAGTACGTCACCAACTTGTGAGCCTGATAAGTAGGGTAACCCGCGAATAGCTCATCCCCGCCATCGCCACTCAGTGCCACCTTGAGTTTTTCGGAGGTCATCTTGGAGAGGAGGTATGTTGGTAGAATCGAGGCGTCCGCCAGCGGCTCGTCCAAGAGCCGAGGGAGCTCTTTGAGGTTTTCTAGCATTTCGCTCGTGCTAAATATCCTTAGATTTTGTTTGAGATTTAAGGACTGCGCAACTTTAGCGGCATACTTTCTTTCGTCAAAAGACTTTTCATCGAATCCGATAGAAAAGCATTCAATGTCCTTGTTGCTTCGCTTTGCCATGGCTGCCACAAGGCTGGAATCAAGACCGCCGCTCAAGAAAACGCCGACCGGAACATCGGCCACCAATCTTGACCGTACCGATCTTTCTAATATCTCCCGCAGCTCTTCGACGTATTCGTCCTCGGTCTTATAGCCGATCGGATGATCCGACAGCGGGATGTCCCAATATCTCTCCGTCCGCAGCTCGCCATTTTTGTACAGGAGAAAATATCCGGGTCTAACTTTACGAATCGACTTGAAAATCGTCCCTGGGGCAGGCACGTACTCGTAAGAAAGATACTTGTTGAGAGAGCCCAGGTCGATTTCTCTAACGACCTTGGGATGCTTCAGGAGTGCCTTGATCTCTGAGCCAAAAATAATTCCACCATCGTAGAGCGCATAGTGTAGGGGCTTTTTCCCGATTCTATCTCGAGCCAGAAAAAGAGTTTTCTCGCTTCGGTCCCATATCGCAAAGGCAAACATTCCGTTAAGCCTTTCCAGACATCGAACACCTCTTTCTTCATAGAGGTGGATAATAACCTCGGTGTCCGAGTTAGACTTGAAGTGATGGCCGTTCTTTTCGAGTTCGGTTCGCAGCTCTCGAAAATTATAAATCTCACCGTTGTAAGTGATCCAGATCGTGCCATCTTCATTGCACATCGGTTGTTTGCCGGCGGGGGAGAGGTCAATGATGCTCAACCTCGTATGACCCAAGCCGAGCCCCCACTCTACGGCTTGCTGGATCTCTTCGCCCTCCCCGTCCGGTCCTCGGTGCCTGAGTGTGTCTCCCATGCCACGCAAAATGTCTGGGTCGACATTTTCTTTGGTTGATAAATACCCGTAAATCCCACACATAGATGCCTAGCCTTCCGTACCAGTCGGACTGCGCCGTGAGCGCTGGAACATTTTTCTCATCAAATGAGGATGGGCGATCCGTAGTTTTGTTGAAATTTCATTTCATTTTCCACCGGGCGACGTACCCCGGTGGGTAATTCAACCGTTTTTGTTGTACACCGCTTTGTTGAAATGGAGAAGACGCTCGAGGAGATCGCCGTCGATTTCTTAATTCACATGCGCGAATCTTCGTATTTCAATGCCTTGAGCAACGCTTCGGGTGAACGTGTATAGGGTCACAATGTATATAGCAACGTGTAAAAGGATCAGATTGCCGGCGCAGCAAGAGCGATGAACGAGATATCTGTCTATCAGATCCGGTTTAACGCAACCATGGTAAATGGAAGGTCTACGACGCAATCGTCGAGAACATCAGCATCGTCAATAATGATCGCTCCAAATTCGACCGGGTGATTTCAAAATCTTCCTACGAAGAGCTTAAAAAATGCTCAAGGAAAAGCCGGGTAGGGTTGGTATGTCGACCTCGGAACTAGAGAAATCGCGATCGGCGGTTTTGATTGGCTCTTATTAATCAAAGCTGTCGAGCCTCTGAAGACTTAGTTGTTTGAAGCGTCAGTCTACCAACCCTCGGTGTGCCAGGCGTTTTCCGGTCGCGTAGTTTTAAGAGTAGATCAAGAAAGCTCTGAGCGTGGGGTGAGAGAATCTTGTCCTTCCGATAAATGATGTAGGAGTAGGAATCGACCTTCTCCAGGCCGATGATTTTCACAATCTTCAACTCTCCTCTTTTGATTTCGGATGCGAGGTGATTGCGGTAGAGAAAGCCTAGTCCCGTGCCTTTCATAACCCCTTGCTTTATCCCTTCGGCCGACTCGCATTCCATCAGGATGTTCAGCTTTAGTCCAGTTGCTACCAACTGCGCGAGATAGTTTGCGCCTTTGGCGGTTTCACTGTTTCTGATGATCAGCGGGTAACGCGCGACTTCGGCCATGGTGAGTTTAGTTTTTTTCGTCAGCGGATGCTTGGCGGCGATGAAACTGACAACCTCTTCTGGCCGATACCGAATCGTATGCAGGGCTGGCGCATTCGACGGGCTGGTCACCAGACCGATTTCTGCTTCCGACTCCAGCACAAATCTTTCAATCCCGCGGCTGCTTTTTGTGCGCAGGATGACTTGCGTAAGAGGATGCTCCTTTTTGTAAGCGGCGATTAGGCGCGGTAGAAAAGAGGCCGACGGACAGTGCGAACCGCCGATAATCAGAGGAGCGGCAGTGGCGCCGCTCTTCAGTGGTTTGAAGCGGCTCCCAAGCTCTTCAAGCTTGAGCAACACTTCTTTGACGTCGCTCTGAATAGCCCGCCCTTGTCGCGTCAGCTCTATGGCTCTGCCGACCTTGCGATAGAGTTTTGTGCCAAACCAGCTTTCCAGGGATTTCACCTGTTGGAAAACCGATGGCTCGCTGATGCGCAGCGCCTCCGAGGCGCGGGTGATACTTAAATAGTTGGACACCGCTTGGAAGACTCTAAGTTGATTCAAGGTCATTGGGCTCGTGTCATCCTCAACCGGGTTAAATTTTACCCTCCCCAACGGAGTTCTTCTATCGATGGAAAAGGGCAAAAAATTATCGGCCAACTTGGTTATCGCTCTGCTGCTTAGCCTTGTCGCCGCGCAGGTGTTCGCGCAGAGTCATCCTGAATATATTCCTTTGGGCGGTGGCGTGAAGGCGGTTCTTTACCGCCCGGATAATAATCCCAACCCCAAAGTTGGTGTGATTACTATCCATCGGACCTCTAATTATCTGCAGCATGCGAGTTGCACGCAGCTCTCGTCAAGAGGGCTGATGGTGCTTTGTATGAATTCGCGATTCGATAACAACGAAGCCTTGGTGGATTGGGAACTCATCGCTCAGGATGTGGCCCGCGGCGTAAATTATCTGAAAAATACCCAACATCTGAACAAGATTGTTTTGTTCGGCCACAGCGGTGGAGGTCCGACGACGACTTACTATCAGGCGGTGGCCGAGAAGGGGCCGTCGTATTGCCAGGGACCGAATAAACTGACGCAGTGCGATAGCAGCGGCCCACGAAGTGTCGCTGGATTAACGCCAGCCGACGGTATTGTGCTTGCCGACGCTCACCCTGGAAATACGGTTAATGGGCTCAGAGCAATTAATCCGTCAGTGAACGAGGGCCATGACAGAGAGGTGGTAGGGGTCGATGGAGAGAATCCTCCAATTAAGCCTCAGAAAAACCTGGACCTTTTCGACTCTGGCAATGGCTTCGATCCGACCGGCGGAAATTCAAACTATTCGAAAAACTTCGTGCAGCGCTATACGGCAGCTCAATCTGACCGGATGAACGACTGGATCGAGCAGGCACTGCACATTCGCGGCGAAATAGCAGAAGGTAAGTGGCGCTTCCCGGATGACGACTCCATCATTATCGCGCGCGGTGGTGGTTCGGTGGCCGGTGGAGGAGCCGGCGCAAATATTTTTGTTCCGGATGTGCGTCAGCAAGCCGGCACGATTCAGACTGAAAAACTCATGTTGAACGACGGCAGCATCGTGAGTAATCAAATCGTTCATAGCGTGCGGCTTCCTAATCCGACTAACGCGCCGGGCAATCCCGCGGCAAACGATTCTTTCGATAATGGCAGCAAGAATTTGACGGTTACGTCATTTTTGAGCGCCAACGCAATTAGGTCGAGTGATTCGGCGGATTACAAACAGATCGATTGGTGCTCGTCGAACAATTCCACCCCCTGCGCGCTGATGAATATCAGCGCGCCGCTCTTGGTTACTGCGATGGGGGCGCATTACTTCATCGCCGACAGCGAGCAGTATTATCTAAATTACGCCGCGAGCGATGACAAAGATTTCGTCACGTTCTTTGGCTTGGTCCACGGCATTGCTCCGTGCACGCCAGGCGCCTCCTGGAACGTGCCGCAAGGCGCCAACTGTCTGGCCAATGTCGGTCCTCTCGACAATCAAGTGAAGAACTATTGGGACTACGTGTTTAACTGGATCAAGCAGAGGTTCGGAACATAGTTATTCAGATTATTGAATCGAAGCGAGCCCGACCTCGAAAGAAGTTGGGAGCATTTTTGATAAACGCAATCGTTCCGCCGACGAAGGGAGTACGCCATGCGTCATATCAAAGTTTCCGGCCGTTGGTTTGCAAATCTACCTGTTGCTCTGCGCTATTTTCGAAGCCGCCCGATTTTTGCCCTTGCCAGTCTTTTGGTCGGCGCGGCACTCATGAGTTTGGGCGCAAGCTCGGGGCAAAACAGTGCGGCCGATCCCGCGACCGCGTGTGCCAATCTTGCCGGCGTCAGTAAATTTCCAGTCACGCCGACGCAGATCACGCTCGCCAAGTGGAACCCCAACGGCACCACCTCGGCGAATGGCGTGCCGTTGCCGGATCATTGTCAGATCCAGGGCGTCATCAACCAACGGATTGGCATCGACGGCTATCCCTATGGCGATAGGTTCGAAGTCATGTTCCAGGGCGGGGGCGGGACGGAGGGTTCCGTGCCCGCCGCCACGGGCAGCGCGGGGACACTTTCGCCGTCGCTCGCCCATGGTTGGGCGGTGGCGAGCCAGGACGGCGGCCATGAAAACAGCCAGCTGCCTTTCTCTTTGGAGTTCGCGCTTGATCCGCAAGCGGTCGCCGATCACGCCTACCGTTCGATCCAAGTCGTGACGCAGACGGCAAAGTTTTTGATCACGGCTGTCTACGGTAAGCTGCCGGACTTTTCATATTCCGTCGGCTGCTCCACCGGGGGCCGGCAGGGCATGGTGTTCTCGCAAAACTTCCCTGAGTACTTCGACGGCATCGTGGCTGGCGATCCGGTATACGATCTCCAGGCTATCGCGCTCAGCGAAGATTGGGGAGTGGAGCAAATCAAGGCGATCACGCCGGCGCCGATACAGACGACGCCAAGCGGCAGTCCGATCTTGTATCCGGCGTTTCCCGTGGCTGATCAGCAACTGTTCACACGCGCTATTCTTCAAGCGTGCGATGCGCTGGACGGCGTTGCCGACGGTGTCATCGATGACTTGAAAACCTGTCAGGCCCAGTTCGACCCGGCGACCTATATATTTTCGGATACCGGGCAACCTCTTCAATGCGCCGGAGCAAAGACGGCGAGCTGCCTCAGTCAGCCACAGATCAATGCCGTCAAGAACATCAACCAGGGACCGAGAAACGCTGCGGGGGAGGTAATCGAAGCACCCGCGGGCGCGGCGGTTCATCCGCATCCCGACAATACGGTGGTCGGTTATCCCTATGACGGCGGATTCATGGCTCCTTCCGGTATTCCGTCGCGCAAGATCGGCACGCCGACTTCGACGCCGGGAGATTTCGCCTTGGGACTCGGGCAGATCCCGTATCTGTGGATCACG
>WNGO01000379.1_pt1 | contig 27060 bp, 19 predicted proteins | sample 5400511 | NCBI WGS metagenome assembly WNGO01 (sample SAMN13153380, study PRJNA577476) | soil metagenome | isolation source: 20 cm soil or saprolite under Garry oak tree replicate 2 | place: USA:California | collected 2016-06-15 | reverse complement strand
AGCAGCACACCGTGGACGCCTACCCAGACTGCCAACTCGCTGACATGGAACTGCGAAACCTTCGCGCAAAACCAGAATGCCAACGCGATTCGCTGGGGCACATTGTATAATTTCCGATTCGACGCCGATCAACCGCCGCAAGCTACAAACGCCACCGTCGACTTCTTCAAAACAGGATCGCCTATGCCTGTTGCCATTCAGGCACCTGTGGACACTGGCACTCCGACTCCTACACCCACACCGACAGCTACTCCTACTCCCACACCTACTACGACTCCACGGCCTACTCCCACTCCGCGGACCACACCCATACCAAGAATTCGTCCCACCCCGCTGCCTCGCCCAAGCCCGTAATAGGCTTGCACGTGGCATCGGCCGGCATCCCTGCCGATGAGTTTGGATTATCGGCTGGAAGCCGAAGCTGCGACGCCCCGCTTCGCGACCTTATCGCATGCCCGAGTCGCATTCCCACTGGACCTTTGTCATTTGGCCAGCCACGACGTCGACTTCGAACGGTCCGTATCGCCCTATACTGCTTGTCGTTCCCTTGCGCGAAACTTTGTAATGCCCCGGCGCCAACGACATCCGAAAGTGCCCCTCGTTATCCGTGGTAAACGATGCGATCTCGCCCTTTTGATTTTCCACCGCGAAAGCCGTGTTCGCGAGTGGTGTAACGGGAGCATCAGCCCGCACGGGTCCGGGCCGGGCGGGATTGAGCGTAATGACTCCTTCGATCCCCGTTTCCGAACCAGATTGCGTTTGACCTGGTAAAAAACCGGCGCACATGATTAGAACTGCCAGAACAATTGAGAATCTTGTCAATTGCATTGGCAAATTTACTCTCACAGCTTCATATCGGTCAATAATGACGGAGCTGCCGCTTTTACGGTTTCCGGTGGTCGTTCTATGCTTGCCCTTGACGACTGATTCGTTGCGCCGAAACTTTTCGCTCTCTGCTCGTAATTTATGAAGCGATATTTGCCTTTCGTTATTGTTGCGCTGGTCGCATTGGCCACAATCGGAAGCGGTGCGATGCTCTACCGGGCAAGGCGACCCCACGTTTTATCCATTCCCGAGAACAAGACACTCTCCGCAAAAAGCGACGCAGAGGCACCGCACATTCGTGGTAACCCGGACGCACCCGTAACGCTTGAAGAGTACGGCGATTTCCAATGCCCGCCCTGCGGTATGTTCGCGACATTTCTTGGTCAGCTCGAGAACGAGTACGATTCGCGTTTACGCGTAGTCTTTCGGAATTTTCCACTCACGATGCACGAGCACGCTCGCGAGGCGGCGCTGGCCGCTGAAGCGGCCGGGCTGCAGGGCCGTTTTTGGGAGATGCACGACGTGCTCTATCGGGAACAAGAAACCTGGAGCAAGGCCCCTAATGTGCGCGAATTGTTCGAATCTTACGCTGGAACGATCGGACTCGACGTTGATAAGTTCAAAAAAGACATGGACGGCGAACAGGTCAAGGCACGAGTCGAAGCCGATCGCCAGCGCGGCCAGTCACTTGGGATACAGATTACCCCAACTCTGTTTATCAATAATCAGCCCCTGGATCCGAAAGACAAAAACCCGGAGGGCATTCGCGCCGAGATCAACGCTGCGCTGGAGAAAAAAACGCAGACATGACCGTATCGCGATTTCGCACGATCATTTACATCGTTGCCGCGATCGTTTCGCTGGCTGGGCTCGCGGACTCAACTTACCTGTCGGTGCAGGCGTTAACGGGCGAGACGCTCGGCTGTGGCGGATCGCCTGATTGTTTCCGGGTCCTGGGCAGTCCGTACGCCAGGATCGGGGGAATTCCCGTTGCCTTATTCGGCTTGGTGGCCTATTTCAGCGCGTTTAGTTTCGCTACGTTCGCAGCGTTCGGATACGCGCGCGCCCGGATATTTCTCATTCCAACCATTGGCGCGATGTTTCTCGGTACGCTCTGGCTGCTTTATGTTCAGGCCTTCCTGCTGCACGCGTATTGCCGCTTTTGCCTGTTCTCTGCGGCAACCACGTTTCTGCTGGCAGGGCTGGTGATTGCTCTGCCGGCCGGACGAGACAGATCGATCTCATAAGTCGTCCACTCTCTTCTCTTGCCCATTCTCTTGCTCTCGCTCATGCTCTTTAGACTCTGTCGTGAAGCACGAGCAGGACTATGAGGTAAGAAAGGATTATCAGGCTTATGCGAATTCTGGTGATCGAAGATGAAAAGAAGACGGCGGCTTTTCTGGCAAAAGGTCTGCGTGAAGCCGGTTTCGTTGTCGATGTTGCCCCTGACGGCGAGGCGGGGCTGGCGGCCACGCGCGCGAGCAAGTTTGATCTTCTCATTGTCGATATCATGCTTCCGAAAAAAGATGGCTGGGCTCTCGTCGAAGAATTGCGCGAGGCCAGGGTGCAGACGCCCGTCATTTTTTTGACCGCGCGCGACAGTGTACGCGATCGCGTGAAAGGGCTCGAGCTCGGCGCGGACGATTATGTGGTGAAACCATTCGCGTTCTCGGAATTGCTCGCCCGCGTACGTTCGCTTCTGCGTCGTACTCCTGCTCGACGGAGCAAGCTGCGCATTGGCGATTTGGAAATCGATACGCGTCACCAACGCGCCGAGCGCGGTGGTGTGCCACTAAATCTTACGCCCAAAGAGTTTCTCCTGCTGACCCACCTGGCGCATTCGGTGGGTGAAGTAGTATCCCGCGATGAAATTGCAGAACACGTGTGGGACATAGGATTCAAAACCGATACGAACGTAGTCGATGTGGTCGTGCGCCGTTTGCGGGCAAAGGTGGACGATCCATTTAAGACCAAACTGGTGCACACGATCCGCGGCATGGGTTATGTTCTCAAAGCGCCCTGAACCGCCGCACAATATACTGCCGACGATCCTTTTCGTTCTCGTAGTCGTCCTCGTCCTCGCTATTTGATTGATATTCCATGACGAGGAGACGAATGGAAAATTGAGATGAGAACGTATTTCGATCACGAAAAACTGGACGTTTATCAGCTAGAGCTTCGTTTTATCACGTGGGTGACAAGGCTACTCGTGGACATCAAGCAACGCTCTGCTGATGCTCGCATTGCAGAAGTTTCGGATCAACTTGATCGAGCTAGTCTCTCCGCTTTGCTGAATACGGCCGAAGGGAACGGCCGACGCCAGCGACGAACGCGAGCGAAGTTCTTCGATGATGCGCGCGGTTCGGCTACCGAATGCGCGGCGTGTTTGGATGCGCTGGTTGCGAAAGCCGTTTGCAGCGGGCCAGACACCGATGAAGGTAAGCAGCTGCTCCTGCGGATCGCTTCGATTCTAACTAAACTGATCGAGCGCTTTGATTTCTCGTCCTCGACTGTTCGAGAAGAAACTGACCAGGGAGCCTTCGAGGACGAGGACGAGGACGAGAATGAGCACGAGCAGCCCTGAATCGCGCTCCATCGCCTCCCAGCTCATCCTCCTTTTTACGCTGGCGGCGGCCCTCCTGCTCGCCTGCGGACTCGGCGTCTTTTACTGGATCGTCGTCCGGCACGCATTCGCGGAAGATAATGCGGTGCTCGCCGACAAAGTGAACGCGTTGCAAACGAGTTTTGAACAACGTGGCGGGTTGGAGGCAGTCGCGGCCGAGATCAACACCGCAGACAGCCGGCAGCGGGCTCCATTTCTGGTGCGCGTGCTCGACCCAACTGGCGCGACCATCGGGCAGACAACCGGGATGGAAAGGCTTCTGCCGGTAAATATTTTTCCACCGGTCGCGTCACGCGAAATTGCGGCGCCGACCGAACATCGAGTTGCAGGGAAATCGTTTGCACTAACGACGAGACGCGCGGTTGCAGACGGCCGGCAGTTTGCGATCCAGGTGGCACAAGACCGCTCGAGCGACGAGCAGGTCGAGAGAAGATTTGGTATTTTGGCTCTGGTCGTTCTTTCAGGCAGCATTCTCGCCTCTGTTCTGATTGCGATCCCGGTCACCAGGCGCGGTCTGCGTCCGTTGGAAGAAATGAAGCTTTCACTGGAGAGAATTGGGCCGACGCACCTGAACGAGCGCGTCGCGTCCGCCAACTGGCCGCGCGAGCTTCAGCCCATGGCCATCGCTTTCGATGAAATGCTTAAGCGTCTCGATGATTCCTTTACGCGTCTCTCTCAATTCTCGGCGGACCTCGCGCATGAATTACGAACTCCCATCGCAAATATTCTGGGCGAAGCACAGGTCGCCCTGTCACGCGACCGCAGCTCTGCGGAATACCGTGAAACCATCGAGTCCGCCATCGGCGAATGCGAACGGCTTTCAGGGATCGTGGATAACTTGCTCTTCGTTGCACGAGCCGACGCAGCACGCGAACCGGTCGAGCGGAAGCGGTTCGAGGCGCGCGCGGCTGTAGAGAAAATTGCGGCGTTTTATCAAACGATCGCAGAAGACCATCATGTCGCGATCAGTTGCAGTGGCCAGGGAGAGATTTCTGCCGATCCCGCCTTGTTCGAGCGCGCGGTGGGCAATCTTGTCGATAACGCGCTGCGTTTCACTCCTGAGAATGGTTCAATTGAAATCTCCCTTGCTGAGCACGCTACGCATTTCGAGGTCGCGGTCAGCGACAATGGCTCGGGAATAGCTCCCGAACATTTGCCGCGGGTGTTCGATCGATTTTACCGGGCAGAGTCATCGCGCGGATCTGATGGAGCAGGCCTGGGCCTGGCTCTGGTAAAGTCGATCGTCGATCTTCACGGCGGCACCGCCAGGATTCAAAGCGAAATCGATCGCGGTACCACCGTTAGCCTCACTTTTCCCAAGTGAGGGGTAAACAGAACGGAAACGCATTCTCCGGTTCCGAACTAAAATTTATCTTGCTAATTATTACAATTTTGTAATTGTAACGCGAAACCTGCAGGATTAACAGCCCCGAAAGGCTTTCGGGGTTGCTGAAGTGGAGAGGCCGCAGCCCGGTGGAGCGGGCTGCGGCTACACTTTTACCCAGCTGCGGAGACGCTCTGGTGAGCCCCCCATCGAGCGCGCCGTACCCAACGCGACCAATTCGACGCCTCTCCCAACAGTGGGGCTGGAACGCCGACAAAATTTGTCTTGCCAACTATTACAGTTTTGTAATTATACGCGGCAATTATGACAAAAACGTCGCTTTTTTCTGGAATCAACCGCCAATGGTTCGTCCCGTTAATTGCATCTGTGTGTTTGATATTTCCTGCGGTTAATCACTCAGTGGATGCGCAGGAAGTAACGCTAACAGAGGAGCAGTCAATAGTAATTACAGGGGAAGAAGTGCCGAGTGCCTACGGTGCGCCTCCGGGGCTTTCGCGCAGCCGTTTTTCCAACACAACGCAAGCGTATGTATTGCCTCCATGGTCATTTTTCTTCGGCGAGCTTTTTGAGGGACAGGGATTCCGCCATGGACCACCCGATTATCTTTTCACTCAGGAGATCGAAATGGGTTTGCCGTATCGCTTTAACGTCGCGGCGGAATCACAGTTCGAACGATTTAACGGTGGTGGCGGCGCGCAGACAGTGAGTCTGGAAGCGCGATGGGCTCTTGCTGATTGGAACAAGATTCCGCTCAATCCAACGCTCTTCGCCGAGTACAAATTCGGTGTCGGCACGATTCGACACGAAGAAGTTCCACCGCCTCCAGGCGGAGGAGAAGAGGAGGAGGAAGAGGGCGGCCCGCCCAAGGTTCCCGATGCATACGAAGTTCGTTTGCTCCTTGCTCAGGAATTCTTCGGACGCATCGAATGGGCGATGAACTGGTTCTTTGAAAAAGAGAACACCGGGGATCGCGGCCGTGAGTGGGGCTTCTCTCAGGCTGCGATGACGCCGGTTCTATTGCCTAACGAACGCCTGAAAGTCGGCATAGAAATGGAATACAGGAATGTCACGACCAAGGATACGCGCGGCGATGCCGTGAATAGCTTCACCATCGGTCCAACCATGGCTTGGAAACCGACAGCAAGTACGCGCCTTGATATCTCGCCGTTATTCGGTTGCACCCACGATTCGCCGGTGGCTGACGTCTTTGTTGCCTTTTCCTGGCTCTTCGGTGGCGAACACGCCGAAGCCGAAGCGCCCGTATCCTCGCGGTTCCGTTACCTCAGCAAGGTTTCCCGCGCTGATAAAGATGCAGATAAACAAATGAAGCAGGTTGCGCCGCCGCCATGTCCCGAATGGTATGGCGACAATGAATGGAATGTGAATCTATGGGGCACCTATGCTTTCACCAACACCGAGTACAACCCTAATCTTTGGCTTGTCGACGTCGTACAAAGTACCAGTGAGGGCCATCCGGTGCTGGGCACCTACGACCGGTACATTGGGGGCGATCATGCGTGGGGCGGCGGCGGCGATATCAAATACTTTTTCCATCGCTACTTTGGTGTGGGTATTGAAGGATTCGCCCTGGATGCCAGCAAAAATGGTTTTGATATCTTCGAGGATCCGACGATCCCGGTTTTTACTACTGAAAAAATCAATCACGATCACATCATTGGCGCTGTCTTGGGAACACTTACGTTGCGCTATCCAATTCCGTGCACACGTCTTGCGCCCTACGCCTGGGCCGGTGCCGGCGCGATTTTCGGCGGCGGCGAAAGAGATATCCTTCATACACAGGGGCCGCCGGATGCGTTCGCTGTCCATGCGCAGACGGATCACTTCGGTAGCGAAACCAAAGTGCTAGGTCAATTCGGAGCCGGTCTCGAATTTCGATTTGCGCGGCATATCGGTTGGACTAACGATTTGAGCTTCGGCGTGATCGATGGTCCAAAAAACAATTTCGGAATGATCCGCAGCGGTCTCAACTTCGCCTTCTAGCTGACGATCACAGCACAAAGGCGTCCTGGCCCAACGCTTCCAAAAACATTTTCAGGGCTGACAACTCCGAAAGCATTCGGAGTTGCTGAAGTGGAGAGGCCGCAGCCCGATGGAGCGGGCTTTGGCTACACTTCCTCAATTGAGGCGATTGTGTCAAGCGCGCGCTGCGTGACTGGTGATGCACGTGTAATATCGAAAGCGCTTCAGGGGGTCATTCCGAGCCGCGCAGATAAATGCCGGTCCGGCTCGGACCGAGAGACCTCACACCAACCGATTGATGACACACGGGGATATTTGCGTACTGCTTCGTGGTTATGTGAGGTCCTTCGCTCCGCTCAGGATGACTCGCGTTGATTGCTGGAACGATATTGCGGCAGCACTGCGGCGATTCACGCTTCTTGACCTCATTTCATCGCGCCGATACTTTTCATTTCGGAAAGGAGATTGTCGGTGAAAACCGAGGTGTCGATCGAATACTGCGTCGTTTGAAACTACACGCCGAAGGCCGTCAGTTTGGCGGCCAAAATTCTTGAGCTCGGCGAGCGCGTCAAGTCGCTCACCTTGATTCCCTCGAGCGGCGGCGCTTTCGAGATTCGCGCCAATGGCAAATTACTCCATTCCAAACTCGACACCGGCGATTGGCCGGACTTCGACGCCATTGTCATGGCAATCAAGAAAGCAAAATAGCGCGTCCGCTTGTTTTTCACCGGCCACTGTCCTGGCGCATGCAATAGGGCCTTGGCCGTTAAGATCTTTCAACGCCCAACACCCAACGCTCAACGCCCAACGCCCAACGCCCAATTCAGACAGTTGGACGTTGGATGTTGTGCGTTGGACGTTGGGCGTTTTCTCTGAGGAGAGTGAAGGGTGCCTGGTGGTCCTCGCGGTCTTCAAAACCGTTGTCGGTTCCGCGTACCGGGACCGAGGTAGGTTCGATTCCTATCCTCTCCGCTTTTTCAGTTGGATTGGCGTCCCGCCAATCGTATCGGCAGGGATGCCGATTCCACAAAGGAGGTGACTAAACATGTCGCGTGAGCAAGTCCGAAGACTCACTTCGCTCTCATCCTGCGCCGGGTGAGCTTCCAAATTGAGCCAACAAGCCCTGCGACAAGTTTTGCCGCAGCTTCCCCTTTCTGTGGATCCGAAAGTGATCGTAAACTCGACCACGTTCGATGATGCCGGCATTTACCGGCTGGATCGCCATCGTGCGCTCGTGCAGACCGTCGATTTTTTCACACCCATTGTGGACGATCCTTTCTCTTACGGACAAATCGCGGCCGCCAACTCGCTCTCGGATATTTTCGCGATGGGTGGGCGGCCGTTGACCGCGCTGAATATTGTTGGTTTCCCAACGGACTTGGTTCGGCCAAGAGTGATTGCTGCCATCTTACGCGGCGGCCTAGCCAAAGCTGCCGAGGTGGGTTGCGCCATCATCGGCGGCCATTCCATTCGCAATCCCGAGCCAATTTACGGATTGGCCGTCACCGGAGTGATTGATATTCGCCGTCTGACAACAAATGCAAATGCGCGCCCCGGCGATCTGCTGGTGTTGACCAAACCGCTGGGCACAGGCATTGCCACCACAGCGATCAAACGCGGAGCTGCATCGCGGCCCCTGCAGAAAAAGGTCATCGCGCTGATGTCGAAAGTGAACACCGTAGGCGCCGAACTGGCGGAGCTACGGCTGGTGCGCGCGGCGACTGATGTGACCGGTTACGGATTGATGGGCCACTTGATTTCACTCTGCCGCGCCAGTGGCGCCTCTGCCGAGGTCGATACGAGCGCGGTGCCCATGATCAGTGATGAGATCGTGGATTTAATCGAACAAGGCTGCGTCCCCGGCGGCAGCCGCGAAAATCTCGTTGCCACAACCGTGGCTGTCGATTGGGGAAAGACCGACGAACCGCAACGAATTCTGTTAACCGACGCGCAAACCAGCGGCGGATTACTCTTGTGCGTCCCCGAAGCGAAGCTGGAGAAAGTTCTTGGAATTTTGCGGCGAAGGCGAACGCCTTGCGCGGCTGTCATCGGAAGAATTAGCGCCCATCGGTCTCGGCGTCCATTGATATGCGTGAAAAGGTGAAACCGCGCTCCCGCCGGGAAATTCCTGCCGTTAACAAGGTTCTCGATGCGCTGGGCGAATACGACCTCGCCACGGCGAGCAAGCTGCCGCGCCCTCTGGTTGTCGATCTTGTCCGACGAGGACTGTCGAAAATACGGAGCAACAGCGAGATCCCGGAATTTGAATCGACAGTCGAACAACTCCATCGATCGCTTGAAGTATTTCGCGCCAGCCGGCTGCAACCGGTCATCAACGGAACTGGGATTGTAATCCATACAAACTTCGGCCGCGCGCCGCTTACCCCCGAGGCTGTCCGTGCTCTCACCGAAATCGGCTCGGGCTATTCCAATCTGGAATACGATCTTGCAACAGGCGATCGCGGACACCGCGGCGCATACATCGAGAATGCGCTTGCGCTACTTTGCGAAGCCGAAGCCGCAACGGTAATCAATAATTGTGCCGCGGCTCTCGTTTTAATCGTTCACCATTTCATCGAGCAGAAACTTGACGGCTTTAAGCCGTCGAGTTCGCGCGCGACTAAATCAGAAGTGATCGTTTCCCGTGGTGAGCTCGTGCAAATCGGGGGCGGTTTTCGAATTGGCGAGATAATCGAAGCTGCGGGAGCCACCTTGCGCGAGGTCGGAGCAACCAACAAAACGACACTTGACGATTACAGACGCGCGATTGGCCTCAGGAGCGCGATGATTCTGAAAGTTCATCGCAGCAATTTCGTTATGAGTGGTTTTGTCGAGTCGCCGTCTGCGGCGGAAATCGCTGCGCTCGCAAGGAAAAAGCGAATTCCTTTTGTGGAGGATTTGGGCAGCGGCGCCCTCGTGCCGACTGAGCAATTTAACATCGCCGAGCACGAACCGACGCCGTCGGACGCATTGAAAGCCGGAGCGGATCTGGTCTGCTTTAGCGGCGACAAGCTCTTCGGCGGGCCACAGGCGGGAATCATTGCGGGAAAGAAGCGACTCGTTACGGCCTTGAAACGCGAACCGCTATTTCGCGCGTTGCGTTGTGACAAGCTTTGTTTCGCTGCGCTGCAAGCCACAATCGATCTTCACCTCAATCAAGCTGTGACGAAAATTCCGGCGATTGGTCTGTTGCAAGTTGCCGACGACGAACTGCGCAATCGAGCCGCGGTGATAAAGACCGGTCTGAGTAATCTGCCGCTGCAAATCGAAATTGGCCGGAGCACAGCCAAGGTTGGCGGTGGCACATTGCCAAAATCGACGATGTCATCTGTTACAATTGAAATTGTTCCGAGGCATTGTTCGCCGGCCGACTTAGCGGCCCGTCTGCGCAGCACCGCTCCGCCGATCATCGGCTATATCGCCAATGACCGTTTCAAACTCGACCTACGCACAATTCTTCCGCACCAGGATGATGCGGTCGTCGATGCGATTCGCGCAGCATGCACCAAATGACGGAGAAACATTTCATCCTGGCGACCGCGGGTCATGTCGATCACGGAAAAAGTGCACTGGTGAAAGCGCTCACGGGAACCGACCCTGATCGGCTCCCCGAGGAAAAGGCGAGACAAATCACAATCGATCTCGGCTTCGCAGAGCTGAATGTTGCCGGGCCCGACGAGCAACCGTTCCATGTTGGAATCGTCGATGTACCCGGTCACGAAGATTTTGTTCGAAACATGATTGCCGGAGTCGGCTCGATCGATCTCGCGCTTCTGGTGGTTGCTGCTGACGATGGCTGGATGCCGCAAACTGAAGAACACGTGCAAATCCTCAATTATCTTCGTGTGCAACGTGGCGTAGTCGCGCTTACGAAGAGCGATTTGGGCGGTATCGATGTCGTAGCGGAGCAGATTCGAGAAAAACTGCGCGCCACTCCGTTTGTGCGCACCTCAATCGTTCCAACTTCGGTGCGCACCGGAGAAGGGATTGAAAATCTCAAGGATGCGCTCGCGACCGAACTCGCCGCGGCGGAGCCGCAACACGACATCTGTAAGCCGCGGTTGTTCGTGGATCGGGCGTTTACGCTGCGTGGAATCGGAACGGTCGTCACAGGCACGCTGAGCGGCGGTTCAATTCGACGCAGCCAGGATGTCTTCGTTCAACCCGGAAATGTTTCAGCTCGGGTTCGTTCCATTCAAAACCATGGCCGCGACATCGAAATCGCTCAGCCAGGAATGCGCACGGCCATCAATCTCCCTGATTTCTCAATTGGCGAGAACGGAATTCAACGCGGCGACATCATCACCGTCGACAGCCTCGGTAGTCCGCAGGCAACAATCGATGTGCTCCTCGAAAGATCGTCGCGACTGAAGCGAAACTCTCCTGCAGCTCGCCCAATCAAGAACGGCAGTTCCGTTCAAGTTCATTTTGGAACAGGTCGGATCGCTGCGAAAATCACATTGTTGGACCAACCTGCGGTTGGCGCCGGGCAAAGCGCAATTGCCCGGTTGCGGCTCGATTCACCGATTGTCGCGCTTGTCGGCGACCGCTTCGTTATCCGCGATTCTTCCGAACAAAGCACCATAGCCGGTGGTACAGTGCTCGATCCGGACGCCGATCGCGCGAATTTCCGCTCCCCTGCGCAGATTCAATTCCTGCGGGCACGCGAGACCGCCCCGCATGACGTCGATGTTTGCGTTCGATCGCAGCTTCAACGTGATCGATACACCGATTCCAAAACTCTCCTGGTGAAATCGAACTTTAGCGCCGATGAAATTTCTGAAGCGTTGTCCCGACTGAGCCACGATGGCGAAATCGTGCTGGCCAGCGATATCATCGCCAGCGCATCTTACTGGCACAATTTGATCAATAGAGCAGCCGCTTTAATTGGCCGGGCGCACGAAGAAAACCCGGAACGCCGCGGAGTCGATCTATCGGAGTTTCGAACGGATTTGGAAATCGAGTCCGACAAATTATTTAGCGCAGTAATTTTAGAACTGACACGAAACGGTTTTGTTCGGTTCGAAAATCAAATTGCTCGCGTTAGTCACCAGCCGTCGCTGCCGCTGGAATTGCTATCTGTCGCGGAAAACATTCGCGCGGCGCTCTTGGCCAAACGTTTCGATCCTCCCGACCGCAAAGGGCTTTCAGAGGATCGAAATCTCCAACAGGCGCTGCGATTCCTAATCGATAAGGGCGAGATCGTTGAAATCACCAGGGAGATCGTTGTTCTTCGCGAGGCTGCCGAACAGATGCAGAAGACCATCACCGAGTTCCTCTCCGAACACGGTTCCGCCACTGCCAGTCAGCTTCGACAGAAAATTGGCACCACGCGCCGCGTAATCATCCCTTTCCTGGAATATTTGGATCGCACGGGTGTCACGCGGCGGATCGGAGATGAACGCGTGCTCGCGAAGAAATCAGCAGCCGCTAAATTGACGGATGCCACACGCGCGCAGCGAACCTGAAGTACATTCGCGGCGCGTATCGCTGCACATCGGAGCTTCGCCGGAAGCGGCGTGGAAGAACGTAGTCCGCCGTTGGCTTGAAAGAATTGCCACTCGCACTTTGCAGGCCAAAAAGCCCGCGGCTGTCGTAACGGCGTCTCGCAGCCAGGCGTATTTTTTTCGCAGTCGCCTGCTTGCCGAAGGTAAATCCCTGCTCGCGGTGAAATTTCTCTCGCCACCGCAGCTGCGGGAACTATTGCTTCGCGGCGGTGGCCAGCGCGTGCCGCTGCGCGAGCATCTTCGGCTCATTCTCGCCGTCACTGCCGAAGAATTCGCAAGCAAAAGTACCGATGATAAAACAGTACTGGTTGCGAAATCCATTGCTCGAGATGCGGATCGTTTTCTGCGCGCGCTTGACGAACTGCGCGCCGCTGGCTGGACTTTTGATGAGATCGAGTCGCCGGCTTTGCGCGAAATCGCGGCGCGATTCGAACAACGAGTGCATGAATGCGGCTTCACTTTCGTTCACGACGCGGATCGCGCCGCGCGTGCGCACACCCAGCCGCTGTTTAGCAATTTGCTTTTGTTTGGGTTCGACGCGGCGCATTGGCCGCTTTGGCCGTTGCTTCATGCCGCGACACTCCGTGCTGACGAAGCCACCGTTGTTTTGAGCGACCCGCGCGATGAGGCCCGCGATCCCGACGAAACCTGGGTCGGAACATGGGAGGAAACCTTTGGGCCGGCAGAGGTAATTCCAGGAACCGATGGGGAATCGACAGCCTCATCGGTCGAATCTTTACTGGTTCCGGCCTCGAACGTTCACTTTGTTATCGGTCGTGACACAACCCAGCAAGCCCGCGCGATCGTCGCTCTTGCCGCGAAATTCCTGGCCGATCCCCACTGCGAACGCCTCGGCATTTTGTTTTCAGGGCCAGGTGCGCTTCCCCGTTTGGTCGCAACATTTCTCGAATCGGCCGGAATTGCCCACAACGACGGCATCGCGCATCTCGCGCCGAGCGCCTTCGACGATGACGCCTGGCGCGCGTGGCTCGAATTGCAACAAACGCCGCGATTAAAGCCTCTGTTTCGGCTGCTTCGTGTTATCGAAGGACGGATTTTCGATGAATTGTCGGTGCTGAAGATAGAAGAAACTCTGCGCCGCGCTTACAACGACATGCTCATCGACGACATCGAGCTGCTGCGTGATTACTGCGCGAACGGTTCTGACTTGCGACATGGCAATGCTGTCGCGCGCGAGCTGGAGAAAATCCAGGTTCTACCCGAGAACGCGACACTCGCTGAATTTCTTTCATACACGCGAACCATCTTTTCAAAGCTCCGCTGGAGAGAACATTGGAATGAACTCGAGCGGCTCAGCCGCAACTGGAGCGATCTGCTGCCGGGGAACTTTTCAAAGAGCTCTTATTTGCGATGGCTGCGGGAACTTCTCGGCGTGCCCACCCTGGAGCGCGACGATCTCGGTTCGCATCCGTACGCGCGCGTCCACCTGCTCGCTTACGGGAACGCGCAGGGCCAACCGTGGTCGCATCTGATTTTTGCCGGCTTAAACGATGAAGCGTGGCCGGCGTTCAACGACGAGCTTGCTTTTATTCGCGACGAGCAGATCGACGAGCTCAATCGCCAGAACAAGACACTGAACCGCCGCGCATCGAAGCGCGGCCGGCAAGGCGAAGGTCATTGGAGCGTGCGCGACGGCAAAACACTCCTGCTGGGACGCAACGAACAACGACAGATCCGCCGGCGGCAGCTTTTCAACCTGGTGGAATCGGTTAGCGCAGGCATCGCCGCCAGCGCGAGCCTCTATTCCGAAGCACTGCCGAGTCGGATCGCGAATCCGAGCGAATTCTTTTCCTGGCTTTACTTCAATACACATGGTCGCGGCGTTTCACAGCAGACGCTCCATTCATTGGAACAGCAAACTCGCAATTGGTTGAAGGATTGGTCCCCAGTCGATGCGCAGAAAGTCGATTCGATTAGCGTTGGCCGAACGGGGTACGCGTTCGACGCACGCCGGCAGCTGCGGCCTGCGGGCGAATATGAATTCGCGCTCCGAAGTCCACTCGATCAGGAAAAATCGCTACGCGTTACCCAGTGGGAACAAGCATTGCGGTGGCCAGCTATCGTCTGGATGGAAATCTTTCTCGGCGTCGAGCCTGACGATGACACCGGCGACGCCTGGGCGATTGCAACCGGGCAATGGGTCCATCGATGGCTCGCGCACAGCGTAGAAAATGCCGAAAAGCGAAAGTTTGTCGGCGTAGATCGCGCCGATGAAATCCGTGAGCGTATTTGGAAAGAAGCGCGCGAGTTTCGCGAACGCCTCGCCGCGCTTTGCTCCGGGCGTGGCAAAGTTCTTCCAGATTGGTGGCGCTCCGGCTGGAGTAATGCGCTTTATATTGCCGACTGCCTCGCCGCAAAAGTTTCTGATCTCCACGATTGGTCGGAAATGGCAGTCGAGTACTCGCTCGGCGAGCCAAGTTTAATTCCACTCAGCGAGAAAGAGACGTTGCGAGTTCGTGGCCGGATCGATCTAATCCTCGCGCGAGCGAAATCTGACCAGTCGCCAATCGGTTACAAAGATCTTTGGGTTGTCGATTACAAAACAGGACGGCAACGCGGTTTTAGCTTGAAAGAATTGAGAAAGAAAGACACGCCGCAGAGAAAATTTCGAAAGCAGCTAATTGACGGCCGTGGGGTTCAGCTCGCGCTGTATGCGCTGGCGGTACACGCGCTCGGCGCTGAGCACGTTCAACTGACCCTGCTTTCTCCAGCGGAACAACTCGAGCCGCAGTTTCATTTGGACCACGTGCTCGTACAAAAAGATTTCTGGAGCGAACTGCACCAGATGCAGGAAACGGGCGTTTTCGGAATGCTCGGACCGGTGCACACCGACTTTGGTTTCGCACGGAGTTATCCCCTCGCGACGCTGCCGATCGACATAGATCTGCTCAAAGAAAAATGGGCGTTGACCCATCCAGCATTCGTCCTTGAAGAGGAGGAGAAAGTGAAGTGACTGCGATTGCCGACGAAGCAGCGCGGCAGCGGTTTGCTCGCGAATTAGATCACAACTTTTCGGTCATCGCTTCGGCGGGCTCCGGGAAAACACGCGCGATCACCGATCGGATCGTTGAAATCGCGAGCCGTTCACAGCGTGCGCTCGAATGGCTGCCGCAGCTCGTGGTCGTTACCTACACGAATCGCGCTGCCGATGAAATGCAGCAGCGAACGCGACAGCGAATCCTCGAAGCCGGCCTGCCGTTGGAAACCGTGGAAGCGTTCGGTCGCGCGTTTTTCGGAACGATTCATGCCTTCTGCATGAAACTGCTCGCGACGCATGGACATCATCTCGGTCTGCCGGCAAGACTCGAAACGATTCCCGACAATAATGATGATCTGTGGAACGAATTCGTCCAGCAACAGACGGAGATCGGTCTTTCGTTAGGCGAAGAAAATCGACGTCTGTTGTTACGCTTAATGCAGGCGCGGCAGTTAATGGAGCTCGCGCGAAACCAGGACCGCATCTTCATCCCGCCGCAATCGCTCGGACGCTGTCCGGAATGCGATTTCAGCAAAGTCGAAGCCGCCTTTGAGAGTGCGCAGGCGACGAACATTCCGAAAGCAAAGTCGCAACTGCGTGAATGGCTGCGGCGCTGGCGCGAAACGGATGAGTTTGCGCCGTGGCCACCGTGTGCCACGACTGCGAGAGATTTCACCGCGCGCTGGCGCGAAGCGTTTCGGCCGCTACGAGAATGGGCAAGTGCGTGCGCGTCCTGCGTGGCCGTGGAACTGCAACGCGATTATCGCGAGTTCCGGTTAGCTCGCGGCGCAATTACTTACTCGGATCAAGTCGCAATTGCGGCCGAACTGTTGCGTCTGCCAGACGTGGCGAAGCGCATTCGTGAGAAGAATTATCGTGTCATTGTCGACGAAGCTCAGGATACGGATCCGCAGCAATTTTTTGTTTTGCTCGAAATCACGCGGCCAGTGGAGGCTACCGGCGAGTGGCTTCAAACCAAACGCGATGGCCCGCCTTCGCCCGGCTACGGCGCGGCAGGTCCACGCGCGGGGCACTTTTGCATGGTCGGCGATTTTCAGCAGTCGATTTATCGCGACCCAGCTGATCTGAATCAGTATCGCGAGCTTCATCGAACTTTGATTTCAACCGGCGCGGCCGAAGAACTGAGATTCTCCGTAACGTTTCGGCTCGATCAGGCCCAGCTCGATTTTGTAAACGACACATTCCCGAAAATTCTGAACAATACTGAAGGCCAGGTCGAGTTTGTTGAGCTCAGTGCGCGCCAGGAAATTCTGCCGGGCCAGGTAATTCGGTTCGACCTTGGCGGCGACATTGACGCGTCGCACACCGAAACTCTTCGCGCGCAGATCGAAGCTCAACGTTTGGCGAAATGGATTCGGGACGCCGGTTTGCAAAAGCTGCGGGCCAGATGTTGGCGCGAAGTCGCGATTCTCTGTCCACGCAAAGCCTGGTTACGGGCAATTCGCGATGCGTTGCTCGAGCAACAAATTCCCGTCGAAGTCCAATCCGAAAGTGATCGTCAAGCCGAGCATCCGGCGTACGCGTGGCTTACGGCGCTGCTCGCGATCATGGTCGATCCGAATGCGAGCTACGAAATCGTGGGAGTGCTGAGGGAAGTGTTCGGAATCTCTGACGACGAGCTGGCGCGATTTGCTCAAGCCGATGGTGACAAGTTTCAAATCGAGCGGAAAACCATTGGCCGCGGAGTCGTCGCGGACAGGTTGAATTTGCTGAGGCAAGTTCGCGAAACCTTGCCCCATCAGCCACTTTTTAGCGCCGTGCGCGAGATCGTGCGAATGACGCAACTGCGCGAACGGCTCCGGACTCTGCCGCGCGAAGAATTCGGCAATTCGGCGAACAACCTGGAGAAACTGCTCAGTGCAGCGGCAGCCGCCGAAGCGCGGCAGGAGTCGCTGGCCGACTTTGCCTTGACCCTTCGGCGCAATCTCGATGAGGTCCGCGAGACTGAACCGGCGGAAGCCGATGCGGTCCAACTGATCACCGCGCAGAAGGCGAAAGGATCGGAGTGGGACACGGTGATTGTGCCTTTTCTGGCGCGTGAGGCGCGGCTCGGCGGGAACATTCGTTATCCGCTCGTCATTGCCGGGGAGCAACCGTTCATCGCGTTCGACCGAAGCGATCGCGCAGATCTGGAAGAAGAAATGAAAAAGGTACAGCGGCAGGAAATGGAACGCCTGCTTTACGTAGCGCTCACACGCGCGCGCCACACCCTAGCGCTCGCGTTCGATGTTGACTTTTTTCGAGGCAAGCGCGGCGTCCACAGCGACACGCAACTCAAATGGCTGCAAGCCGACGCAAACGAGGCGAACGCGGAAGTCCTGTCGGCTCTTTCGGATGAACCGACGGCTTCCGAGGAAACCGCTGCACGCCACAAGGAACGGGCACCTGAATCGATCGCCGACAGTTTGCGCGCCCTTCGACTTGAGACTGGCTGGGTGGACATCGCGCGGCAGCAAGCGGCGTCTATCATAGAGACAGTCACTCCGAGTGAGTTCGCGCCGGAAGAAGAACTGAGCGAAACACCAAGCGCGGCGCAATGGTCCGAGACCGAACCGGAATTGCGACCGCTGCGGATCGATAACCCAGCCACGCGTTACGGACTTTGGTGGCACGACTTCGCCGAACAAATTCCTTGGTCATCCGAGCTGAAGAACTGGAACGAAACTTTCGAGCGCAACCTTGCAGCGTCCCCGGACCCGGCACGCTCAAAACGCGAATGGCAGCTCTTGCAAAAGCAAATTGAATTGGCCGAGGGACTCGGGCGTCATTTGAGGGACGTGAATTTGGTTCGTCAGGAGATGCCCTTCTTCTGGCGAATGGATGATCGCAAATCCCTGGAAGGGATAATTGATCTCGCGTTCTTCGAAGCAGAGACAGAAAAATGGTTCATTTTGGATTGGAAAACCAATCGGCTGGAACCCGATCAGACAGACAAGTTGCGCGTCTCCTATCGACCACAGATCGCAGGGTATTGGAGGGTGGTCGCGGAAATGACGAAGCGGCCGGTCAGTGCAGGGATTTATTCGACGTCGACCGGGCAACTCCTCGTTTACAGCGAAAACGAGCTCGTCACCGAGTGGGAGCGCCTCAAAAATTTGCCTGCAAACGATCTCGCTGGTGAGATCGCGGATTCCCGCTAGCAGACAAGCCCCGGCCCTAGTGAGGGCGTCGCAGCGATCAGCTCTCGCGTTCGCCGCGAATGAATTGCTCAACGCAGCGATAGGCTTCGTCGTCGGTCATTTGGACGGGCGGATGTTTGGAGAAATAGGCAGAGGGCGAATGCAACACGCCACCAATGCCGCGATCAAGTGCAAGCTTGCAGCAACGGATAGCGTCGATGGCCACGCCGGCTGAGTTTGGCGAATCTTCGACGGAAAGTTTCACGTCGATTTCCATCGGCACATCGCCAAAGAGGCGGCCTTCCACGCGAATGAAAGCAATCTTGTTGTCGAGTTGCCATGGCACGTAATCGCTCGGGCCGATGTGAATATTTTCGTCCGCCAGGCGTTCGCCGATCACCGATTGAACGGCTTCGGTCTTGGAGGTTTTCTTCGATGCCAGTCGGGTGCGATTGAGCATGTTTAGAAAGTCAGTGTTCCCGCCGGTGTTTAGTTGATATGTGCGAACGAGTTTCACGCCGCGCTTCCGGAAAAGATCTACCATCATTCGGTGTACAATAGTCGCCCCCATCTGCGCTTTGATGTCGTCCCCAATGATGGGAAGATTCTTGTCCGCAAATCGTCTCGCCCACTTTGGGTCGCTGGCGATGAAGACGGGAATGTTATTGACGAACCCGAGCCCGGCCTCCAGCGCACAACCCGCATAAAAGCGCGTCGCCTCTTCCGAACCGACAGGGAGATAATTGACCATCAATTCAGCGGAGGAATCCTTCAATTCGGCGATGATTTGTTCGCGTGTGGATTCCTTTTCCAACGGGAGGAATGTGCGCAACGGGTCCTCGTCGCGCATATGCGGAGGGTAGCCATCGAGAACGCAGCCCATCTTCACGATGGCGCCGGTGAGCTTGATTTTCTCACAAAAGGCTTTCGTGCAATTGGGCGGCGAGAAAATTGCTTTGCTGACATCGAGGCCGACTTTACGGCGATCGATGTCAAAAGCAGCGACAACCTCGATATCGCTCGGCCGGTAAAAACCGATCTCCCGGTGCATCAGCCCGATGGCAGAGCCGTCGGTGGAGGAGCCGCCATAAAAATTGATTCCTTGGACAAGAGAGCTGGCGCAGTTTCCAACGCCGACGATGGCAATTCTTATTTTTCTCATTTCTAAAGTGTTAAAGGTGAAAGGCTACCTGAATTAGATTATTCGAAGCAAGATGCAAGTTAGGCCGTTTCACCACGACCGGCTGCGCCTGCCAGTAGTCTAAATATTATAAGCGCGGAATGTGTCCGAAGTCGCGCCAGCTTGCAAGAACTGATATAAGGGGAAAAGTCACGGGGCATCCTTGGTACAAAGAAGGCCCTTGCAAGGAGATAGACGAAATGCGCTTGAAATTTGCAGCCATCACGACGCTGATCGCTGCTTTTTCCGCCTGGTCGCACGGATTCGGGGCTCCCATTTACACGATCGAACAGGCGGTCGCCGTCGCCCAAGCGCACAATCCAGAAATCGAGATTGCCCGGACGAAAGTACAAGGCGCGCACGGCGGCTGGGTCGAAGCGCGCTCGGGATATCTTCCGTCGCTAAGCTCGACCGGGCTGGCCGATAAACGACAGACGCAGAGCGAAACCCGACTCCGGGACGAGGATTACAATGCGATAGTGAAGCTCGAACAGAACCTGTACACTGGCGGAGCAGTAACCAGCCAGGTGGCTATCGCACGGTTAACCATCGAGAAGCAAAACTATGAGTTGCAGGAGACTGCCAGTCGAGTGGCAATGGATGTGCGGGTCGCGTTCAACGAACTTCTCCTGAACCGGGCGAAGGTGGGTGTGCGGCAAAATTCGGTGAGAGTCCTGGAGGAAGAACTCAAAAGCCAGCAGCAAAGCTTTAGCGCCGGTATTGTTGGTAATTTGAACGTACAGCGCGCTGAAGTCGCTCTGGCCAACGAGCAGCCAGAACTTTTTAACGCCCAGACGCAATTGAAAAATTCCTACCTCCGACTCGGCGACCTTTTCGGCACGGAGGCCCGCCCCGAAAGCGGGACAGCCCCATTTGAGGTTTCGGGAGAATTACAATATCAAGCAAACCATCCCGATCTGAACGATTGCCTCGCGCGCGCCGACGCGAATCGGCCAGTCATCAAAGCCCGGCAAAAGGACATCGAGATCGAGGACCAGCAGTATATCCTCGACCGGAGCGCGATGCGGCCACATATCCGCGCTTTTTCCGGCTACGAAGTTTACAGCGAGCGCGATCCGGATGTCGGTCAGGAATTTAATTACGGCGGTGTGGTAGGGATAAACGCGACGTGGAATATCTTTGATGGGTTTGCGACCAAAGGTCGCATGCAAGCCACACGCGCCCGACGCGGAGCAGCTGTGCAAGCATTGGCAGCGGCCAGGCGCTCTGTTGCCTCGGAAGTGCGCAGCGCTTTTTTTGATCTCCAACAGGCTGACCGCGTGCTTGAAATCGAGACAACCAATGTTCAGGCCGCAGATGAATCTCTCGACATTGCGAAAAGCAATTTTGCTGCCGGATTGGGAACACAACTCGACATCCTGCAAGCGGCATCCGATGTCACCCGGACCCGCACTACCCGACTAAGCGCAATTTATTTGCACAACGCGGCCCTTGCACGTCTGGCGCACGCCTGCGCGAGTTCCGCGGAAGCCCTTAATTTCGGATCAAAAATCGAAAATGCGAAGAAGGAAAAACGCGGTGCGGCGCAAGCTGCCGACGTCGCTCGTCCACCGGAAAAGTTAAGTCGACGATGAAACAACGATCTGTGTTTCTGAGGACGCAACCTGTAGCCGTTGCCCTGCGGGCGGCGCGACGCGCACATTTTGAACATGTCAGCTTCACGCGTCGCACGGGGAAGCAGCTACAAAGAATGCGGCGCGCCAGTTTCAAGCGAGCGTCAGTACGTATTCACCTGTTCGCTGCTGTTTTTACGGCTTGTTTCGCGTCTCCAGCCGACGCCATTACACTGGAAAATGTTCTGCAAACTACGCTGGAAAGAAACCCGGACATCCAGGAGGCGAAATCAGGGCTTGAGCAGGCTGCTGGAAAACGGCTGGTCTTTCGATCCGTCGCCTTGCCTGACGCTGAACTGGGCGTCCCGGCAGGCGTTCAGGCCGGTCACCGTGCCGGTGAAAGCGGAGTAAAAGGCTTTGCCGTGGGGCGCGGCGTCTTGACCCAGACGCTGTTCAACGCGAATCTGCCCGCTTCTCTGCGGCGGGGCGATGTCGAAGTCTTGATTGCACAACAGCAATTGAACGTTGCTGTCGTTGAGCAGTTGCACGCAGCGCGCCTGGCGTTTTACGCCGCACTCTACAATCGATCGTTGGAATCCCTCCGCAGGGAACAACAGGGACGACTGCAGGAGAATGTAACTGCTCAAAGAACCCGTTTCGAAGCCGGACTGACTGATAAGACTGCGCTTGCAAGTGCAACCGTTCAGGCGTCTGAATTGGACACGCGAATTGAAGGCGCGCATCGCACCTATTTGGACGCACGATTGCAATTGGCCCTGGCAATGGGGATCGGTCCAGCAAAGGCATCGCTGCCCGAGCCTGAAGGCGAACTACACTCCATCCCGATACGCGTCGATGTTGATTCCGAAACAGCGGCGGCTCTTCAGAGGAGAGCTGATCTTAAACTTGCGCGGCTGTTTGTGCGCGCCGCGAACGAGGATCAACGAATCATCGAAGCCGACTATTATCCCGCCGTGATCGGTAGCCTTCCAGGTGAGTACGTCCCGGTCACAGGGATTCATCGCGAAGGATCTACAAGCAAGACACAGGATTTTATTGGGTCTGAGATTCGCGAGAAGGCGGCGTACACGTGGCGCGTCGTCGATAACGGCAAAGTAGGCGGCGCGGTTCTTAGGGCTCGTTCGGCGCGAGAGATAAACGAAATAACGTGCCGGAAACTGGAGACGAATATCCCTCGCGAGCTTTCGCGGATCGCGAACGATCTTAAGACAACAGAGATTCGCGAAAAATCTCTCGCCTCCGCAACAGCTGCCGCGGACGAAAGCGCGCGGGCGGTGCAGCAAAATCTGGCCAGCGGTCTGGCATCCCCGCTCGAGTACCGGGTTACTCAAAATTTCTTCCTGGAGACCAAGAGCGGATTGTTAGATGCGATCTATCAGCACAATCTCGCCATGGCCGAATGGGACCGCGCCACGGGACGCTATTTTCAATTTTCTGACGACAATACGAAGTCGCGGTAGACGCAATGAGGCGGCTACAAGAACTGCTCAGATCTTGCAGCACACCGTTTGGCGATCTTTAATTCTCTTTCGCTGATCGAACGAGCGTTTCCGCTGCGGTGTCTTGGAAATAACATCCACGAACCTCTGCCAACAGGCTCGGATGAGGCTGAAAACGCTAAGATCCCAGTTTATTGCAAAGAAGCATCACGAACACCACACTAGTTCTCCGAATTGAAATTGCCGGAATCCAAAAGACTCTTGTTGGGCGGTGGAGCAGCATTCGTGCTCCTTTTCGCGCTGACATATTATTTCCTGATGCCGGTGGCGGAAGTGGTCACAGTACGCCGCGGTACCGCCATCTCTGCGGTTTATGGGACAGTGCGGATCGAACCGGCGTTTGTGGTGCGGGTTCGAGCCCAAAATGACGGCTTCATCCGGTTGGCCGAACCTTTCTCAGCTGGGCGCGGCGCAATTGGCAAGAGCGTTGAGAAAGGACAATTACTGGCGACGATCGCCGACGAGGAAACTTCCAGAGAACTGAAGCAAGCCCGCGCCGATTTGCAGGCGGCGATCGACCGGGCGGCTCTGCCACTCCCGTCTTCGGAGTTGCTCAAAGCAGCTGAAGACAATCTGCAGCGGCTCGAAAAGGTTGTCGGCTCGGGAAATGTGCCTGCAGTCGAATATCAGAAGGCAAAAAGCGAAGCGAACCGGCTGCGCGGCGCAGTGGAAGCCGAGCGGATCGAGCGCGACCGCAATCTCAACTCACTGGGAGAAACAATGAAGAAACTAGAGGCCCAGATGAAGAACTCCGAAGTTCGCGCGCCCATCGACGGCGTTCTCACTAACGTCCAGACCATTGATGGCGAACTGGTTTCAGACGGCAACGAGCTTTTCACCGTTTCGTCGCACAAGAATTACGTTCGCGGCGAAGTAAACGAAGAAGATGTGGGTGAAGTGAAACCGGGAATGAAGGCAAAACTGCAATTGTATGCCTATCGGATGAAGACTTTCACCGCGCGCGTTTCGTCAGTTCAACCGGCGGCCGATCCAACGACGCAGCGCTATACCATTGTGCTGGAGATGGAAAATCCGCCGGACAATTTGATGGTCGGAATGACTGGCGAGATGAACATCATTACTGGCACACATCAACATGCTCTTTTGGTGCCGACGCGCGCCCTCCTCGTCGATCAAGCGTTGGTGGTGAGACACGGCATCGTGGAGACTCGCACGGTTGGCGTTGGATTTCGCACCCTCGATTTTACAGAAGTAACGAGCGGCCTGACGGAAGGCAGTCATGTGATCGTTTCGGACCAGGACAAATTCCACCCCGGCGAAGCAATACGGCAACGGATGGTCAATCCCCCGCCGCAGCCGAAGGAATCGTGACTCCGACGCTTTACATTGCCCTGCGTTTTTTGACGCATCGCAAGCGGGCATTGCTTCTGAGCCTTAGCGGCGTCGTTTTCGGAGTTGCGATCTTTATCTGCACGCAGGCGCAGACCCAGGGCTTCGCACGCTACTTCATTGACTCAACCATCGGTAGCAATGGCGCGCTGGTAATCAGATCGCGTTTTCGACCACGCTACGAACCACTCATGGTTTCCGCGAAGGGCTCCAAAGGGAATGTTGGACACCGTCTCTATTTTGAAGGCATCACTAACGCCAATGAAATCATGCGGGTGAGCAGGCAATTTTCTAATGTGGTTTCCTGTTCCCCGGTCTTGCGCGGGACGGTGAGTGCCCGTGCCGGATTTGAAAACGCGACTGTCGATCTTTACGGCATCGATCCGGCTCTGCACGCGCAAACGACGGATATTCTCCACCAATTGATTGGCGGAAATTTTGATGATTTTCGAAACAACACCAGTTCCATCATTATTGGTTCGCGCCTGGCAGAGTTACTTCAGGCTAGTGTCGGTGATACTGTGCAATTGCTTGCCCCCAACGGCGAGTACTGGCGCTTCACCGTTGCAGCGATTGCTCGTGCAGGCATCGGCTCGATTGATTCAACCCGCGTTTATTCGCATGCCAGAGTTGCACAAGCCCTCCTGCAACAACCGTCCGGTGCAACGATGATCATATACAAATTGCGAAATCCCAACCGTGCACCCGCTTTGGCCAGTCGTTTCGAAACGCTCTTTCAGCATAACGCCACGAGCTGGCAGGACCGCGAGGAGAGTACGCTCCAACTTTTTCTGACCCTGAGAATGTCCGTCGCGATTACCGTTTCCCTGATTATCCTGCTCGCCGGCTTCGGCATTTTTAATGTCCTTACGATGTCGGTGCTCGCGAAAATAAAGGAGATCGCGATTTTGCGTTCAATGGGTTATCGGCGCATCGACGTTTCTTTAATTTTCTTGTGGCAGGGCGCGTTGATCGCTGCGGCGGGATCGTTGCTCGGCTGTTTGCTGGGCGCATTAATGACCTGGGGTGTCTCGCACATTCCCATTCGCCTCCGCGGTTTGTTGTACACGAATTACTTTTTAGTGACGTGGGATTGGAGACACTACGTATTTGCAACGTTGCTCGCGATCCTCGCCGTTTTCATCGCCAGTTACGTCCCCGCGCGGCGCGCTGCCGAATTGCCACCGGTGGTTACTATTCGCGGCTCAAGATGAACTCAGGAACCTGTCTTAGTTGCGAAGGCATCGAGCGTTATCTCGGCGAAGAGGAAGAGCGGGTGCACGCTCTCCGGGGCGTCTCACTCGATATCGAGCCCGGTAGCGTCCACGCAGTGGTCGGTCCGTCTGGATGCGGCAAAAGTTCGTTGCTCTACATTCTTGGACTGCTTGATTTGCCGGACGGCGGCCGCGTTTCAATCGAATCGGAGCCAGTGTCCCAGCTGAATGATGACGAGCTCGCGCATAAACGCAGCAAGTTCATCGGCTTCATCTTTCAATTCCATTTTTTGATGGAGGATTTCACGGCGCAGGAGAACGTGATGATTCCGATGCGCAAACTGGGGCAACTTTCCGACAATGAGATGCGCGAACGCGCTGCCGTGCTGCTCGAAGCGGTAGGTTTGGGCGATAAATTACGGAGGCCCAGCCGTCACCTTTCCGGAGGCGAACAACAGCGCGTCGCCATTGCGCGCGCGCTGGCCAACGATCCACTTGTCATTCTGGCCGATGAACCAACCGGCAACCTCGATACTGCCAACTCTGAGCGCGCGTTTGAACTGCTTCAAAATATTGTTCAAGAAGGCGGCAAAGCTCTGCTCCTGGCCACGCACAATCCCGTCATCGCCGAAGCCTGCGATTGGATCCACGAGATGAAAGACGGCCTGATCACCGCCAGCCACCCGCGGGGCCCGAGAAGTTCGATTTCTTAAGTCGATCAAACGCAGAGCCACGTCCCAACTGAAGGCCGGTGACAGTTGGCAGCTTGCGCCTCCACCGTTAATCTCGCGGGCGATGGAGAATATCTTGCCAGTCCTAATCGCGGATGCGCCCGAGGCCTTGATTGAGTTGTGTGGCGTGAATTTACTCGAACGTTTGCTCCGCATTTTGCAGCGGCTCGGATTTCGCAGCGCGATTGTTTTTTCCACAACACCCGAAATTCTCGGAGCTGAATTAGCGAAAGATTCGTGGGCACGCCAACAGATAGTTGTCGACCTTGTCCCACGTGCAAATGAACCTTTGACTGCGCAACTGCTTGTGGAACAAATCCGGTCGGACCGCTTCTTGATAATACCGGGAAATATTTATTGTGACGCTCGTTTGCTTGCCGCTTTTTGCGCGAAACAGTCTCCCGCCGCACTTGTCGATTCCGATCCGCCGGAATTCGCGCGATCTTTAATCCGGAATCCATGTGGACCGGCGTTGGTCACGAAAGATTTTCTCTCTGCGTTTTCGTCTACCGCGCCTTTCTTCGGAGAACTCAAAGACAAGATTGACATCCGGAAGATCGACATCGTCGACGCGGCGGAGGAGGATGATTACATCGTCCCCATGCGGCGGCGCGTACGGCCCGTTTGTTTTCCGGCGCCGTCCGAACAGAATCACAGTTTGGCTGAGCGCCTCATCCTCGATTCCGCTCAAAAGGGAACGCTCGACTTACCGGCTTATCTGCATGCACCGATCGAAACGGCAATCATCTCACTTCTTTGCAAGACGCGAATCACACCGAATCAAATTACAATTGCAGGGTTCATTATCGGATGCAGCGCGACGGCGGGTTTCGTGGTTGGCCGGGTCGGACTTGGAATTCTCGCTGCTCTCATATTTGGTATCGTCGATGGACTGGACGGGAAGCAGTCGCGCGTCAAAATTGAAACCACCGAGCGTGGCAAGTGGGAACATCATCTCGATTATCTGATCGAGAATTCGTGGTGGGTGGTTATCGCGTTTTATTTGTGGCGAAGCGGCCAATTTCCGAACGCCTTCTATTTTCTCGGTTTGCTAATCGCGTCGCACCTGCTGG
>WNGO01000378.1_pt1 | contig 27080 bp, 28 predicted proteins | sample 5400511 | NCBI WGS metagenome assembly WNGO01 (sample SAMN13153380, study PRJNA577476) | soil metagenome | isolation source: 20 cm soil or saprolite under Garry oak tree replicate 2 | place: USA:California | collected 2016-06-15 | reverse complement strand
GGGAAAAGCTGCTCGCGGCGGCGGTAGCCAAAGAAAAGGCCGACGTGGGAGCACTGAGCCAGCTCCTGATCCAACACAATCTCCTGAAGCGCGAGTTTGATACGAACCAGCAGCTTTACGACAGCCTGCTCCAGCGGCTTAAGGATGCAACGGTTTCGGCTGGTCTTCGTGCAACGAACATTCATGTCGTTGACCCCGCTCGGTCTCCCAGGGTGCCCGTTCGACCTCAAAAACTTCTCAATATCGCCATAGGCCTGGTTGTCGGGCTGATCCTCGGAGTGACCCTCGCTTTTGTAAAGGAAGCCTTGGACAGTTCGATCAAGAGCATCGAAGAGGCAGAGAGAGTTGTGAACGCTCCCGCCTTAGCGGTTGTTCCGCTCGAGCGCGAACTTCCTCACCGACAAGCCCGATCACTTACCCGAAACAACGGCACCTCAAAGTCGGGCGAAGCAGAGTTGGCGCTCTTAAAGCAACCGTCATCAGCGCTAGCGGAATCCTTTAGAACCCTCCTCACTTCTGTGGTGCTCTCGACTGCCCCACGCCCTCCGCAGGCATTATTAATTACGAGTGCTACGGCTAGAGAGGGGAAAAGCACAACCGCCCTTAACCTGGCGATTGCACTCGCTCAAAGAGGAGACAGCACTCTTATCATAGATGCCGATCTTCGTAGGCCTGGGATCGCTGAATCCCTAGATCTTGTCGATGAAGAAGGTCTCGCTGGCTACCTGACGGGAGCCCACAGCGTCGAAGCAGTACTAAGACAGTTTTCTCCTGTACCTGCTCTTTGGGTACTTCCCGCCGGTCCCAAGCCTCCCAATCCGGCGCAATTGCTTTCCTCGTCTGCCATGGAATCCTTACTGAAAGAATTGCGCCAGCGGTTCAAGTTCATGGTAATCGATTCGCCCCCCGTGCTCCCTGTGACCGATGCGATGATCCTCTCAACGTTCGTGGACGGTGTTGCTTTTGTTGTCGAGAGTGGGGTAACCGCCAGAGGGGCAGTGGCACGCGCTCGCAAGGTCCTGGAGAATGCAGGAGCGAGAATCCTAGGATTGGTCCTCAATAAGGTAGACGTGCGTCATAACGGATACTATGGTTACTATGGTCATTACTACTATTCCTCCGGCTCCGGTAAGACGAAGCGGATCCCGGCTTCCCAAACCTAACATTGGGCATCCTGCCATGCGCACGGCCAGGATTTCCTTGCTACGCCGCATAGACAACCCAGGGAGGTTCATAAACCTTGCCTCGGGACGCTAGACAAGAATCGCAGGTAAACCTGACGGTCATGAGCGACTATCAGCACAGAGTATACGCCAGGTACTCCGAGGTGCGCCCTCACTACCCTGTGCCCACCAACCGGACCGAACTCCTCTCGGGCGCCGACGTTATCTTTCGCAAATTCCTGGTTCCTCTGCTGCCCGCCCGCAAAGACGCGAAAATCCTCGACATTGGTTGTGGGTACGGCCATTTCGTACATTTCCTTCAGAGCCGGGGGTACTCAGCAGCGATGGGGATTGACCTTGTCCGGCAGCAAGTGGAAGTCGGTCAGCGTTTGGGCGTGCTCAATCTTCGTCACGGCGATGCCCGCGAGTTCTTGCGCGAGTCTATCTCGCAGTTCGATTTCATCTCCGCCATCGAAGTCCTGGAGCACATTCCCAAACAAGACGTTTTGGGATTCCTCGACCTCATCCACAGTGCCCTTCGGCCCGGGGGACGACTCGTGTGCAAAGTACCCAATCTGGGGGCTTTTTACTCGCCGACTTTCTTCATGGACTTTAGCCATGAAACACCTTTTACCGGGCCCAGCCTGAAGATGGTTTTCGAGCTCGCCAATTTCGCCAACGTGCGTGTGTCACCGATAGGGCCGGTGGCGCACGGGATGAAGAGCGTGGTGCGACTGGTCTTGTGGAAGATGATCAGCGGGGGCCTGCGATTTGTTCAGATCGTCGAAGGTGGGCCTGGGGACAGGCTTCGCACGCTTTTCACCTCCTCCATCTTGGCTTCCGGTGACAAATCTTGAATTTGCTGATTGTTGGGGGACCGGAGGATTTCAGTGTGGCGGCTCGGTGTGAAGCGTTCGGGTGAAACCATGGGCGCGGAAATTACGCTGCGTGACATCCCGCTGAAGTCAATCATCAATGACCATGTTGGCACGCCGCACTGCACGTGGGTTCGCGTTCGCTCCTTGCCCAATTGGGCATTCTCGGGCTGGGGCTTCGCGGGTGTGGCGTGAGCGCGGTTCTGGGCCAACAGGGTCGCGGGAACTCGCTTCGCTTATTCTGTGGCCCTGTTGGCCCTCAGTGTTAGGTCATGTTCGCCTCGCTGGGCATCAACCAGGCAACCGTCTTCTAGCGGGGAAAACGCCATTTCCCTGTTTGCAAGACACCGCGGAGAATCATCAAGGACTTATCCGGCATATCGAAGCCATTTGGCTGCCGAACACCGGACGGCTGTCGATCCCAACTCTTCCACCGTTTCTCGGCGAGCTGACGGCCTGGCTGCGCGCGCATCGAACTTGAACGCCTCCGGGGACTCTATTGCAAGGAGTGGCTGTGACAGCGCTGGCAGAATCCTTTAGAACCCTCCTCACTTCTGTGGTGCTCTCGACGGCGCCTCGGCCTCCGCAGGCGTTATTGATAACCAGCGCTACGGCTAGAGCGGGGAAAAGCACAACCGCTCTTAACCTGGCGATTGCACTCGCTCAAAGAGGAGATAGCACTCTGATCATAGATGCCGATCTTCGTAGGCCTGGGATCGCTGAGCCCCTAGATTTTGTCGATGGGGTCATCGCGTCGGTCACGGGAAGCACGGGGGTGAATCGATCACCAGGAACTTGAATCCTCTCAACGTTCGTAGATGGTATTGCTTTTGTTGTCGAAAGTGGGGTGACCGCCAGAGGGGCAGTGGCGCACGCTCGCAAGGTCCTGGAGAATGCCGGAGCAAGAATTCTAGGATTGGTCCTCAATAAGGTAGACGTGCGACTAACGGATACTGCGGTTACTACAGTCATTACTATTCCTCCGGCTCCGGTAAGACGAAGCGGATCGCGAATATAACCGGGGCCGGGTCGAGAGTCCCTTCCGGGGAGGGCCCGGCGGGCCAGGCATCAGGCGGATGCGCCCAACCGCCGGGGCGGGATGGCACATTGGACCGATTCCCCCGGACTGGTCAGTGGCGATTCTGATGGGCCTCGGAATGGCGACGGGGGCCAGCATTGCGGCCGCCGTGGAGATCCCCGGCAACGTCGCCTAGTTCGCGGTGCAGTGACTTGCCAACATCTCCGACGGCAGGTAGTGGAAAAATGAACATTTCCCGAATATCTGACAAATCATTCGTCGGTAGGGCTCTCCGTCTTCCCTTGCGTCTTATACCTCCGCAGACGGTCCTCCCCATTCTTCAGGGCAAACTGAGGGGGCTGAAGTGGATAGCTGGCTCGAGCAACCACGGCTGCTGGCTCGGAAGTTACGAGTACGACAAACAGAAGGCATTCGAAAAAATGGTGGCAAAGGGCGGCGTCGTGTTCGACATCGGAGCCAATGCCGGTCTTTATACACTGTTAGCGTCGGTCTTGGTTGGCTCTCAGGGGAGGGTCTTCGCGTTCGAGCCGGGACCGAGAAACGTGCGCTATCTGAAGGCTCACCTACAACTCAACCATGTCTCCAACGTAAACGTAATTGAGGCGGCGGTTTCCGATCGTATGGGGGAGGCCTCTTTTGACGTGGGGGCCAATGATTCGATGGGTCACCTCGCTGATAGGGGGATGCTTCGAGTGAAGGTCGTAACTCTCGATGAACTTATTTCAGCACGGGATGTGGCGATCCCTAGCTGCATCAAGATCGATGTTGAAGGCGCAGAGGCGCGTGTCCTCAATGGCGCTAAGGGTCTTCTGTCAAATCTCCATCCCACCGTTTTCCTGGCAACGCACGGTAAGCATTCACGCCGCGAGTGCTGCCAGCTCCTGAGTTCTCTGCAGTACGAATTAAAACCGATAGTCGGAAGAAACTTGGAAGAGACCGATGAGATTGTGGCGTTTCGACCGGCATGCTAGCCCGGAAGATTGCAGGCGACATCCGATTGAGACCCTCAAATCAAGATCTTTCTGAACCCATCTCTTGCTGGAAACTGGTCGATGATCCAGTTTGACAAATCTCGAATTGACAAGCTCTTTTCCAATTCACTTGTGGGCAATCTTCTTGTCACGTTCGCTGGCAACGGGTGTCTAGCGTTGCTGGGTCTTGTGACGGGAGTGCTAGTTGCACGATTGTTGGGGCCGCAGGGCCGAGGGGAACTTGCGGCCATTCAAACCTGGCCAACTAATATTGCGTCGCTCGCCATGCTCGGGCTGGCTGAGGCGACAGTCTATTTCAGCGCCCGTGAGCCGCGCCAGGCGGGAAGGCACCTCTCATCTGCTATAGCGCTTGCGTTGCTGCTGAGTCCTCCCGTCGGACTAATTGCCTACCTCCTGATGCCCGTTTTACTTAGTGCGCAGTCCGCGCATGTCATTCAGGCAGCGCGCTGGTATCTCTTGTTAATTCCGGTGATGGCCTTGGTGGGCATGCCGTTCAATGCGCTGCGGGGAAGAAGCGATTTCCTCGTCTGGAACGCTCTGCGGGTGACCCCTAATATCAGCTGGCTGATAGTTCTCATCGCCGCCTGTAGCCTGCGTGCCGCAACACCTCAATGGCTGGCTGGTACGTTTCTTGTCGTTTTGTCCTTCCTGTTTGTCCCTGTTTTTGTAGTGACTCGGCGTCGCGTCCCGGGTCCTTTCACTCCTGATTACCGCCTATGGAGACCTATGTTGAGTTACGGCGCTCCCTCTGCGGTGGGATCAGTTCCTCAGATGTTCAATCTTCGATTAGATCAGATGCTGATGGCAGCACTGTTCGCGCCGCGACAATTAGGGCTCTATGTTGTTGCCGTTGCCTGGAGCGGGGCGGCCATTCCCGCCGCGAGCGCCATAGGAGCAGTAACCTTCCCTCGTGTGGCTTCTCAGCGCTTAGCAGCGGCAGGGGCGGAAACCTTGGGGCAGACGATCCGCCTTGGAACCCTCGCGTGCACCTGCGTCGGCGGAGTTGTCCTCATCCTTGCGCCCGCAGGGATACCTCTGCTTTTCGGCGCCCGGTTTGCGCCCGCAATCCCGGCGGCGCTGATCCTAACGGTCGCGAGCGCTGTTCTGGGCCTGAACGTCATTCTCGAAGAGGGCGTTCGCGGACTTGGCGACACGCGGGCCATCCTGTGGAGCGAGCTCGCCGGCCTGGTGACGACGATCGCGGCACTGGCGCTTCTTTTGCGCCCTCTTGGCATTGTCGGAGCTGCAATTGCATCGCTCTTGGCGTATGTAGCAGTTTGCGTTTCCCTGGTGATTCAAGTCCGAAGCAAGACCGGGTGTTCAGCGACGAATCTGCTGCGGCCCCGCGGAGCGGACTTCCTCTTCGTTCGGCAAAGGCTGCTGGCGATCCTCAAGGGATAGCTTGTGGTCAAACTAGCTGCGATTTTCTCACATCCGATCCAGTACTTCGCTCCGTTGCTGCGAGCGTTAGCAGCGCGGCCGGAGGTGGATCTGACGGTTTACTTCTGCGACCAAAGAGGAACGGTGCCCGCGCTGGATCCTGGGTTCATGGAGGACGTGGTCTGGGACGTCCCGTTGCTGGAAGGATACCGGCATAAGTTCCTGCCGGGGCTCGTTGGCGTTTCGAGGGATGACTGGACCGTCGGCCCCATCAACCCGGTGATTGTCGGAGAGCTCTTGCATCAGAGCTACCAGGCGGTTCTGGTCCATGGTTACTCAATCGTAACAAATTGGCTGGCGATGGTCGGCTGCTGGATCACTCGGACGCCGATCTTTTTCCACGGCGAAACGTACCTTCGAAGTTCGGCACCAATTCACAGGAAAATTGCGAAGGAGATCATCTTGAAGATTTTGCTGCGGAACGTAGCCGGTTGCCTTTATATCGGATCGAACAGCAAGGAATTTTATTCCCACTATCAAGTGCCAGAATCGCGTCTTTTTTTTACGCCCTATACAGTAGACAACGCATTTTTCTTTCGCTACGCTGAGAAACTGGAGTTTCAGCGAAATGCGATCCGGGCGGAATGGGGAATTCGAGATAACCGACCCGTTCTTCTTTTTGTGGGAAAGCTCATCCCCAAGAAGCAGCCGCTGTTCCTACTCGAAGCTTACCGCAGATTACGCCGCCGCTTCACCTGTGCCTTGCTCTTTGCGGGTGACGGTCCCTTGCGCAGGACTCTAGAGGAGATTATCGCACAGGAGAGTATTCCTGATGTCTCCATTACAGGCTTTTTGAACCAGACGGAGTTGCCCCGAGCATACACGGCGGGTGACATCCTCGTCCTCCCCTCCGCTGAGGAACCGTGGGGACTGGTTGTCAATGAAGCCATGAATTTCTCGCTTCCCATTGTGGTAAGCGATCGCGTGGGCTGCGGACTGGATTTGGTGCGACACGGAGAGAACGGGTATGTTTTCCCGCATCAATCCGTTGACCGACTTTCCGACTCACTTGCGGAGTTAGTAGCACATCCGGAACGGCGTGAAGCCTTCGGCCGTTCCTCCCTGGAGATCATAAAGGGATGGGACATAGCTCACACTGTTGAGGGGATTCTCGGAGCCCTTGGGAGGGTGACCGCCATCGACGGCTGAGTCGGATTCGACGAATGAGGTTGTTTTAGAAGTATGTAATGAACCGTTTGTCTAAATTGATTTTCCTCGAAGTGCCGACGCGCGACAAGCCGCAAGTAGTACGTGCCTATCGATATTTCGCTGTGAGGAGTGCCTGCTAATCTTTCGCTGGCGCGTCGAGACTCCCGCCGAGGCGGTAGAGTATTATCAAAAGGCGAACAGTTGAGCGATGAAACCATCGAAACAGAGAAAGGCAGGGTCTTGGACTATGGCTGCTCGTGGGGTTATATAGTGCAGCGACTTCTTCATCACTCCTATGAAAATAGCCGCGTATCTCATTGAAAAGATTGGCTCAACAGTGAGCGGCTATTTTCATCCTTCGTTGTGGCTCTCCGAGAGCCATGGGTTACTCGTACGTGGCAGTAGGCTATGAAGTCTCGCGGCACAGGGCTCGGTTTGGTCAGGGAAATCGGCCAGCGCTTGGGTGGACTTCTGCAAGGCTCGGGAGCTCCGCCCGCAGAATTTCAGCAGCCAGGGCGTTGTGCGCGTGAGTCCGGAGTCGGGGTTTGCTGATGAAACAACCTCGGAATGGTTCGCGCGCAGTGAGTAGGTGGGTCCACAGTTCAACACATATAGATCTTCTAGTTAAACTCCTCGGCTGGAAATCGACGATAGTGGCCGGGGATCCTTGCGTCTACGACAAATGGCCGCTGGCTTACGCGTCATCTCCGGCGAGGGCCATGGCGCACCCTTGATGCCGGGTGTGGCTCGGGTGCCTTTTCGTTGTACGCCGCGACGGTGGGTAACGAGTGCGTAGGGGTATCCTTCCAAGATAATGAAGTCATGAAAGCGCGGCGGCGGGCCGCCCTGCTGGGCCTTCCCGTCGCGTTTATTCAAGGTGATCTCCGGCAGCTCGACGGGTTCGAGTGGCCTCCATTTGACCAGATCATCTGTACCGAGAGCACATTCAGGACGACCGGAAGCTGATCCGAGACTTCGCTAGACTACTGAAACCGGGTGGCAGGCTCATACTGAGTACGCCGTTCGAGCTGTGCAACCCATTATTCGGTGACAAGATTTCTGACCATGAAGATGGCGGCCACGTGAGGCGAGGGTACACGCATCAGCAATTGCGGAGACTGTTCGATGAGAATGGCATCTGTACCGAGTCCGAGGAATACGTGTCGGGAGTTGTTACCCAGGAGCTGACCAACTTGATGCGAATGCTTGGTAGGATCAACGGAAGGATGGCTTGGTGCCTTACGCTCCCATTCAGGGCCCTCGGCTTTCTCGATCGCCCACTCACGGCCCTCACCCGACATCCATATCTCTCGTTGGCTGTCGTAGGGGTAAAGCGTCTTCCGGATAATAGAGAATGAAGGGGATAGCAATTTGAAGGTTTGCATAGGGAGCGCTGGTCGCTTTCACACTTTTGATTTGGCCCGGCAGATGGAACGGCTGGGCCACCTTGGACGTGTGTACACCGCCTATCCCCGCTGGAAGGTGGATGGTCTCCCGAGTGAGAAGGTCCGGACGTTTCCGTGGCTGATGACGGCCTCCGTCGCCTTGGCCCGGATGACCGGCATTCATGCTCCGCAGGAAATTGATTGGATTATTCACGACACCTTTGACCGCTGGATGGCACGGCAGTTGCGTGCTTGTGATGTTTTCCACTGCCTTTCGAGCTTTGGCCGGCGGACGCACCGTGTTGCGCGGGAGCAGCTTGGAGCTGTCACGGTGTGTGATCGGGGGTCGTCTCATATTGCCTATCAGGACGAGATTCTCGCTGAAGAGCACAGGTTTTGGGGAATTCCATACAGGCCCATCGACCGCCGCATTGTTGATTGGGAACTGGAAGAGTACGAAGCATGTGACCTAATTGCGGTGCCTTCAACCTTCGCCTATCGCTCCTTTATTGAAAAAGGCCTCCCTGAGGCGAAGTTGCGAAAGGTTCCTTACGGGGTAGACCTGTGCGCTTTTCGCCCGACTCCAAAAAACGACCGGATCTTCCGAATCATCTACGTCGGCGCGCTGTCTCTCCGGAAAGGAGTGCTTTACCTCCTGCAGGCCATGCAGGGCTTGCGCCTACCACAATTCGAGGTCTGGCTTATAGGTGCAGCCTTGCGCGAGGTGAGGCCATTGTTGGCCAAATATGATGGCTTATTTCGATACTTTGGGCCTCTCCCCCGAACCGAGCTCTATCGCTATTACAGCCAGGCTTCTGTGTTCGTACTACCCTCCATTGAGGAGGGCTTAGCCCTAGTCCAGGCGCAAGCCATGGCTTGTGGCCTTCCCGTGATTGCGACAACAAACACTGGCGTAGAAGACCTTTTCAACGATGGAGTTGAAGGCTTCATCGTTCCGATTCGTAACCCGGAAGCCATCCGCCAGAAGGTCCTGCATCTCTACCAGCACCGGGATGTACGGGACGACATGGCCCAGGCGGCTCTGAAGCGCGTTCAAACCCTCCGGGGATGGAATAACTACGGGGAACAAATGCTCCGAGCTTACGAGGATGCCATTTTCGCTTCGGCAACCTCGGGCGCGCTGGAGCAAAACGCCGCCACGCTGTTAACCTGAGAGAAAATGTAGATTTCATCTGTTCGTGGAATCGTTGCTGAACTCGGCTGACAGTGGCACGTGGCAGCCGTTTGTTTCAAGGCCGTGTGCCCCAACACGGGTAACGCAGACGCGGCGTACAGCTCGTCCACGTTCGTGGCTTGGCTTAGCCCCGTGTGGGCCCGGGCCTCGTGTTTCGGATCGATATGTCGTATCACATTTGGTCGATCTCCAAGGCGACTTAGTATGAGAATCTTTGTGGTCGGACCCCAATTTCCTGACTCCTTCGCGCGGAACATTGCCGTCACTCTGGAACAAATGCACTTCCAAGTCAGCACGGGAACTCCTGGGTGGATGGAGGGGCGACGGGATCTGAAGCTCAAACCGTTTATTTCCTTAGGCGTGCAAATATCGCCGCGTGTTGAAAACTTAGTGCAGCAGACTTTCGTGCGGGCGGTTGAAAAGACGAGGCCTGACCTCGTCCTAGTCACCTACGGCGAGCTAACTCCTCAGACGGTTAGGGCGCTACGGGCCATTTGCCCTGCTGTTGTCGCTTGGTATCCGGACCCCTCGGCCAATCTCGGTCGCGAATATATCTTGGGGTCGGACTATCATTGCGTCTTTTTTAAGGAGCCCAGGGCGGTCTCCTTATTCCGTCGGAATCTCGATCTGCCGGCGTATTTCCTTCCGGAATGCTGCAATCCTCTTTGGCACCGACCCACAACATGCTCGGAGGAAGAGATCTCGAAGTTCGGGTGCGATGTTGCCATCGCAGGCAACTGCTATTACTACCGCCTGAGAATGATCGAGGGGCTAAGCGGAATTGATGTCAAGATTTGGGGAGGTAGGGCGGCACGCTGGCTCGAGCATCCGATGCTTCGATTGCGACAACGCTACTACATTGCAGAAGGGGAGAAAGCCAAGGCGTTTCGCGCCACTAAGATTGTCCTTAATACGTTCGTGCATAAAGAGACTGACAGCGTGAACTGCCGCCTCTTTGAGGCTACTGGATGCGGAGGATTCACTCTCACGGAAGGGCGCCCGGTAGTGCGGAAGTTCTTCGAACCCGGACGGGAAGTCGCGATGTTCGAGTCCAGCGTTGATCTCGTGGAAAAGGTAAAATACTACCTCGCACATCCGCAAGAGCGCGAAGCCATTGCCGAAGCGGGTTGCCGCCGGGCCCATCGAGAGCATACGTACGAGGTCCGTCTTCGCCGACTCTTGAAGATTGTATCTCAGCATTGTGGACTACGCTTCGATCCAACATGTGCCACCAAGCCGAGGTTGACCCCGGCCTCGGAGGTCCGTGCGCTGGCACAGGCGGATGCCAAGAGGTTCAATTAAACGTGCGAGTTAAATTCTGGGCTCACGAGGCTGGCAGGGATAATTTCGCGGGCTCTCTAAGGACTTTCATGCCGGCTGTGGAATCGCATAGGCAAATATGGGTCTATCTAAAGGACTTAGGGGAACCGATGCCAGAACGACCCGATTACTTGGGGCCTTGGGCCGGTGCACGTGCCAAGCCTGCTTGACGCTTCAGGCAACAAGAAAGGCTTTCTTGGCCTGACTGTTCGGTAGTCCGCGGACCTACCTGCGTAGACGTGATCGCGACGCTATTTTTGGATACCTCAGCCACTCCGACTTTGACGGACCCATACTGCGCGACTACGGGAACTACTGCTCAACCCGGCTTTGTGCTACACGTCAGCCAAGAATCGCGAAAACTCATCCAGAACTGGGGCTATCCCCAAAATTGTTGACGGCGTACTCGAATGCCTGCAGCGCGTCTTATTAATAGGCGAGCGGCAGGCACTCAATCTGGCAGGGGCCGTGGGTGAAGCCGGGAAAGCACGAGAATAACTTGATCGCAAAATTCAGGTATCTTCTATGGTCGGCCGTGCACTTGCCAGGTGCAAATAAGACATGTGTGGCGTGCGGCAGTAGGCAGACCCAGCTGATTAAACGGAAATATGCGACGGCTCTCTACCGCTGCTCGGGATGCAAACTCATGTTTCGCGTCCCAAAAGACCAGCCCGACATGAGTAAGGCATTCTACGATTCAGAATACAAACAAGGATTCACAACCGACTGTCCCACACCAGAAAGATTGGACATCCTGAAACGTACTGCCTTCGTTGGCACAGAGAAAGACTACCAGGTCTATATTTCGGTGTTGCGGGCTGCTGGGGTCATGTACGGTATGAGTATCTTTGATTTTGGCTGCTCATGGGGGTATGGCAGTTGGCAAATGATGCAGAAGGGCTATGACGTGTACTCGTACGAGATCGCCCACAGCCGCGCTCAATACGCTGAAACGAAACTCGGATGCAAGATGGTCACGCCGGGTAAATGCGGCCGAAAGTTCGACTGCTTTTTCAGCGCTCACGTGCTGGAGCACCTAAATCAGCCCGGAGAGATGTGGAGGGCAGCGCGTCAGGTACTCAAACCCGGTGGGGTCGTGATCCTATTTGTACCGAATGGGAGCCTCTCGAAGTCGAATGTTCACTCACTATGGGGCAAGATCCATCCACTCCTGATCGACTCCGAGGCCTTGCTCCTTATGGCAAAATCGGCTGGATTCTCCGGTTGCACTTACACATCACCCTTCAACTTGGAAGAAATCCGCCAGGGAGCCCAGACCACGCAGTTGTCGGGTCCGGAACTGGCAATCGTGGCGGGACGATAGCTCAGAGGCGCAGGTCGGCGTTGGATCTGCTCGTGAAAGTCATTGGTTTCCAGTAACTCTCATTCATGGCGGCCTGCTGGTGTGGGATCGGTGGCGCTGGCTACGCCCTAGACTGCGAAACCAATGTGGTCGCTTGCTTGATGTCAAATGCCGCTCAGGCGCGTTCACAATCGGTGTCGGTGTGGTGGTGGTGCAGCACGGATGGGTTACGAGGCTGTAGGCCTTGCTTGGGACACAGCTAACCAAGTGGCAGCAGCGGGACGGGCTGCTATTCTATGGGCACAGACAGTCCACTTTGATTTGTTTGATATCCACTGCCTGGGCTCTTGAGCTGACTTGCTATCCAGTTTCGACACCGTAATTTACCGCGAGACGATCGGACATATTCTTGATGATCAAAAACTGGCCAATGACATGGCTGCTTTTCTAATCTGCACAAGCACGTAGCAAATATCTGGCTATGCAACACGTGAGTTGAGTTAAAGATCGGGTTCACGGGTTTGAATGAGGGAATGAGGACGGAACTACTGAATTGGGCTTATCTGGGGGAAGTCTTTTTCTCTCGTATGCAGGGAATTGCATTTGACAATCCCAAGCGGAATGGAGAGTATCGCCTGATCCGAAAGCTTCGGAATGTGATAGCGGTCGCCTTGGACGGAGGCGCAAATACAGGCGCGTGGAGCACTCGTCTATTGAGTGATGCAGGTTCCACTGTGAAGATTGTATGCGTGGAGCCCGATCCCTGGAATGCAGCAGTATTACGCGCACGTTTCGAAGGATACTCCAATGTTTCGGTCCACGAAGTGGCGTTGGGAAGTCGCGAGGGGACCTGCTCCTTTGTACCAGGCAAGGGATATGGATCAGGGGCGGGCTACGTCAGCCAAACGAATTCGCACACCGGACTCCCAATTAGAATGACCACGGTAGCCGATATCTGTGAACGGGAGCGCATCTCTAGGCTTGACATCATCAAACTCGATGTTGAAGGTTCTGAAATCTCAGCATTACTGGGCGCGGAGAAGCTTTTTCGTTCCCTATCCGTCGGTACTGTCCAGGTGGAATACAACGTGACATGGCTCCGGGAGGGTCGTCGCCTAAAAGATCTATTTGAATTTGTAAACGATCTTCGTTATGTGTTGCTAGCTGCGAGTCCGTTCGGTTTTATCTACTACCCGAAATATGGCGAGGGTCTCGATGATTTTCGAATGCGCAACATGATCCTTTCGAGAGAAGATCATGCGCAACTGCTGCATCCGATAGGTCCTACAGGTAGAGCACGTGTCGAGTGGGGTGGGGATCGTTCCGCATCTCTCCCGCAGAAGTTGAATGAAGGCGCGCGCGGTAATCGTAAGTCAAGGCACACACCAACCGATCTTGCCATGCCAACCAGGGACCAGCGGAGAAAGTAAGGTCTCCAAATCAAGTGCGTATTCGTCAGAATTCTTGGCTCAAAACCCTTGCCAACTGGAGTAGGTTCCTTACGCTATAGCGTGCTCGCTGTTATGTGGATTTACGGACCGCGCGAATCGCGCATGAGTTCGCATGCGGATGTCACTTTACCGCCTGCTCGTCCTCAGCTCTCATCCCATTCAATATCAGGCATCAATGCGCCGTGCCCTTGCAGCCCCAGTGGGCGCCCACGGTGCGAGTATGGGTGCATATGACCCACCTTACCGCTAGCTCGACACAGCAGCGCGTGCCTGATGCTGTTCGACCGGCCCAGCTCACGTTTCTGTTGATTCTGTCAGTTATTATTGCCGCCTGGGGCGCCACGATGATCGCAGGAGGCCAGGAACAGAACCTGGAACTCTACCTTCTCCTATTGGCATTGTACGGCCTTGCTTCGTCTTCGTTTCTTTTCCCCAGACTCAGGACAGGGTCGGATTCCATATTTCAGGCGCCGGTCCTTCTAACCCTTCTTTGCTACTTGAGGTTTGGCCTGGTGCCCATGGTCGGCCTGATCGATCCGGGCGTGGTGAGCGTGTACTTTCGCGGCGATTATGGCCACTCGCTAGTAAAGACACTTCTACTCTTCGCCCTCGGCATGGTCGCCTTTTGGATCGGCTGCAAACTCGGGTGCTCCAGGCGGCTGGCATGGACCAGACGGGACGCAGGAGGGGCCAATGAGGCGCGTGTCTCCTCCCCCCTTCCCGTGCTGGTTCGGGTAGGCATCGTTTATATAGTAGCCGTCGCCGCCCGCCTCTACCTTCTTCGAGCCGGCATGTACTCCTACACTGGAACAGAGGAAGTGTACTGGTCCAACGTTGCTTCGGCTCAGGTACTCATGGTGCTTGGGATATTAGGGACTTACGCTTTTGTCGCAGCGGCAATCGAAAAATACACTCACCCAAAGGACAGAGTCTGTCATTTCGTTTTTAGTCTGATTTTCGCGTCGGAGTGCATCTGGGGGCTAATCTCCGGAATGAAGCAGGAATTGCTCACGCCATTCATAAACGTGGCGATTGTTTTGTCGCTGGTCCAGAAGAAGAAGACGACGCGATGGCTGCCAGTCCCGATCGCAGTCTTGATCGTCGTGTATCCGTTTTCGAATTCTTACAGGCATTTTTTGCGAGAATCGGGGGCAAGCGTCACCGGCCTTAGCGGGGCTTTGGAAGCAGGCAAAGACGCAATCCGCCAGGCGACGTACATGAACCAAAGCCCGAGTGAGTGGTTAGCGACCGGATGGCAAGAGAGTGAGCTTCGCATGGATCTACTCCAGGCGATGGCGCTGTCCATTAACCTAGGGTCCAGAACAAGTTACCTGAAGGGTGAGGAGCGATGGTGGATGATTCCCTATTACCCTTTTGTCCCACGATTTTTGTGGCCTTCCAAACCTGTATTGACAATGGGCGGGCGCTTCAGTGAGGCCCTCGGGGCTGGCACACACACATCCACTGCGATCAGTTACCCGGGCTCCTTATACTTGGAGGCCGGCGTGCCAGGAATCTTACTCGGAATGTTGACATTGGGGATGGTCGCCCAATGGCTAACGAACCGCGTACGCGGCCCGTCCGATAAGTCCCAAGTTTTCGTATATAGTAGTATCTTAATATCGGTTATTAATATGGAAATCGATTACTTCAGTTACTGGGTTACTCTTATCAAGGCGTTTGTGTGCTTGAGCATCTTAGCGTGGGTCTTTTACGGCCCGCTGCATCGGAACTCGATTGTCCCCCGCAATGTGGTGAGGCCCGCTACCCGTTCATGCGAATCCTAATCGTAGCCACCGACATTCAAACAAGGGGCGGCATTGCCCGGTACACATGGACGTTGGCGTCGGCCTTGGGCGGTCTCATTGGCGCGCGGAACGTGCATGTGTTGGCGCTAGTGGGCAAGGGCGGAGCGGGGGAAATTCCGGAGGACTTCCGGATTCTGGATGTCGTTACTACGCGTTTGACTCTGATTGCGAAGATCCGGTTCGCGGGGAAAGCCCTCGCGCAGGCCCGCGACAGGTATGACTTGGTCGTCTGTACGCACTTAGCCTTGGCACCGATTGCCGGGGCCATACGGCTTGTCTACGGATCGCCCTACTGGGTCGCGTGCCACGGAACCGAGGCATGGCGGCCCCTGGGACCCACGGAGCTTCTAGCGCTAAGGTGCGCGGATTTGGTCCTTCCCATCAGCCGCTTTACGGCTTCCATGCTCCACAAGGTAAGCAGAATTCCACAATCTATTATGCGAGTTCTCTATAACGCCATCCCCGAGGGATTCACCCGGATGTTGGCTTCACGCCAGGACGCTGGTACGGTGCGCGCAGAGCGCAACGGGGATAGCAAGTGGTTGCTGTCTGTGGGCTCGCTTTCTAGCGGTCATTCATATAAGGGATTTGACGTTGTGATCCGGGCCCTGCCCGAAGTCTTGAAAGCCGTCCCCAACCTTCGTTACGAGATTGTGGGCGAAGGGCAGGATAAGGAGCGCCTGAAAAAACTGGCGGACGAGGTGGGGGTCGGACACAAAGTCGACTTTACCGGCGAAATCTCTGATCCTGAACTGGCAGTTCACTATCGCACGTGTGACATTTTTGTGCTTCCCAGCAAAACATCGCAGCGTAATAAGACGCAATGGGAAGGAGAAGGATTTGGCCGAGTCTACGTCGAGGCGGCCTTGGCCGGAAAGGCTGTTGTCGGTAGTCGTAGCGGCGGCGCGGCGGAAGCGGTTCTGGACGGCAAGACAGGCCTTCTGGTTGATCCCTCGTCGGTTCGCGAGGTTTCAGGGGCACTGCTAGCGCTGCTGCAAGATCCTGTCCTCGCGGCGAAAATGGGAGCGGAGGGGTGTTGCTGGGCGCAAGCGAACTTTACGGTCGCCTCAATGAGGAAGACCCTCGCTGAGCTGCTGGCTCCCTATAACGGTTGCTCAATTCACTGAACAAGGCAAACAGGACTCTCTCCGTTCTCCAGAACCATCAAGGCCTAACCCGGAGCATCTCAGTGACCGCTGTTTGGGGTCTTTTTTTTGCCACGGAAGACAGGGAGACACCACAGGCACGCAGGGGGATGTCCCATCGGCACAAAGGGGTTCAATCTTGCGCTTTTTGACCGTAGGCTTGTTGATTCTTGGCTCTTTCGCTCGTGCGCAGCAGCCAGCACTACTCGCCACGGATTTTCCGGGCGCGAACGCCGGCACGAAGATTGCCGCGTGTATTGCGGCCCTTCCCTCCGCAGGCGGGGTGTGCGACGCTCGCGGACTAACCGGAGAGCAGAGCATTTCCTCGCTTACCATCGCTAAGCCGGTCAGATTGCTGATGGGGGCCGCAAAGTACTCCGTGACGGGAACGGTGACGTGGCAAAATGTGGATGGTGCGTCGCTCATTGGCGTAGGTACCGTGCTCCCCTCCAACAACATGACTGTTTTCATTTGGGCTGGAGACGCTACCGCTCCCATGTTCAGGCTGAGTGGAGTACGCAACGCTGATTTCCGCATGTTCACGGTTCGGACCAGCAGCGCTAAACCGCTGGTCACCGCCATTCTGAGCGACAGCGGCTCCGGCGGCATATTGACCACAGGCAACCATTTCACTGACATCAATATAGATGGAACGAATGGCGGGATCTCCAAGGGCTTTCGGTTCATTATGGGTATAAATGGGGATGTCAACAACGACGTTGACGTGTTCACTCGCGTTAGGGTGTCGAACTATTCGACTGCGGGGTGGAGCTTCGAGCACAGCCAGAGCAAGGGTCACGAGATGTATTCCTGCGGCTGCTCGGGCAACGGGGGAGGCAAGTATTGCATCACCACGGCCCTTGGAGTGGGTGGACAGGGGGGAAGCTTTAGGTGGATTGGCGGCGGTGGCGGCGGCAACACCGTAGCAGACTTTTACCTGGGGTCGCCCAATGATCCGATTAACATAATCGACAGCGGTTGGCTGGGCTCGGACCGCTTCCTCCTGACCGCCGGTAACAGTTCCAGTTCGTGGCCAGTCACTCTGATTGGCAACGAATGGGAAACAACCGCCCTCAACCCCGATGGCAACGTGGTGTACTACACGCACGCAGGTGTTCTGGCCATTTATCAAAACAACTTTGTCGGCAACGTCCCAAGCTTGCGATTCTTCCTCGACTGCCATGTGGCTGAGTGCAGGGGGCTGGCCCAGGGAAATACGCTCTCTAGTACCGTCCCTAAACCCTTTATCGGAGTAGGAAACTGGAACTGGAGCACACAAGGAAATTGGCGTTGGAACGGCACCAACCTGACCCCAGTGCCAGATGTGATCCAGCCGTGGATGGTGGGCGGCGCTGACAACAATTTGGGCGGACCAAACGCTCGGTGGAGCAACCTCTATCTCAACCGGCTGCTCGACATCAAGGGGGCCTCGCAGGGAATGATTCTCCGCTCTGACGGCACGTATTCGGGTCCAGCCATTACGTCAGAACCGGGGCAATTGCTCTTGGTGAATCCCAACGGCAACTTGACCGTCGTCGGGAGTAACGGCGTCGATTTCCCCGCGCAGCTCACCATCCGCCAGTCCGGTGGGAACAACATACTCTCGACAGAGAACGCGAGCGGAACAACACAGTATCTGGCGATCCTCAACGGCGGTTATGTCAAGATCACCTCGCTTACGTTTGCCAATCTCAAGGCCGCTGTCAATGGGGTGCTAGTGTACTGCTCCGACTGCACGAAGGGAAGCAATCCGTGCTCGGGGTTGGGGAGAGGTACGTTTGCCTTTAGAATCGACGGTTCATGGATCTGCTTCTGACGGACGTAACCAGGATTCGAGACCGATAGCTTACACTACGGCGATGTGCGGAATATTCGGATTAATAACCCGACGATCGCTGGATTTCGCTCGGGTGATGGCAGCGGGCACGCAGGCGCTGGCTCATCGCGGGCCCGACGACGAGGGGATTGAGCTTCTACCTTCGGCGAGTAATGCGGAGTCTTGCGTCGGCTTGGGAAGCCGACGACTCTCCATTCAGGATTTGTCCCCTGCCGCGCACATGCCGATGAAAGATCCCACCACGAACAATTGGATTGTTTTCAACGGAGAAATCTATAACTTCCAAATCCTCCGTGACGAACTTGAAAAACTCGGACATCGGTTCTGCTCCCGGGGAGATACAGAAGTGCTGCTAAGAGCCTACAGTGAGTGGGGTGAGGCGTGCCTGGATCGTCTCGTCGGTATGTTTGCTTTCGCACTGTGGGATGCGCGGAAAGAAAGGCTTTTTCTGGCACGCGACCGCCTGGGTGTAAAGCCGCTCTATTATTACACGTCGTCCGAGTTGTTTCTCTTTGGGTCGGAAATCCGCGCCTTGATGAGTACCGGGCTTGTCCCGCGTCGCCTGGACACGGAGGGCCTTGCCTCATACCTGGCTTTCGGAGCTGTGCAGGACCCCATTACCATCATCGAAGGCGTGCGCTCACTTCCCCCTGGGCATACCCTCATTTGGGAAAAGAAGCTTTTCGAAACACGAGAATACTGGAGCTTGGCGACGGTGGCTGGGAATCCACCCGAGACCGATGTTCCGGGTGAAGCCGCGGCCGCAGTTCGAGACCTAATTCAGCGAGCCGTTTCGCAGAGGCTGATCAGCGACATCCCCATCGGGGTCTTCCTGAGCGGGGGTGTGGACTCAAGTTCCATCGTGGCCGTGGCGAGTGCGGTTTCTTCCAAGCCGGTTGAGACCTTTTCCGTCGTGTTCCAAGATAGAGAGTTCTGCGAGGCCACCTATTCTGACCAACTCGCGCGCAAGTTTGGTTGCCATCACCATAAGGTCGAGTTGACCGAAGCCAATTTGCTGGAAGAAATCCCCCAAGCCTTATCTTCGATGGATCAACCGAGCGTTGATGGTGTCAACACGTACGTCATCTCGCGGGCCGCAAAAGAGGCCGGAGTGACCGTGGCTCTGAGCGGATTGGGTGGCGATGAAATTTTCGCCGGATACTCCAGTTTCCGGTTTGTCCCGAAAATGATGAGCTTCCAGCGGTACGCTGGATGGCTGGCCCCTGTCGCGAACAGCTTGGGTGCCTTGTATGGCGGCAACGAGACAAACAAGCTTTCGAAACTCCTAGCCATGGCCGACAATGACTATTGCAATGGCCACCCTCTTTTCCTGTCGCGCGCGCTTTTCCTGCCGGGAGCCGTCCAGACCCTGCTCGGTCGTCAAGCCGCCAAGAACGGTAACCCTCTGGCGTCCTGGAATGACGCAGGATTGGCCGAGCGAGTGCGCAACCTTGACCCGGTGAACCAGGTCTCGGTGCTTGAAGGGTTGACCTATATGGCCAACATGCTTCTTCGTGATACCGACTGCATGAGCATGGCAGTTTCGCTCGAGGTCCGCTGCCCGTTCTTGGATCACCGACTATGGGAATATGTCCTTCCTCTGGCGGGCAGGCTGAAACTCGGCCACCGTGTTGCCAAGCCTCTTCTTTTCCGTGCCGTTGGCCACGGCATGCCCGAAAAGATATATCTGCGGCGCAAGATGGGCTTTACGCTTCCCTTTGAACATTGGATGCGAAACGGACTGAGAGCTATGCTGGAGAGTGAACTCTTAGACGCCGGCCCCAACGGGCACATTCCTCTTGACGCCCGCGAGGTGGCAAATGTGTGGAAAGCCTTCCTCGCTGGCAAAACCTCTTGGTCGCGGCCCTGGTCGTTGTTTGCGCTGAAGCGGTGGGTTGCCCACAACCTGGGAGTTGCCGCGTGAAAATGGTAATCAATGCCGTCTCGGCCAAAATGGGCGGAGCAGTCACTTACATCACGAACCTTCTGCGGCACCTGCCGGGCCCCGAGAGTGGGTACGAATTCTTGGTTTTTCTTCCTCCCGAGACTGCTGGGAAACAGAGCGGGATGCACAAAAATGTTCGACTCGTTCCCACAACGGTTGGGCACCGGAGCTGGTGGAGGAGATTGTGGTGGGAGCAGGCGACGCTGCGACGCCTCTTACTCGTAGAGCGCGCTAACGCCCTATTTTCCTCCGCAAACTTCGCGATGTTCCGTTGCCCCGTCCGCCAGGTTCTCTTGGTCCGCATCCCGGTGTATTTCTCCAGAACCTATTCCGACGTCTTCGAGTCCGAACAGTCACTTAAGATGAGGATGCGCTTGAAATTTGGGCGCTGGCTCTGTTGCCGGAGTGTGCGCGCTGCGGATGTGGTGATGACGCCCACTCGCGCGATGATGGAGGACCTGCGCCGGTTTGTTGACGTGCCTACGCAGAAGGCTGTGGTGAATCCTTACGGAGTGGCCCTAGCCGATGCTTCCCAGCCCGGGCCACAGAGAAAGGCCACACGGCTGCCCCAGGCAGCACAGCTCATCGTTTGCTTGCTCTACGTTTCCTTGTACATTGAGCAAAAGAACCTGTCTACGCTCCTGAAAGCGCTTCCCCTACTAAACCGGGATAGCACTGTCAAGTTCCTGCTGAGAACAACTGCGGATCCTGCCTGGAACGGAGCAGCCTGGACGGCTACACATAAACGGGAATTGGCCCTGGCGTGCCAACCGGATGTGGCTCAGTGTGTCGAGTTCATAGGCCCACTCCCGAACGAGCAGGTCCAAGACCTCTACAGGCGGGCCGACCTTTTTGTGTTCCCCTCCCTCTGTGAATCCTTCGGTCATCCCATGGTGGAGGCGATGGCACACGGTCTTCCCATCGTTGCTTCCGACACGCCGGTCAACCGGGAGATTTGTGGGGAGGCGGCCCTTTACTTCCGGCCGCGTGATCCAAAAGACTTGGCTGAGAAGGTCCAACGGCTGTACGCCGACGAAGGCCTGTGGCAGAAATGCGCCGAAAGTGGATTCGCACGAACGGTTGGGTGTTTCAAGTGGAAAGATCACGTGGCTCGACTACTTCGACTACTTGCCGCCGCTGGCGAGACCCTGTGAAGATCACTATAGTTCAAGGGGGCGCATTGCCCATCCCTCCGGTCCGTGGCGGAGCTGTAGAGAAGGTTTGGTTTAGCCTCGGAAGAGAGTTCGCAAAGAGGGGTCACGAGGTAACCCACATCTCACGAACATTTTCAGAACTTCCAAGCGAGCAGTGGCTCGAAGGCGTCCATCATGTACGTGTAAAGGGCTTCGAACTCTCATCCAGAAGATACATCGCTCTGTGGAGGGACCTCGGGTATGCAGCCCGAGTACTGCACGTGCTTCCGCGGGCCGACATTTTGGTTACGAACAGTCCGGTGCTTCCCCTTCTGATCCGGACCTCCCAATTCGGAGCCCTCTATGTCCATGTGGCCAGGTACCCCAAGCGTCAGATGCGTTTTTACGGCCACGCGAGCCGCATCCAGACGGTATCTCAGGCAGCCGCCGAGGCCATAATAAGCCAGGATCCAAAGATCGGTGGAAAAGTACGTGTGATTCCATATCCACTGCCGAGCGCCATTTGCACGCTAGACGTGGCTGCGTCATGGCAGGAACGAAATAAGCAGATCCTCTACGTCGGGCGCGTCCATCCGGAAAAAGGTGTCCATCTGCTGATTGACGCCTTTAAACTCCTGGTGCAGTCGGGTGTGCACGGCTGGCGTCTTATAGTAGTCGGGCCTTGGGCTGCGGCCCAAGGTGGTGGTGGGGAAGGCTATTACCAATCTCTGCGGGCCAGGAGAGCTCCGGTCGTGGACATGGTAAATCTGTTAGGCCCGATTTTCGACCCAGACGTCCTGGCCATCCACTACCGGCACGCGAAACTTTTTGTGTATCCCTCTCTGGCGGAGTACGGAGAAGCGTTTGGTCTCGCTCCATTGGAAGCGATGGCGCAAGGCTGCCCGCCCTTGGTTTCAACGCTAGCGTGCTTTCAAGACTTCATCGAAAACGGTCGCTCTGGGTTTATCTTCAACCATCGGGCGGACCGGCCCGAAGAAGAACTGTACCGCACACTGAAGACAATCCTCAGCTCGGACCAAGAGCTCATGTCAGTGGCCGTCCGCAGCCACGAGGTCTCGCTGATTTATCAATCAGTTAATATTGCAGAAATATATCTTAAGGATTTTGCTGTGATCGCCGCCGCGCGCCGTGTCCCACACAATCGGGTGGCCCAATGACCTCGGTGGGCACGCTCTTTGCTTCTGAACACGATCCACGCTTGCTACAGCTGGAACACCGATTGCGAGGTTTCTACGCAAGCTGCCAGAGCTACGACGCATTCAAGAGTGTGAACTCCAAACCGGAGTTCTGGGCCCCAATACGCGCTATTATCGCGCAAATGGCAGCGAGGGGGCAGTGCCGAGTTCTAGAGGTCGGGGCTGGTCGAACCGGTTTCGCAGCATACCTCGGGGAAGAGTTGCGTGGCCGCGTCTTCTTCGCCGTACAAGATGTCGTCGATCGAAACGCTGAACACTTGTTCGCGGTCGCTGACCGCGTTTACATCGGAGAAATCACCCGAATCAGCGAGCGCTATGACGTCATCTTCGGGACCTTCATGTTCGAACATCTCACGCGCCCCAAAGCCACGCTTAGACATCTGCTGACAATTTTGAGACCCGGCGGCAGCGTTTTCCTGGCCTGTCCGCGGTACGACTTCCCCTTCTATATCAGCCCGACTGCGCGTCACCTCTCAAGAGTGCGCCAGCTCGCCATTGGGGCGTGGCTCGTGCTGGAAAGGCTTCGCGTTTTGGGTGGGGGCCAGCCCCGGTTTCTCATCCATCTGGATCCAGCCGTATTTCATAAGCAATGGTTTCGGGATGCTGATGCCGTGCATTGGGTGTCACTCTGGGACTTGAAACAGCTCCTCCGAAACGATGCGGTCGTCCAACGGTTGCAGCTCAGCGCACGAGGGCTGAGACATCACTTCTGGGCTCGCTTTTTGCTAATGTTCGTCCAGATACAGCCAAGGCGTCGGTCCTTACATCCTTCCGAGGCCGAGATTAGCAGCGATCCACGATGAGTGTTTGCGTCAGCGTTCTGGTTATTACACGCGATGAGGAATCGAACATCGGAGCGTGCCTGGACAGCGTCCGGTGGGCCCGTGAGGTTTTCGTTGTCGACGCATCCAGCACAGACCGCACCGTCGAGGTTGCTGGGACGTTGGGCGCCAACGTCGTCTCTCATTCATTTGAGGGGTATGCCGAGCAACGTAACTGGGCGCTTAATAACCTACCCTTTTCAAACGACTGGGTCTTAATGCTCGATGCCGACGAGCGGATCCCCTCGGCGTTGGCGAAGGAAATTCAAGTTGCTCTTGACACTCCCCAGAATCCTTTTGACGGATATTACCTTAAACGGCGTTTCCTATTTATGGGCCAGTGGGTAAAATGGGGTGGTCTGTACCCCACGTGGATTTTGCGTCTCTTCAAGCGTCAGCGTGTCCAGATCGAAGAGCGCCCGCTGAACGAACACGCCATTCTCGATGGCGAAGCGGGTTACCTGCAGAATCCTTTCGATCACAGTGACAACCGGCCGCTCTCCGAGTGGATTGCGAAACACAACCGCTATGCGGAGCTCGGGGCTGACGAATACGTCGAAGAAACCTCCGGCGAAGGCTACCAGGACTCGATCGGGATTCGATTCTGGGGCGGCCAGGCTGAAAGAAAACGATGGGTCAAACTGTGTGTTTGGAACCACCTGCCTTTGCTGCTGCGCCCTTTCCTCTTCTTCTTCCGAAATTACGTTCTCAAGGGAGGCTTTTTGGACGGTAAGGCTGGTTTCATTTACCACGTCCTCTGGAGCTTTTGGTATCAGTTTCTGATCAGCGCAAAAATTATCGAGCGACAGGGTTTGGTGAAATCCGGTCGGTCGCGTGAACCAGCTCGCCTTGATGCGTTAGACGATTCTGTGGTTCGACAGGTAAGGAAGTCAGGACAGTAAGTACGCAATGAATTCAGTTAAGTGCGCGGTTCAGACGTACTGGAATAGCAGGCCTTGCGGGTCGGGCGAATCACCGAATGCGAGTACCCCAGCCGAATTCTTTCGGACGTATGCGCGGATCCGTTACGAGAGGGAGCCTGAGATTATGCCCTTTGCGGAATTCAGACATTGGGTAGGGCAGTGTGTGCTGGAAATCGGCGTCGGCATTGGAGCAGACTATGTTCAATTTCTAAGAGCAGGAGCCAAGGCAATCGGGCTTGATTTATCACTCCGTTCGCTTGAGCTGGCGCGCCAGAATGCAGCAACAAATAAAGTTGCGGCAAATCTCTTAAATGCTGATGCAGAATGCTTGCCGTTTGCCGACGACACCTTTGATCTGGATTACTGGGGTGTGTTGCATCACTCGCCCGACGTTGCCCGGACGCTGCAGGAGATCCATCGGGTCCTCAGGCCAGGTGGCGAATGCCGCGCGATGCTCTACCACCGGCATTCCCTGGTGGCTTTGCAGTGCTACCTGCGCTACGGTTTGGGTAGGCTTCGGCCATTCATCCCACTCTCAGACCTGCTTGCAGCCAACATTGAAAGCCCCGGCACAAAGGCATTCACCTGCCGTGAAGCAAGATTTCTTTTCCGGGACTTCCGGGAAATTAAAATCAGGCCGGTCGTGACCGTCTATGACTTGCGCCTAAGCCGACGTCGGTTTGCGCCGCGCTGGATGCTCCGGATGGTTCCAAATCGGCTGGGTTGGTTTCTTTTGATTCGTGTTCTGAAGTGATCTTTCCACTACCCTCCCCCTATGTGTGGCATTGCGGGAATTATTGGAAAAGCTGACGAGGGTTTGATCGAGTCCATGACGCGCGTGCTGGCGCATCGTGGGCCGGATGGCGAGGGCTACTATCGGGACGAGGGCCTCGCCCTGGGTCATCGCCGGTTGAGCATCATTGACCTTGCGACGGGCCAGCAGCCCATGACCACGGCGGATGGGCGGCACACAATTGTCTTTAATGGCGAGATCTACAACTTCCAGGAGTTGCGGCGCGAGCTGGAAGGCCGAGGCGTGCGGTTTCGCACGCGCTCGGATACCGAAGCCTTGCTGGAGGCCTACGTCGCCTGGGGAAGAAACGGGCTCGAGAAGCTGCGCGGAATGTTTGCGTTCGCTATTTGGGATAAGCAAGAGCGTACCCTGTTCGCTGCCCGCGACCGCATCGGCCTGAAGCCTTTCTACTACGCGCAAATCGGCGCACGGTTCGCCTTTGCGTCCGAGATGAAATCCCTGCTGCTCCCCGGCTGGGAACGCAAACTCAACTGTGCCGCCCTGGACGATTACCTGACGTACTTGTATGTCCCTCCTCCCCAAACCATCTTCCAGGGCCTCTTCGAGCTGCCGCCGGCGCATTGGCTGGAATGGCAAGAGGGACGGATCCGCACGGGAAAGTACTGGGACGTTGATTTCAGGAGGGAGAAGAATGCGTCGCCTGAAGTCGTCAAAGAAGCCCAGGAAGTCCTCGAAGATGCCATAACGGCGCGGCTGATTAGCGACGTGCCCCTGGGCGTTTTCCTGAGCGGCGGGATCGACTCCAGCGTCATTGCCAGATTGATGGCCAACCATCTTTCGGAACCTGTGCGCGCCTTCACACTAAAATTCCAGGAAGGGGGGCGCTGGTATAGCGAGGCGGAATTCGCCCGCGAGATCACCGAAGCCATTGGCGCCGAATCCAACGAACTGGAAATTATCGCCAAGTCCGCACAATTGCTGGGCGCTGTAACCCGCCACTTTGATGAGCCTTTCGGCAACCCCACGTCGATCTTGCTTTACCAGCTTTCCGAGGCAGCACGAAGACATGTTAACGTGGTTTTGGTCGGGGACGCAGGCGACGAGGTATTTCTCGGCTATCCGCGCTACCAGGGGGCGCTTTTGTCCTCACGGTATCGGAGTGTCCCTCTTGCGTTGCGTCGGATGGTGGCTTGGGGAGCCGAACACCTTCCGGAGGCCAGTAATGGCAACCATTTCAACCGGCGGGCGCGGGAGTTTCTAGGCGGAAGCTGCCATCCCCCCGAGCGCATGTACCTTAATTGGGTCCGTTATTTTGACCAATCACTGCTTAACCGCCTTTACTCAGACGATTTGAAACGCGAATTGGCCGGCCACGATCCCTCGCAGTTTCTAATGGGACTCTTCGCGCGGGCGGAAGGCGCTGATCTGATCGATCGTATCAATTACGTGGACCTACACTCTTTTCTTCCGCACAACATTCTCCGTTATAGCGACCGCATGAGTATGGCTCACGGGCTAGAGGTTCGTTGCCCCTACACGGACCACAAGCTCATCGAATTTTTGGCTCGCGTGCCGTGGCAATATAAGTTGCGGGGGAACCGAACCAAGCTCCTTCTCCGGCAAGCTGCTCGGGATTGGCTGCCGGAAAGCGTCCTCAAGCGGGGCAAGATGGGATTGAACCCTCCCATGGGGGTGTGGCTCCGAGGGCATCTCCGTCCTCTGCTGAACGAGTATCTCTCCCCCGAGCAGGTAAAGCGCCGAGGATATTTCGATCCCGACACAATAACGGAATTGATTCGCGACCTGATGACAGGTCGGCGTGATTATTCTCTCCACCTCTGGGCACTGATTTCCTTCGAAGAATGGCACCGACAATACTTGGATTCGACGCCAGAGCCACTGAGCGCGAAATTGGCCTGCCAGAGTTCGCACGGCGCATGACAGCGCCTACGCTGGGAACCTACTGGCGCACCGTGCGGCACTTGCACTGGGCGCAACTTGCCGCGCTAGCTCAGCGGCGCGTGCTGCAGCGCGAAACGCTGCGACGGTGGAAGTCTGTCCCAGTTGTTCTGCGAAAAGTTTCGCCACCTGCCGCATTCCCGGAGTGGCAGTCACCTTCAGCGCTTAAGGCGATTGATACTCGCGAATTCCGCTTTCTGAATGTCACGCATCCACCGTCAGGGTA